>OEIU01001353.1_pt1 | contig 16185 bp, 13 predicted proteins | sample 1539221 | NCBI WGS metagenome assembly OEIU01 (sample SAMN03792071, study PRJEB22550) | activated sludge metagenome | feature: wastewater treatment plant; material: activated sludge; isolation source: Wastewater treatment plant of a petroleum refinery complex | place: Argentina: Zarate | collected...
CACCGCGATCACGCTGCGCATGTATGCCGACCGCAAGGGCTGGCCGCTCGAAACGGTTGAGGTTTCGCTGCGCCTCCACGGCCAGGAGGAACGGCGCATCGACCGCCGGCGAAGGGGTTTCCTCGATCAGCTTCTGATGGCGGCGCTGCACGGAGCAATCACGCTCACCCAGGTGGATCACGTTGCCCTGCGAATCGCCGAACACCTGGATCTCGATGTGGCGCGCCTCCAGGATGGCCCGCTCGAGGATCAACTGCGCGGAACCGAACGCGGCCCGGGCTTCGGAGCGCGCCGATTGCAGAGCCGCCGGAAGCTCGCTGGCGCTGTGCACGATACGCATGCCGCGCCCGCCGCCGCCTGCCGCCGCCTTGACCATCAACGGATAGCCGATCGCGGCGGCCGCCGCGATGAGCGTCGCATCATCCTGCGCTTCGCCCCGAGAACCGGGAATGCAGGGCACGCCGGCCGCGATCATCCGCTCCTTCGCGGCAGCCTTGTTTCCCATGAGGCGGATCGCCTCGGCGGGCGGACCGACGAACACGAGGCCGGCTGCCTCGACGGCAGCGGCGAAATCGGCGTTCTCGGCCAGGAAGCCGTAACCGGGGTGGATGGCCTCGGCACCGCTGGCGAGCGCGGCGCGGATGAGATTCTCGATCGACAGGTATGACTCCCGCGGTGCAGCCGCGCCGATGTTGCAGGCAGCATCGGCATACGCCACGTGCGGGCTCCGCCGGTCGACATCGGAGTACACGGCCACGGTACGCAGGCCCATGCGCCGGGCGGTGCGCATGATGCGCAGCGCGATCTCGCCGCGGTTGGCGACGAGCAGCGTGTTGAACCGACCGGCCGGGGGCGATCGCATTTCCATGGTTCGTTCTTCGTCAGCGGTTGGCATGGCGTGCATGCACTACAGGCGCGCCACGCTGTACTGCACCGGCCGCACGACGCGGCCGTCGCCGTCCCGACAGGTGGCCAGAGCCATCGCAAGCACCTGGCGCGTGTCCCGCGGATCGATGATCCCGTCGTCGAGCAGCAGGCTGCTGGTATGGATCGCGCCGGACTGGCGCTCGAAGTTCTCGATGATGCTGCCCTTCTCGGCTTCGAGCGCGGCGCGGTCGACGGGCGCGCCACGCCGCTTTGCGCCCGCTTCGGCAACGATCGCCATGGTCATCGCCGCCTGCTCCCCGCCCATCACCGCCGACCTGGAGTTCGGCCACGAGAACAGGAAGCGCGGGGCGAAGGCGCGGCCGCACATCCCGTAGTTTCCGGCGCCGAACGAAGCGCCGCACATGATCGTGATCTGAGGAACGCGCGCGTTGGTCAGGGCCTGGATCATCTTCGCCCCGTGCTTGATCATGCCGGCCTCCTCGGAGGCGCGTCCGACGATGAAGCCGGTGGTGTTCTGGAGATACACGAGCGGTGTACCGGCCTGGCCGCAGAGCTGGATGAACTGTGCCGCCTTGGTCGCGCCCTGAGGGTCGAGCGAGCCGTTGTTGGTGATGAACGCCGTGGCATGCCCTTCGATGAACCCGGTGGCGCATACGGTCGCTGCACCGTACCCGGCGCGGAACTCGCCGAACTCGGACCCGTCCACCAGCCGTGCGATGACCTCCCGCATGTCGACCGGCTTGCGGATATCGAGAGGCATGATGCCCGCGATCTCGTCGGCATCGAGCCGCGGCGGCGACCAGGCCGTCGAGCGGTTCGGGGGCGGCGAACGATTCCAGTCGATCCCGCGCATCACGTCGCGCAGCATCGAAATGGCCTCCGCATCGGTCTCGGCGAGATAGTCGCAGAGCCCCGAGACGGTACCGTGCATGTCCGCGCCGCCGAGCTCCTCTTCGGTCGCGATCTCACCGGTGGCCGCCTTGAGCAACGGCGGGCCGGCGAGAAACGCGCGCGCCCGGCCGCGCACCATGATCACGTAGTCCGACAGCCCGGGGAGGTAGGCGCCGCCTGCCGTCGAGGATCCATGGACCACCGCAAGCACCGGCAATCCGGCTGCGGACAGGCGCGCGAGGTTGCGGAACATGCCGCCGCCGGTGATGAAACGCTCGACGCGATAGCTGCGCAGGTTCGCGCCGGCGCTCTCGACGAGTTGAATGAAGGGGAGTCTGTTCTCCAGCGCGATCTCCTGGCAGCGCATGACCTTGCGCCCGCTGAGATGCTGGATGGCTCCGGCGTTGATTCCGGAATCGTTGACCACGATCATCGCCCGCGTACCGCTGACGAAGCCGATGCCGGCGATGATCGCCCCTCCCGGCACGCTGGTGGCGGGGTCGGGATTCTCGATGCCGCAATAGCCGACCATCCCCATGAGTTCGAGGAAGGGTGTCCCCGGATCGAGCAGCCGAGCCAGCCGTTCGCGCGGCAGCAGTTGGCTGCGTTTCTCGAATCGCGGAGCCGAGCGCTCCGATGCTTCGACGGCACGCGACTGCAACGCGTTCACGGATGCGATCAGATCGAGCATGCCGGCCCGATTGCCGCGGTAGTTCTCCGAGGCGGTGTCGATCGAAGACTGGAAGACTTGCATGGGTGAATGAACGACGGATGGTCTAACGCAACTGCCTCATAAGGTAAGTCGATTGCATTAAAACGTCAAGAACGAAGAGCCGGCGCATCGCTCTGCGACGCCATTCGGAATGGTGTGCGGTGCCTCTCTGCGAAGATGTCTCGCGAGCCGGCGCGACCGGTTCGCCTACCAGTCGGTCAAGACCGTCCGGTCGAAGGTTGCCGTCCAGGCGGGTGGGCGCTTGCCCCTGGCGGCATCGATACCCTCGGCTGCTTCGCTGCGCATCGCGACCGCGAATGCAGCGGCCGCTTCGTCGAGCACGCCGGAGAGCCCTGCAGCGGTGGTCGCCTCGCCGCAGCGCCGGGCCAGCCGCTTGGTGGCGGCCAGCGCGCCTGGCGCGCAACGTCCGATGCGGTCGAGCACCTGCGCCAGGCGGTCGCGCAGCGCATCCATGTCCGGTGCGACGAAGTCCACGAGCCCCAGCCGCAAAGCCTCGTCCGCCTCGAAGCGCTCCGCAGTCAGCGTCAGGCGCCGAGCCGGCTGCAACCCGATCCGGGCCGTGACGAACGGCAGGATCTGCGCAGGAATGAGGCCCAGGCTCGCCTCGGTAAACGAGAAGCGCGTGCCGGCGCACGCGATCGCGATGTCGGCGGCACACACCAGTCCGGCGCCACCCCCCATGGCGGCGCCGTGCGCGGCCACCACCACCGGCTTGGGAAAGCTCTGCAGGCGCTCAAGGAAGGTGCCGAACCGCCGATTGCTCTGCGCGATCGGGTCGACGCCCCGGTCGCCGGTGGGCGCCGGTGCCTGCATGCGCTCCCCGAACTTGCTGAAGTTTCCGCCCGCGCAGAACGTCGGCCCGGCGCCCCGAATGGCGACGGCCCTCAGCCCCTCGTCCCCCTCCGCCCTGTCGAAGACGTCGTCCAGTGCAGCGATCACGTCGGGGTCGAGTGAATTGCGCGACTCGGGCCTGTTGAACGTGATCAACAGGAATGCGCCTGCCCGTTCGACTTTCAACGCGTCCGCGACAGGGATGCCGTTCATACCGTCTGGACCTTCGGTTGCCTGGACTTGGTGACGCTGGCCGGCGCATCGGCCTCGTTGCTGTCCGGCGCGACGAAAACGCCCGCGAAGGCGATCGCGATCTCGCGCATCTCGATGCGGAGAAGCTGTTCGGCGTCGCGCCAAGGCATCCGCTCGACGCGCGCTTCCAGGTTCGCCATCAGATAGGCATTGGAGCGCAGCAGAAGCGCCCAGCGGATGGCGAAGGTGGTGGACGACAGGTGCGGGCATTCCTGCCGCAGCAGGCCCGCCACCTGGCGGATGCTCGAGTAGTGGCGCTCCCGGATCAGGCTGGGCAGGTCGAACGTTCCGCTGACGAAGCTGTGTGCCAGCAGGCGGCGAGCATGGCTGCGCCCCCGGCTTGCGATGATGGGCTGGGCGCTCGGCTCGATCAGCAGGTTGACCACCGCGGCGACGCGCTTCGCGGGCTCCGGCGGCGCCTCGAGATAACGTGCGATGAACTGCGCGCGTTCCGACTCGATCGCCGACATGCGGTAGTCGCAGATCGCGTAGACCAGCGCCTCGCGTGACCCGAAGTGGTAGTGCACCATCGAAGTGTTGCGCTGCCGCGCCGCAGCGACGACCTGCCTGAGCGAGACGCCATTCAAGCCATGAAGGGCGAACAGCTTTTCCGCCGCAAGCAGAAGCGCCAGCCGAGAGCCGCTGGCGCGGTCCTTGGGCTCGGTGCTGCTCTCGGTTCGTGCTTGTTTCGTTCGGGGCATGTTCGCTGACCGCTTCGATGCGCGTCATTGTAAACCCTAGCATCGGTTGACAGTCTAATACAATCGCATTATGGTTTAAACCAGTTGCGTTATCAAAGTGCGTTATCAAAACGCCCAATCCCGGCGCGGCTTCGCGGCCGATGACCCCTGCGGGCGCCAATATGGAGGAGGGACTCATGAGGACTGTGGACACGGGTCGACGGCAGGTGCTGGGCGCGACGCTGGTCTCGCTGGCGGGCGGCGCCTTTTCTTCCGGCGCTCGCGCATCGGACGACTACCCGGCGAAGCCGATTCGAATCGTCGTGCCGTTCTCCCCGGGCGGCGCAATGTCCGTCATTGCCCGCCTGCTTGCCGACAAGCTGCTGGCACCCCTCGGCCAGCCGGTGCTCGTCGACAACCGGGCGGGCGCCGGCGGCAACATCGGAGCGGCGATCGTCGCCAGGTCTCCGTCCGACGGGTACACCCTTCTGCTGGGCAGCCCGGGGACGCAGTCCATCAATCAGTACTTCTATGCCGAACCGGGCTATGACGGGATCAAGGACTTCAAGCCGCTCTCGCTCGTCTGCAAGTCACCCAGTCTCATCATCGTTCACCCGAGCCTCCCGGTCCGCACGCTTCCGGAGCTCATCGCGCATGTGAAGCAGAATCCCGGGCTGCGCTATGGTCATACCAGCGTGGGCGGTACCAAGCACCTCGCCGGCGAGCTGCTCAAGCTCAAGGCCGGCATCGACATCGAACCCGTGGCGTACAAGGGAAGCGGGCCGCTGGTCACCGACATCTCCGGTGGCCATGTGCAGGTCGCCATAGACGATGTGATCACTGCGATTCCTCTTGCCAAGGCCGGCCGCGTTCGCGCGCTCGCGATCACGGGCCAGACGCGCTGGCCCAGCCTGCCGGACGTTCCGTCGGTGTCCGAGCTGGGCGGAGCATTTGCGGACTACGACGTCACCGCATGGTACGGCTTGCTCGCTCCGGCGGGCACGCCGGCGCCGATAGTCAATCGACTGAGCTCCACGGTGATCGAGGGGCTGCGGAACAACAACGAGGTGCGAGAGCGGCTGGTCGAGATGGGTGTTCAACCGTTGGGAACGACCCCGGACGAATACATGGCGTTCATCGTCAGCGAGCATCGGCGCTGGGGTGAGGTCATCAAGGCCGCGAAGATCGAGATCGGGAAGTAGCCCGTCGAACCGACGACCGGACGGTCATGCCGTCCGCGATCGTACGCCGAAAGAGAACCGGAACCGCTGAATGAAAGAATCGAACTCACCTCCCTCCGGTGAAACGACCCCTGCCGCAGTTGCCTCGCCATCATCCGATGCACCCGTCCATGCGCGCGCGCTGCTTGCCGGCATCGAGGCGGCGCGTGCCGCCGTCATGGATGCCGCTCGACCCGCAGCGGTGGCTCGCCAGCACGCGGCCGGCAAGCTGACCGCTCGGGAGCGGGTGAACGCGGTGTGCGACCCGGGCTCGGTCCGGGAGTTCGGCACGCTCGTCACGCCGGCGGGCGACACGGAAAGGACACGCCATCTGACCGCGCCGGCCGACGGCGTCGTGACCGGCAAGGGTGTCATCGAGGGGCGTCCGGTCATGTTCTCCTCGCAGGATTTCACCGTTTTCGGAGGAAGCAGCAGCACCATCGGCTCACTGAAGATCGTCCGTATGGTCGAGACGGCGATCGACTGCGGCGTACCGCTGGTGCGCCTGCTGGAAGGCGGAGGCCATCGGATACAGGAAGGCCTCGATGCCCGGCACTTCGCATCGGGCAAGGGCGTGTTCAACGCGCTCACCCGTGCTTCGGGCTGGGTGCCGATGGTGGCGGGACTGCTGGGCCCCTGCTTCGCCGGCCCCACGAATCATGCCGCCTTCGCCGATTTCGTCGTGATGGTGCGCGGCATGGCGACGATGGGCATGTCGGGTCCGGCGCTGGTCAAAGCGGGCATGGGCGAAGACATCGACACCGAGGCCCTGGGTGGTGCATCGATGCAGGTCGACCGGACCGGTGCGGCCGATCTCGCGGTCGATACCGAGGCCGAATGCTTCGCCGCCATTCGCCGCTTTCTGAGCTATCTGCCTGCGAATGCCAGAGCGCCTCTTCCGGTCACGCCCTGCGATGATCCGATCGACCGGCGCGACGAAGCACTTCTCGACCTGGTGCCGGCGGATCAGCGTCGAATCTACGATGTGCGCAGCGTGGTGAAACTGATTGCCGATGCGGATTCGGTCTTCGAGCTCAAGCCGACCCATGCCCGCAACGCGGTGACCGCGTTCGCCCGGCTCGGCGGCAAGCCGGTCGGCTTCATTGCGAACAATCCCCGATGGCACGGTGGCATGCTGGAAGCCAATGCATGCGACAAGATCGCCCACTTCGTCAACCTGTGCGACGCCTACGGCCTGCCTCTGGTCTACCTGATCGATGTTCCGGGATTCGCGATCGGCTCCGGGGCGGAGCAGACTCGCATGCCGCGCCGCAGCGCGAAGCTGCTCCATGAGCTCGGCAACGCCACGGTTCCGCGCGTCTCCGTCGTATTGCGCAAGGGCTACGGGCTCGGGTACATCGCCATGTGCGGCGGGCGCGGCTTCGGCGCGGATGCCTGCTTTGCCTGGCCGACTGCGCAGATCTGTGCGATGTCGGTGGAAGGCGCGGTCGATGTCGCCTATCGCCGCGAGTATGCATCGGCGGCCGATCCGGCCGCACGACGGCAGGAACTGATCGACGAGTTCAAGCAGCAGCTCGACGCGCGACGCGCGGCGGAGCATTTCGGCATCGACGACGTGATCGATCCCCGCGACACCCGCCGTCTGATCGCCGAGACGCTGGACATGACGCCGTCCCGGCGCCGCTCGCAGATGCCGCCGAAGTACAGATCGATCGCCCCGATCTAGTGTGAACAGGCCCTGGCGCGTTCGGCGAAGCCGCGCCGGCCCTCACCGGCGAGGGCCGAATCGGGTGACCGTGATGCCCCGGTGATCCGCCGTCAAAGGGCGGGTGCCGCCTGCGCCACCCGCACGATCGTCAGCCGGCGCTCGTGCCCCTCGCGGTCGGGCCAGACGATCGACTGACCCTGGCGCAGCCCGATCAGGCCGGCGCCGACCGGCGTCAGGATCGAGATCCGCCCGCGCGAGATGTCGGCGCCCTTCGGGTAGACGAGCTGCACGGTGCGATCGGTGCCGTTGGCCTCGTCGATGAACTCGACGGTCGCGTTCATCGTCACCACGTCGGGCGGGATGTCCGCCGCCTCGTGCAAGGTCGCGCGTTCGATCTCGCCGAGCAGCATCTCGCTGACCTGCGGCAGCCGTTCCCGGGCCTCCAGCGCCAGGCGGGACAGCGCATCGGCTTCGGAATCGATCATGTCTATCGGCGGCCGCGCGGCCGCATCGCTGCGTTTCATCTTGCACTCCGGCAGGAAGGGTGGCGCATCCGCTGTTGCGACGTGCGCCGGATCTCTGGATCGCAGGCAGGTGGCCCCGGATTCGTCGGGGCGTGGCCGCACCGAACCCGGGGGGGGGGCCTGTTCGCCCTACGCTCGTGCCCGCGGGTACGAGTGTAGGGCGAACAGGCCCAGAATTCGCCCGAGGAACTGTCCCCCGTAGTGACGGGTCCGCGCGAGGCGGCGATCGGTGTGGCGGCGACCGGTATCCATGCCCCGATGATGTCGCGCGCGGCGACCCCCGTCAACCTTGCCCTGATGAACCCTGGCCGCGACCCTGGTTTGAATCCCGGTCCGGATCCTGGCCCTGCACCCCCTGTTCCTGCACCCCCTGTTCGCCGAAGCGCCAGGCGTCGGCGAAACCGGGCTCATAGGCACCCTCCGGGTTCGCCCGCACCATCTCGTCGAGCCTCTGCGCGTCGCGCCCGACCAGGATCCGCCAGCGGCCGGCGCGCACGCCGTCGAGGATGATCGCCGCCGCCTGGTCGGCGGTGGTCGGCGCCTCGTCGCGGAACGACTGCGCCTGCTTGTGCAGCAGTTCGCGCAGCGCCGCATCGGACACGTCGGCCGCAACCGTGCCGCCGCGCACCATGCGGTCACGCACCTTGGCCAGCGTCTCGGCCGACATTGTCTGCGCATCGCCGACCCCCAGCACCTTGCCGGTGTTCATCACGATCGACGTGCCGATGTGGCCCGGCATCACCACCGAGCAGGTGAGGTGCGGCGCATGCAGCCGCAGGTCGTTGAGCAGCGCCTCGGTGAAGCCCTTGACCGCGAACTTCGCGGCCGAATAGGCGGTGTGCGAGACCTGCGGGCCCAGCGTCGCCCAGAAGCCGTTGACGCTGGACACGTTGACGATGTGGCCGCGCTCCGCCGCCTGCAGCATCGGCAGGAACGTGCGGCAGCCCAGATAGACGCCGCCCCAGCAGATGCCGAACGTCCGTTCCCACTCGGCCCGGCCGCCGGCGACGAAGCTGCCGCCGCCGCCGATGCCGGCGTTGTTGAACAGAAGCTGGATGCGGTCGGTCGCATGTTCCCCACCCACCGCGTCGCGGAACGCCAGCAGGTCGGCCTCGTTCGACACATCGGCGCGGAAGGTGCTCACGCGGGTGCCGGCCGGTGCGCCGGCCAGGCACAGCTCGCGGGTCTCGGCCAGGCCCTGTTCCTGCACGTCGCAGATCGCCAGGTGCACGCCGGCGGCGGTGAGCTGGCGCGACAGAGCCCGGCCGATGCCGGAGCCTCCGCCGGTCAGCACCGCGATCATTCCGGCTTCGATCTTCATATCGGCTCCACCACGTCAGGCGATACGATGATTCTCGGCGCCCCCTGGGAGGAGGTGCCGAAGACGCTTCGGGGGGTCAGAACACCTCGAACAGGCCGGCCGCGCCCATGCCGCCGCCGATGCACATCGACACGACGACGTTCTTCGCGCCGCGCCGCTTGCCTTCCATCAGCACATGGCCGGTCAGCCGCGCGCCGGTCATGCCGAACGGATGGCCGATCGCGATCGAGCCGCCGTTGACGTTGTACTTCGCGGGATCGATGCCGAGCTTGTCGCGGCAGTACAGACACTGGCTGGCGAACGCCTCGTTCAACTCCCACAGATCGATGTCGTCGATCTTCAGCTTGTGCCGCTCGAGCAGCCGCGGGATCGCGAACACCGGGCCGATGCCCATCTCGTCGGGCTGGCAGCCGGCCACCGCCCAGCCCTTGAACGCGCCCAGCGGCTGAAGGCCGCGCCGCTCGGCCTCCTTGGCCTCCATCACGACCACCGCGGCGGCGCCATCGGAGAGCTGGCTGGCGTTGCCGGCGGTGATGAACTTGCCCGGCCCCTTGACCGGCTCGAGCTTGGCCAGGCCGGCCAGGGTCGTGTCGGGCCGGTTGCATTCGTCGCGGTCGACCGTGTAGTCGACCAGCGATTCGGCCTTGGTGGCCTTGTCGACGACTTTCATCTGGGTCTTGACCGGGATGATCTCGTCCTTGAACTTGCCGGCCTGCTGGGCTGCCGCCATCAGTTGCTGCGAGCGCAGCGAGTACTCGTCCTGGTATTCGCGGCTGATGTTGTAGCGGGCGGCCACGACGTCGGCGGTATCGATCATCGGCATCCAGAAATCCGGATACATCGCGGTCAGCCGATCGTCGCGGCCGCCGCCGCCGCCGCCCTGGAACGTGATCGAATCGACCCCGCAGCCGACGACGACGCTGGCGCCTTCCTCGACCACGTGGTGGGCGGCATTGGCGATCGCATTCAGGCCCGACGAGCAGGCGCGATGCACGGAGACGCCGGCGGTGGTCACCGGCAAGCCGGCCAGCAGCGCCGCGGCGCGCGCCACGTTGCCGTGGGCGGCGACGCAGCCGGCGATCACGTCCTCGACCTCGGCCGTCTCGACCTTGGCGCGCTTGACCGCGTGCTCGATCGCATGACCGAGCATCGTCATGTTGGGCGTGTTGTTGAAGCCGCCGCGCCCCGCCTTGGCCAGGCCGGTACGGGCGTAAGAAACGATGACTGCCTGACGCATGGGAGGTCTCCCTTTTCGTTTGGATGACATGGCCGATGGCCCGGGTGCGCGGCCTGCCGCCGCGACGAGGGAGCACTGTCGGGTGATATGTACCCTCCCTGCCCGGTTGCCGTCATGGTAGCGCCTTCCGGATCGTCCAGGCTGCCGGACGGTTTCACTGGCCGGAACCGGCCGGCAATGCCGGGCCATGCCGGCAGCTCGCTGAAGGTATTCTTCGATGGCAGCGCGATGCAGCGCATCGGGCGGCGCGCCTCGCCGCCCGCCGCCACGACGGCGAATCGCCTTTCCGGAGTGCCATCGAATGACGAGCGAGACTGGAACCGCCACGATCACCGGCTACGACGTGCCGGCTGTCGAAGCCTGGATCCGCGAACACATTCCGGCCTTGCGGCCGCCGTTCAGATGGACGCGGCTCGAAGGCGGCCATTCGAACCTGACCTACCGGCTCGACGACGCCGAGGGGCGCCAGGCGGTGATCCGCCGCCCGCCGATGGGCGTGCTGCTGCCCAAGGCGCACGACATGGGGCGCGAGTGGGCGATCATCAGCGCGCTGGGCGCCACGCCGGTGCCGGTGCCGGCGGCGTTCGGTTTCTGCGAAGACCCGGCGGTCACCGGCGCGCACTTCTACGTGATGGGCCTGATCGACGGCCATCCGCTGTACAACGCCGACGATGCGCGCCGTCATGCGCCGGAACCGGTGCGCACGAAGCTCGGCCATTCGTTCTTCGACGTGCTGGCCGATCTGCACTCGGTCGATCCCGATGCGGTCGGGCTCGGCGATCTCGGCAGGAAGGACGACTACATCGGCCGCCAGCTCAAGACCTGGTACAAGTCGTGGAACGCATCGATCGCCGGCGCGAAGCTCGACGACCCGCGCGCGCACGATCTGCAGAAGTACTTCCTCGACAACGTGCCCGACCAGGGCCCGGCACGGGTGGTGCACGGCGACTACGGTCTGCACAACACGCTGATCGGCCCGCAGGGCACGGTGGCCGCGGTGGTCGACTGGGAGATCTCCACGCTCGGCGATCCGCTCGCCGACCTGGCCTATGCGCTGAACCAGTGGGCCGAGCCGACCGATCCGCCGTCGGTGCGCGGCGTGCCGCCGACGTCGCTGCCCGGCTTTCCGCTGCGGCGCGAGATGGCCGAGCGCTATGCCGCCCGCACCGGCCGCGACCTGTCGAAGCTCGGCTACTACATCGGCTTCAATCGCTGGAAGTCCGCGGCGATCGTGCACGGCGTCTATGCCCGCTACATGGAGGGCAAGAAGAGCACCGAGGGCGTCGACCTCGACGGCCTCAGGCGCTCGATCCTGCGCTCGCTCGACCAGGCCGAGGAGGCCGTCGACCGGCTGGCGCGCGGCGCGGCGCCGCTCTGACATCGCTTGGACGCCGCTCCGACGTCACGCGCCGGCATCCACCCGCACATCCGCTTCCCTGACATCCATCTTCCGACATCGACACAGGAGACTCATAGCCATGACCAACGTTTCATCCGAGAAGCTGCACGTGAGCCGCGAAGGCCACGTGGCGATTGTCGAGCTTCGCCAGCCGCCGCACAACTTCTTCGATCTCGAGATGATCGGCGGCGTGGCCACCGCGTTCGAGAACCTGGAGGCCGACCCCGAATGCCGCAGCATCGTGCTGTGCGCGCAGGGCTCGTCGTTCTGCGCCGGCGCCGACTTCGCGCGGCGCGATGCGACGCCGCGCGACGGCGGACCGCGGATGGTGAACCCGCTGTATGCCGAGGCGATCCGGATGGCCTCCTGCAGCAAGCCGGTGGTCGCCGCGGTGCACGGCCCGGCGGTCGGCGGCGGGCTGGGGCTGGCGGTGGTCGCCGACTTCCGCGTCACCTGCCCCGAGGCGCGCTTCTCGGCCAACTTCACCCGGCTCGGCATCCATCCCGGCTTCGGCCTGACGGTGATGCTGCCGCGGCTGATCGGCCAGCAGAAGGCGGCGATGCTGTTCTATACCGGCCGGCGCATCGGCGGCGAGGAGGCGGTCGCGATCGCCCCGGCCAGCGTGCTGGTGCCGGAAGGCCAGGGCCGCGCGTATGCGAGGGAGCTGGCGGCCGAGATCGCGGAGTCGGCACCGCTCGCCGTGCAGGCGGCACGTGCCACGTTGCGGGCCGGCCTGGTCGAGCAGATCCGCTCGGCAGTCGCGCGCGAGAGCATCGAGCAGAACCGGAACTTCCTCTCCGAGGACTTCAAGGAAGGCGTGAAGGCGATGGCGGAGCGGCGCACGCCGACCTTCACCGGGCGCTGACGTCTGCCGCGGCGCCGACCACGGCCGGCGCCGCGCGGACGCCGGTCCCCGCTCGACCGGTTCGAGGAGGCCCGGCCGTTCCGACTGATCGGTCGATGTCCCGATTCGTTAACGTTCTGTCCCCGATTGTCATATCGGAGGTTCGACGCGCGATAAAGATCAGGGTCACGAAGGTGACGGATATCCGTCGCCGAACAGGAGGAGACTGTGATGACCCGTGTCCGACGCCTTATCGGATCGCTCGCGCTGTCGCTGACGGCCGCTTCAATGGCAACGGCGGCGATCGCCCAGGAACTTCGCCTGACGGTCGCCAATGGCATCGCGTCGACCATCCCCACCCACTGGTGGTTCAAGGACTTCATCGGTCCCCAGCTCGAACAGCGATCGGGCGGAAAGATCAAGGCCAACGTGCAGGTGAACGGAACCCTGTGCAGCGAGCACAAGTGCGTCGAGCAGGCGGGGATGGGCCAGATCGACATCGGCTCGGTATCGGCCGGCAACATCGGCAGCTTCGGACAGACGTTCGACATCCTGAATCTTCCGTACATCTTCAAGGACGATGCAGCGGCCGAAAGCCTCGTCAACGGCTGGCTGGGCAAGGAGCTCGCGACGCGGGCGGCCAAGGAGATGAATCTGCATGTCATCGCGATCATCCCCTCCTACAGCTTCCGGAACGTCGGCAACTCCAAGCGCGAGGTGCGCGTTCCCGAGGACCTCAAGGGACTGAAGATCCGCGTGACGAAGTCGCCGGTCGAGCTGAATCTCATCAAGACATGGGGTGCCACCGCGGTTCCGTTCGACTGGGCGCAGGTGTACGAAGGGCTGTCGACCGGCGTCATCGACGGCTACTACGTCCCGGACGCCTATGTGGCGGCGCAGAAGTTCTACGAAGTCTCCAAGTTCCTCACGCAGACCGGAGGCGGCTGGAACGCGCACATCATCTTCATGAACCGCAAGCGATATGAACGGCTGCCCGAATGGGCGAAGAACCTGATCGATGAGCTGGGCAGGGAAATCGGCGCCCGCAGCTTCAAGGTCGATGCGGAATGGATGGCGCAGCAGAACAAGCTGCTCGACGGAAAGCTCAGCGTGTACCGGCCGAACCAGAAGGAGCTGGACCGCTGGTACGCCGGTGCGCCAGCCGCCTGGCTGGCGGTCAAGGGAACCTACGACAAGGCGCTGGCCAGGCGTGCGCTGACCGACCAGAACCAGGCCGGTCTCATCAAGGTGCTGGAAAGCGCGGGCGCTCTGTGATGCTGATGTGGAAGACGACGCGCACCTCGCCGGAGGCGCTCGGTGCGGTCATCCGCCGTGCGCAGGGTGAGGTCGAGTGCCTGGTGGGCGCGGACGGCGCCGCGGCGCTGGTCACCTGCCAGCGCGGCAGTCCACCGGACGGTGTGGAACAGATCGATTCGTGCCGCGTGTACAGCGCCGGCGACTTCGGCCCCGACGGTGGACCCTGGGTATTCGCGGTGGGAATATGGACGCCGCAGGAATGGGGACCGGAGCTGTGCGCCTGGTACCAGGACGAACATGCGCCCATGCTGATGGAATGCCGCGACTGGAAAGGGGTCGATCTGCGGGAGGCGCCGAGCCGGTCCGGCAGGCAGTTCCATGTCTTGCACCGGCTGGCCGATCGCTCGGCCCTGGATTCACCGCAGCGCGCCGCTTCCCGGCGCACGCCCTGGTTCGATCGTCTTGCGCGGCATTCGTGGTTCGACGGCCCGTTCGAGCGGATTCTCTACCGCCGCATGGACCTGGCCTGACGACTGCCTCCGCCACTCGGCAGGGCTCATCCCCATCTCCTGCTTGAACCAGCGGGACAGCGCCGGCGAGCACGAGAAGCCGAGCCGGTCCGCGACGTCGGCAATCGAGCGGGAGCTCTGCAGCATCTGCACGACGAGCTCCCGTCGCACGTCGTTCAGCAGCATCGAGAACGTCAATCCCCTGGCCGACAGATGCCGGTGCACGGTCCGCCGGTCCACCCCCAGGCCGCGCGCGACCTTGTCTGCGCTGCATCCGCCGGAAAAGATCAGCAAGCGGATCAGTTCCCGGATCTTCGCGTCGATCGTGAGCTCGCTCTCCGGCATCGACGACTCGAGGTAACGTTGCGCATACAGCACCAGCATCTGATCCGAGGTCGCCAGCGGGGTATCCAGACTCGCTGCATTGAAGGTGATACAAGTGTGGTCGGCGGAGAAGTCGACCGGGCAGCCGAAGAAGCGCCGGTAGGCCGCCGAGCGTGCGGGGCCCTGGTGCTCGAAACAGACCCAGACGGCGCGCCAGTGAGGTCCGGCCAGGCGCCTGACGATGCGGTGGAACGCCCCGAGCGAAAGCTCGGTGACCTGCCGGCCACCGGTGCGTACCTGCAGGTGGAGCAGCGCGAGGCCGTCGGATTCGTCGAGCCACAGGTGGAGGGCTTCGTTGTGGCAGGGCAGGTATCGGCACAAGGACTGGATCGCGCTGCGAACGTCCGGCTGCTGATGAACGACGATGCCGATCGGGCCGAGGATTCCGAGCTCGCGCGACTCCGCCAGCTTGAGGCCGACGTCTTCGACGCCGGTCTCCTTCGCGGTTCGCTCGAGCAGCTCGCCGAACGCTGCGGCCGGAATGCGGGCGTCGAGCTCGTGCAGCCTCGACAAGTCCAGGCCGACGGACTGCGCCATCTCCTCGGGCTGCACGCCGAGCGATCTGGCCAGGCCCGCATACCCCGTCAGAATCTGGACGCGAGCCGAGTAGCGCATTCCCTGATAGCTCCACAGACGTCCCGAAATGTTAGCACCATGTCCCAATCCGTAATGAGCTTGGGGACGCCAGCTTCGAGAATCGTCACGGCAGGCGCCGCCTCGTGGAGGTCGGGCCGATGAAGACGAGACGGAGGGGACGACGCCGATGGCCTTGACGCTGTTGATCGTATCGCTGGTCGTGATGATCGTGCTGGGGGCACCGATCGGCGTGGCAATGGCTGCCGTTCCGACGATCTACATCTGGATCACCGGGGAACTGCCGTTGTCGGCGGTGCCGTACCAGATGTTCGAGGCGGTATCCGTCCAGCCGCTGCTGGCCGTTCCGTTCTTCATCCTGACCGCGGAGATCATGAATGCGGGCCAGATAACCGCCAGGCTGCTGGTGCTCGCGCGCGAGCTGGTCGGCCGCATCCGCGGCGGTCTGGCGCAGATGAACATCGTCGGCAGCATGATGTTCGCCGCGATGAACGGCAGCGCGGTGGCGGACGTGGCGGCGATCGGCGGCGTGCTGATCCCGGCGATGCGCAAGGAGGGCTATCCGGGTCCGTTCGCCGCGGCGCTCACTGCAATGGGCTCCACGATGGGCGGCATCCTGCCGCCGAGCATCCTGCTGGTGATTCTTGCCAGCACGATGGGCATCTCCATCGGCGCGGTGTTCGCCGCGGGCGTGATCCCCGGCATGCTCGTCGGCCTGCTTCTGATGGCCATGGTCTATGTGCTCGCGCTGCGCAGGAACTGGGGCCGGCACACGGTCCCCTTCACGTTCGGCGCCCTGCTGAAGGCGGTGCTGGGCGCCTGGGGAGCATTGCTCATCCCGGTCATCATCCTGGGCGGCATCATCTCCGGCGTGTTCACCGCGACCGAGGCGGGGGCCGGCGCGGCGCTGTCCCCGCTGCCGCTGGGGGCGCCGGTGTACCCGGCCCCCAGC
>OEIU01001355.1_pt1 | contig 16158 bp, 13 predicted proteins | sample 1539221 | NCBI WGS metagenome assembly OEIU01 (sample SAMN03792071, study PRJEB22550) | activated sludge metagenome | feature: wastewater treatment plant; material: activated sludge; isolation source: Wastewater treatment plant of a petroleum refinery complex | place: Argentina: Zarate | collected...
TCGGCGTAGTCGAGCCGGAAACGGGCGCCCGGCGCGAGCGGCAGCGAGAGCTCCGCGACGCTCACGTCGGCGACCGTGTCGCCGGGATACAAGACCGTCAGGCCGCGCACGCTGACACCCTGGTGCGGGCCGCGCGGCCTGGGGCTCAGGGTTTCGTGGAGGACCGGGCTCAGGCCCAACGGCAGGCCTGGCTGCGACCCCGCGAAGCGCTCGCGGATTTGCCTCGGCCCCCGCGCAGGCCGGCGGATCTCGAGGGTCCAGTCGAATGCGGCGACCCGCTCGCCGCGACCGGTGAGGCCTGCCGCCGACAAGGCCTCGAGCAACGCTGGCGGAAGCGTTGCCGGATCGGTGGCATCGGCGGCCGAGGCGGCGCCGGTGGCCCGGGCAACAGGCGGCGCGCCGACGGCACGGGCTTCGCCGGCAACGGCCCCGCCTGGCGAGAAGCAGAGCGCGAGAGCGAGGGCAAGCGTCGCAGGCGTCGCTGCGATCGACGCGGACGTCGCCGCGATCGGCGCGATGCGCCTCACGACGGTGCCGACTTCAGTGCGCGCCGCCGGGCCGCGACGCAGGGCTGACGCCGGCACCGGCGTCGAGGCGCGCGACCCTGGATTCGAGCGCGTCGAGCGCCACGCTCAACGCCGCCAGTTCGGCCCGGGGAACCAATTGGCCGCCGTCCCCCGCGAGGTGGCCGACTGCGGACGTCTCGACCCGCGCGCGCAGGTCGCGAGCCGCCGCCCGGCCCGACTCGACGCCGGTGCCGATGCGGCGCGCAAGCGCGTCGCCGGCCACACGACTGAGGTCCTCCTCGGCGTCCCAGCGGATCTGCCGGGCGATCTCGCCCAGCGCTTCGGCCAGCGACGCCTCGCCGTCGATGCGCACGTGCGGCGTAAGCGCCCTGGGGCCCTCGCGCAGCAGCGCGAATGCGGCGTCGATCGAGGGGCGCAGCAGCATGCGGACGGATGCCTCGGGCTCGCCCTCTTCGGGCCAGGGCACGGACTCGACCAGGCCCCCGTCGAGGATGCGCGCAAGCAGCTGCGGAGGCGGCAGGCCGGGCAAGCCCGGCGCATCGACACCGACCCTGACGACGCGACCCGAGAACGGCGCGAGCCGGACGCGGGCCCAGTCGTTCTGCTGCAACACGTGGGCGAGTCCCGCCACGAGCAACGATGCGCCGCCCTCGATCAGGCGGCGCAGCACCGGTAGCTCAGGTCTGGCCGGACCTGCGCCCGACGGCTCGGCGGTGCTGGCGGCGGACTCTCCGGGACTCATGCCGTTCGGCGGGTCGCCTTTTGCGGCGGCCCGCCCTGACCGATCGGTCAGCCGAGCTGCTGGATGCCCGCGAGCACCCAACCGCCGCTGCCGCTGACCGGCTTGACCAGGTTCCAGACCTCGTCGAACGGCCGGGCCTCGCCGTTGGCCTCTTCGCGGATCATGCCGGTGAAGCGCAGGCTCGCGATGTGCTCGACCGAAGTGGTCTCGACGCCGAGCAGTTGGGCGTCGAGCCTGACGACGTCGGTGCGGTTGGGCGCGCCCTTGCGCTCGTCGATCTCGAGCTTGAGCTCGGCGTACATCTCGGGCGTGGTGAACTCGCGCAGGTCGTTCAGGTCGCCGGCATCGAACGCGGCCTGAAGGCGCACGAACTGGACCTTGCCGGTGCGCACGAACGCTTCGACGTCGAGATCGGCGGGGATCGCCCAGGTGCCCGATCCGGCGGCGGCCGCGGGCGCGACCGACGGAACGGGTTGGCGCACGTCGGTGCCGGCGCCCCCCTGGGGCAGCGGCGAATAGCGCACCGTGGCCTCCTGGCCGAGGTTGGCCGGCGAATAGCCGGCGCCCTGGTACGCGGCCTGCGGCGCGCCCTGCGTACGCCGGCTGGCGAGCATGCGGAACACGGCGAGCGCCGCGAAGGCCAGCAGCGCGATCAGCATGAACGAGGCGAGTTCCTCGCCGAAGCCGAGGTGGCTGGCCAGCGCCGCCAGGCCGAGGCCCGCGGCGATGCCGGCGATCGGGCCCAGCCAGCGGTTGCCGGCGCTGGCCGGCGCCGCGCCCTGCGCCGGACGCGACGCGGCCTGCGGCGCGGCCGCCGGCTGCTGCGGCGTCGCACTGCGCTGCGTCACGTTGCTGGATTGCTGGCCGATCGATTTGCCGCCGCCCATGCGCCTCGCCTCGGCTTCGGGGGCTGCAATGGCGATCGCCGCGACGACCGCGACGCCTATCGACAGGATCCGGGACATCAAGCGCTTCATGGACACTCCGCAGTCAGGGCCGTTCCGACGACCCGATAGTGGGGTCGAAGACCCCGAAAACCAACACGGACAAACCCGCGACGACGCCGTCAAGGCCTGAACCCCTCGTGCAGCGCGACGACGCCGCCGGTGAGGTTGAAGTAGCGCACGCGCGAGAAGCCCGCCTCCTCCATCATCGTCTTCAGCGTTTCCTGGTCCGGGTGCATCCGGATCGACTCGGCCAGGTATCGATAGCTGGCCTCGTCGCCGGCGACGCGCTTTCCGAGCCACGGCAATACCGAGAACGAGTAGAGGTCGTACAGCGGGGCCAGTGCCTTACGCACCTGCGAGAACTCGAGCACCAGCAGGCGGCCTCCCGGCTTGAGCACGCGGCGCATCTCGGCCAGCGCGCGCTCCTTGTGCGTCATGTTGCGCAGGCCGAAGGCGACCGTGACGCGGTCGAAGTAGCCGTCGGGGAACGGCAGCGCCTCGGCGTCGCACTGCACGGCCGGCTGAAGGCAGCCGTCGTCGACCAGGCGGTCGCGCCCGACGGTGAGCATCGAGCCGTTGATGTCGGTGAGCCAGACCTCGCCCTGCGCCCCGACGCGGCGCGCGAATGCGCGTGCGAGGTCGCCCGTTCCGCCGGCGACGTCGAGCACGCGCATGCCCGGACGCACCGCCGCCTGCCCGATCGTGAACGCCTTCCAGATGCGGTGCAGGCCCGCCGACATCAGGTCGTTCATCAGGTCGTAGCGGGCCGCCACCGAATGGAAGACGCCGGCCACGCGTGCCGCCTTCGACGCCTCGTCGACGGTCTCGTAGCCGAAGTGGGTGGTACGCGGATCGCTCATCGGCGCGCCGGTGCGCTCAACTCTTCGGGCGCTTCGCGGCGGTGGAATGGATCGGCGCGGCCGCGTGGCGGCTGGCACCCGCCGCCTCGAGCCTGGCCAGGTACTGCTGCCACAGCGGCTCCTGGTTCTCGCCCAGCCAGTACAGGTAGTCCCAGGCGTAGATGCCGGTGTTGTGGCCGTCGCTGAACTGCGGCTGGATTGCGTAGTGGCCGACCGACTCGACCGAGTCGATGCCGACGTCGGCCTTTCCGGTCTGCAGCGTCTCCTGGCCGGGGCCGTGGCCGCGCACCTCGGCCGACGGCGAATGAACGCGCAGGAACTCGAACGGCAGCCGGAACAGCTTGCCGTCGGAGAACTCGATCTCGAGGACGCGCGAGCCCTGATGGACGACGACGCGCGTCGGCGACGCGCCAGTGGAATCGGAACCAGCCATGGGTGGATCGCAGCCTGATCTGCTCCGGGCGGAAGGGCCCGGCATCAGGCGCGATGTTAGCCGAATTCGCCGGCGGGTCCCCTCGACGGTCGCGGGCTTTCGATTCGCAGCGACAGCCGCTCGTAGCCCGGCCCCCGCTCGATCAGCGAAGCGAAGCGGATCGGCACGTCGCGCTCGGGTTCACGCAGCACCGCGCGCGCCCCGGCGTGTGCGCGCCCGGGCGCGACGAGCAGGCTGGGCAGTTCGCCGACGGCGGCATCGCCCGGCAGCAGCCAGGCGTCGATGAAGGACAGGGCCTCGCCGATCTTCACGCCTGCCGGCACCGGCTTGCCCGGCCAGCAGCGCGTCGTGATCCGCTGCCCGCTCGAGCGCGAGTGGTCGGGCTCGGGAATCTGCTCGATCGACTCGATCGTCGCGAGCGACAAGCCCGTCGCCGGCGCGATCGCCACCAGCGCGCCGAGCTCGGCGCGCGGCGTCGAACCGTGGCGCACGAACGATATCCGCGCGCCCGGGGCCGTCTCGACACGGTCGACCGTCTCGCCCTCGGCCATGACCAGTGCCGCCGGATTGCGTCGATCGACGTCGCTGCCGAGCGCGAGCCGCATGATGGTGTTCTGCTCCCAGCGCCCGCCGTATTCGTACGGCGCATCGGCGCCCCCCTCCTGCGCGCGTACATCCGGCCTGGCCTGCATGTCGGCGGCGTGGATGCGCGGCAGGCCGAAGCGCAGCCGCGCGGTCGGCGCGGCGTCGGCGCCGGCGCCAGCGGCGCCCGGCGCGACGAACAGCGACGCGCCGGTCCAGCGCCGCTCGAGGTCTTCGAGCAGCGCGTGCGTGGCGCTCTCGGCGAGCGGTATCGCCTTGCGCGACGGCGATTCGCCCACCGCTGCGAGCCACTGCTGGCGTCGGCGGGCGATGCTCGCGGGCAAGCGGTGGGCGTCGAACCGCACGGCGTGCTCGGGCGTGAGCGCGAAAGTCGGGCCGTACGGGTTTTCTTCGGGCGCGCCGTGGTCGATCCGGTACCCGACCTTCGCGGCGAGCCGGCTGGCGAGCCGGTCGGCGAAGTCGCTTTCCGCGGGAACGCGCGACGGCAGCGCCGCCGCCTGCAGAAGCAGCGGATAGACGAACAGTGCGCGGGCCGTCATCGGCTTGACCAGCGGCACCTCGTCGAGCAGCGTCTCGTCCTGGAACGTCGTGCGGCGCATGTGCCGGGCGAGCACGCACAGCGCATCCCAATCCGCGGCGAGCGGCGCGCAGCGATGACGAAGGAGCAGCGAGACGATGCGCGCCTGCGCATCGAGCGCGCGCGCCAGCGGCATCGCGACGCGCAGCGCGTTGGTCGCGCCGGGGATGATCGACCGGGTGTCGTCGCCGTGCCTGCCCAGCATCGCCGAGTAGGCACGCTTGAAGAGGTCGCGGCTCGCGCGAAGGCTGGACAACGCACTGGCGAGCCGCTCCCACTCCGACTCGGCATAGGGCACCGGGCGGACGACCAGCGGCGCGAGCCAGCGGTCGATCGCGCGGACCTGCTCGATGCGCACCTGCTCGAGCACCTCGAACAGCGGATCGGGCTCGATGCCCGGACGGGCCAGTCGGGCCATCAACCCGCCGATCGCCGAAAGACGTTCGGCCGCCCCGGCGGGCAACTCGCCGAGCCACTGCCGGCAGGAAGTCGCGTCGCGAACGCGCGCGAGAACCGGGTCCGATCCAACGCTCATGGCAGCCTTTTCGATCGCTGAGGGTGCCAGTGTGCGCCGCCGCGCGCCTGCCGGATCGGCACTGCTGCACGCCGCGGCGCCCCGCGGGACGAACGGTGGGCTCAGGCCGACCGGCGGCACACCGTCGGTCGGCCCCCTGCTGCGGCCGATCAGCCCAGTCGGCGCCCGAGCTCCTCCAGATACGCAGGGATGCGCGCTGCCACCGATGTGCGCCTCGCCTCGACCGCGGGGTCGCGCCCGCTCGCGGGACGGCCCCACACCGGCTCGGGAAAATGGCGGTCGTCGCGCCAGCGCGGAACGACGTGCCAGTGAAGATGCGCGACCACGTTGCCGAAGCTCGCGAGATTGACCTTGTCCGGAGACAGCGACGCGCGCTGCGCCTCTTCGACGGCGAGCACCACGCGCATCAGTTCGTCGCGATCGGCGCGGCCGAGGTCGCTCATCTCGGCGACGTGCGCGTTCCAGATCACCCGCGTGAAGGCCGGGTAGTCGGGATCGCCGGCCAGCACGATCCGCCACGCCTGCGCGCGCACGACCAGCTCGCCGCCGTCGGCCGCACACAGCGCGCAGCCGCGATCGGGGTTCGGGCCGTCGTCCATCGTCGGGCGTGCCGCGCCGTCAGACCAGGACGCGCTCGATGCCGCCATCGTTGGCGCGACGCACGTAGTCCTGCAGCCAGCCCTCGCCCAGGATGTGCCGCGCGAGCTCGACGACGACGTAGTCGGCCTCGACGCCGGCGTCTTCCTCGTAACGCGACAGGCCCTGCAGGCACGACGGGCACGAGGTCAGCACCTTCACCGGCCCCGCAAAGCCGCCCGGCGCGCCCGCAGCCGCAGCCCCGGCGTCGCCTGCGGCGGCCACCACCGGCAGCGCCCGCAGCGCATCGGCGCCGCGGCGCATCTCCTCTTCCTTGCGGAAACGCACCTGCGTGCTGATGTCGGGCCGCGACACCGCCAGCGTGCCGGACTCGCCGCAACAGCGGTCGTTCTTCTCGACCCGCCCGTTCAGCGAGTCGTTGATCAGCGCATTGACGACCTTCAGCGGCGCGTATTCCTTGATCGGACTGTGGCAGGGGTCGTGGTACATGTAGCGCGCGCCGGTCACGCCGTCGAGGCGAACGCCCTTCTCCATCAGGAACTCGTGGATGTCGACGATCCGGCAGCCCGGGAAGATCCGGTCGAACTGGTACCCCTGCAGCTGGTCGTAGCAGGTGCCGCAGCTGACGACCACCGTCCGGATGTCCAGGTAGTTCAGCGTGTTGGCCACGCGGTGGAACAGCACGCGGTTGTCGGTGATGATCTTTTCCGCCTTGTCGTACTGGCCCGAGCCGCGCTGCGGATAGCCGCAGCACAGGTAGCCGGGCGGCAGCACGGTCTGCACGCCGACGTGCCAGAGCATCGCCTGCGTGGCCAGCCCGACCTGCGAAAACAGTCGTTCGGAGCCGCAGCCCGGGAAGTAGAACACCGCTTCGGCGTCGACGCTCGTCGACTGCGGATCGCGGATGATCGGCACGTAGCGGTGGTCCTCGATGTCGAGCAGCGCGCGCGCCGTCCTCGTCGGCAGGTTGCCCGGCATCTTCTTGTTGACGAAGTGGATCACCTGCTCCTTCAGCGGCGCCTTGCCGACCGTCGCCGGCGGCCGGCGCGTCTGCTCCCTGGCCAGCCGCCGGAGGAGGTCGGCGGCCAGCCGCTGCGCGCGATAGCCGATGCCGACCATCGCCGCGCGCGTGGCGCGGATCGTGTCGGGATCGGTGGCATTCAGGAAGAACATCGCGGCGGCGTTGCCGGGATTGAACTTCTTGCGGCCCATCTTGCGCAGCAGGTTGCGCATGTTCATCGACACGTCGCCGAAGTCGATGTCGACCGGACACGGCGTCAGGCACTTGTGGCAGACGGTGCAGTGGTCGGCGACGTCGGAGAACTCGTCCCAGTGCCGGATCGACACGCCGCGCCGCGTCTGCTCCTCGTACAGGAACGCCTCGACGAGCAGCGACGTCGCGAGGATCTTGTTGCGCGGCGAATAGAGCAGGTTCGCCCGCGGCACGTGCGTGGCGCAGACCGGCTTGCACTTGCCGCAGCGCAGGCAGTTGCGCACCGAATCGGCGATCGAGCCGATGTCGGACTGCTGCAGGATCAGCGATTCGGCACCCATCAGCCCGAAGCTCGGCGTGTACGCGTTGCGCAGGTCTCCCGGAAGCTCGGGATCGTCGAGCAGCTTGCCGCGGTTGAATCGCCCCTCCGGGTCGATGCGCCGCTTGTAGGCGCGGAAATCGGCCACCTCGTCGCTGGTCAGGAACTCGAGCTTGGTGATGCCGATGCCGTGCTCGCCCGAGATCACGCCGTCGAGCGAGCGCGCCAGCGCCATGATGCGCGCCACCGCGGCCTCGGCCTCCTTGAGCATCGCGTAGTCGTCGGAGTTCACCGGGATGTTCGTGTGCACGTTGCCGTCGCCGGCATGCATGTGCAGCGCGACGAACACGCGCCCGCGCAGCACCTTGCGGTGGATCGCGTCGACGGCATCGAGCAGCGGCGCGAAGGCGAGTCCCGAGAAGATCTTCTCGAGCGGCGCGCGCACCTCCGCCTTCCAGGACACGCGGATCGTGCGGTCCTGCAGCACGCGGAACAGCGTCGCGTCGGGCTCCTGCGCGAGGCGCTCGTCGAGTGCGCCGCGCAGGTGGCCGAGGCCGACGCCGCCGAGCGCGTCGCGCAGCGGCGCGAGCGGCTCGTCGATGCGATCGAGCAGCAGGCGCCAGCGCCGGCGCGTCGACGAAACCAGTTCGAGCGCATGGCGGCGCCGCTCGGCGGTCATCTCCTCGTCGGCGGCCTCGTCGCGGCCCGCCGCGGGCCGCGGCAGGTGCGCCTCGTCGGCCAGCAGGCGGTCGAGTGCGTCGAGCACGGCCAGCTTGTTCTTCGTCGACAGCTCGATGTTGATGCGCTCGATGCCGTCGGTGTACTCGCCCATCCGCGCGAGCGGGATGACCACGTCCTCGTTGATCTTGAACGCGTTGGTGTGGCGCGCGATCGCGGCGGTGCGCGCGCGATCGGCCCAGAATGCCTTGCGCGCGTCGGCCGAGACCGCGACGAAGCCTTCGCCGCTGCGCCGGTTGGCCAGCCGCACCACTTCAGAGGCGGCACGCGCGACCGCCTCGTCGTCGTCGCCGACGATGTCGCCGATCAGCACCATCTTGGGCAGGCCGCCGCGCCGCGACTTGGTCGTGTAGCCCACCGCGCGCAGGTAGCGCTCGTCGAGGTGCTCGAGGCCCGCGAGGATCGCCCCGTGCGGGCGCGTGTCGAGCCAGTCCTTGATGTCCACGATCGACGGCACGGCGTCCTTGGGCTGGCCGAAGAATTCGAGGCAGACGGTCCGGATGAACTTCGGCATCCGGTGCAGCACCCAGCGCGCCGACGTGATCAGGCCGTCGCAGCCCTCCTTCTGCACGCCGGGCAGGCCGGCCAGGAACTTGTCGGTAACGTCCTTGCCCAGCCCGGCCTTCCGGAAGCGCCGTCCCTCGATGTCGAGACGCTCGCTGCGGACCGGATCGCCGCGCATCGTGCCGTCGCTCGCCAGCTGCTTCGGCGCATACCACTTCAACTCGAACGTGGCGGTGGGCGCCTCGTGGATCTTGCCCAGGTTGTGCCCGACTCGCGTGACCTCGAGCCAGTTGCCGTCGGGATCGACCATCCGCCACCAGGCGAGGTTGTCGAGCGCCGTGCCCCACAGCACCGCCTTCTTGCCGCCTGCGTTCATCGCGATGTTGCCGCCGACGCAGGACGCGTCCAGCGAAGTCGGGTCCACCGCGAAGACCAGCCCTGCCCGGTCGGCGGCGTCGGTCACGCGCCGCGTGACCACGCCGGCCTCGGCGAAGATGGTCGGCACCTCTTGATCGACACCGGGCAGCCGGATGCGCTCGACGTCGCCGAGGCGCTCGAGCTTCTCGGTGTTGATGACCGCCGACATCGGCGTGAGCGGAATCGCGCCGCCGGTGTAGCCGGTGCCGCCGCCGCGCGGGATGATCGTCAGGCCCAGCTCGATGCAGGCGGCGACCAGCGCTGCGATCTCGGACTCGCTGTCGGGCGTGAGCACGACGAACGGATACTCGACGCGCCAGTCGGTCGCGTCGGTGACGTGCGAAACCCGGCTCATGCCGTCGAAGCGGATGTTGTCGCGCGCCGTATGCCGCGACAGGCGCCTCAGCACGCGCGCGCGAAGCACCGACGTGCGCTCGCATTCGCTCTCGAACGACGCGACCGCTGCTCGCGCCAGTTCGAGCAGCCGGCTCACCCGTGCACTGCGCTCGCCCGCGGCCTCGTCGGCGCGCGCGCTCAGGTCGAGCGCGCGGCGCTTCTCGATCTCGCCCAGCCGGTGATGCAATGCCTGGACCAGCAGCCGCCTGCGCTTCGGGTTGTCGAGCAGGTCGTCCTGCAGGTAAGGATTGCGCCGCACGACCCAGATGTCGCCCAGCACCTCGTAGAGCATCCGCGCCGAGCGCCCGGTGCGCCGCTCGGCGCGCAGTTCGCCGACGATGCTCCAGCCTTCGGGGCCGAGCAGGCGGATGACGATCTCGCGGTCGGAGAACGACGTGTAGTTGTAGGGGATCTCGCGCAGGCGCACGGCGCCGGCAGCCTGCGCATCGGCGGGCGCTGCCGGTTCGGAAACGGTACCGGCAGCCGTGACGGGAAGGGAGGCGTTCATCGAATCCGGGATTTTAGCGGAGCGGGGTCACGGCAGCCGGCGCGGCGCCGCTGGCGAGCCATTCATCCGCCCCCCTGGAACAGCCGCAGCACTGCGTGCCACCACGCATCGGGCACGCCCATCAGCGCGGCGGTCATCAGCACGTAGCGCAGGAACTTGCCGACCGCCATCCAGCCGACACTCGGCCAGAACGGCAGTTTCAACCAGCCCGCGACTGCGCACAGCGGATCGCCCACCGCAGGCAGCCAGGCGAAGAACAGCGCCCTGGGCCCGAGCCGCTCGAGCCACCGCAGGTGGACAGTGCGCTTGCCGCGCGCCACCGCTTCGTGCGCGCCCAGGCCCAGCCAGTAGTCGACGACGCCGCCCAGCGTGTTGCCGGCGGTCGCCACGAGCACGGCCAACCAGAACTGATCGGGGTTGAGCTTCACGAAGCCGAAGACCGCCGGCTCCGAGCCCATCGGCAGCAGCGTCGCGGAAACGAACGCGACGACGAAGATCGTCGACAGCCCGTGCTCGGGCAGGGCGAACCAGTCGAGCAGGATCCGGGCCAGGGCTTCCATCGGCCAAGCAGTCTATCAGCGAGTCGATCGGCGCCGCCGCGGCGGGGCGGCGTTGGCCGCAGGCGGGAGTCGGCACTTCGGCCCGCCCGGAACGGTAGAATCTGCCGGCCCATGTCCATCGACTACCTGAAACGCATCCTCACGGCGAAGGTCTACGACGTCGCCCAGGAAACCCCGCTCGAGACGGCCGGCATCCTGTCGGCCCGGATGTCCAATCGCGTGCTGCTCAAGCGCGAGGACATGCAGCCGGTGTTCTCGTTCAAGCTGCGCGGCGCGTACAACCGGATGGCACGCCTGTCGCCGGAGCAGCTGGCGCGCGGCGTGATCGCCGCCTCTGCCGGCAATCACGCGCAGGGCGTGGCGCTGGCCGCGCGCCGGCTCGGCTGCCGCGCCGTGATCGTGATGCCGGTCACCACGCCCCAGGTCAAGATCGACGCGGTGCGGGCGCTGGGCGGGGAGGTCGTGCTCACCGGCGAGTCCTACAGCGACGCCGCAGCCGCCGCCTCCGGGCTGCAGGCGCGCGAAGGGCTCACCTTCGTGCACCCGTTCGACGACCCCGACGTGATCGCCGGCCAGGGCACGATCGGCATGGAGATCCTGCGCCAGCACCAGGGGCCGATCCACGCGATCTTCGTGGCGATCGGGGGCGGCGGCCTTGCGGCCGGAATTGCCGCGTACGTCAAGCAGGTGCGCCCGGAGATCCGCGTGATCGGCGTGCAGACCACCGACTCCGATGCGATGGCGCGCTCGATCAAGGCGGGCCGGCGCGTCGAGCTGCACGACGTCGGCCTGTTTTCGGACGGCACCGCCGTGAAGAAGGTCGGCGAGGAGACCTTCCGCCTGTGCCGGGCGCTGCTCGACGACATCGTGGTGGTGGACACCGACGCGATCTGCGCAGCGATCAAGGACGTGTTCCAGGACACCCGGTCGATCCTCGAGCCGGCAGGCGCCCTGTCGGTCGCCGGGCTGAAGGCCTGGGTCGAGCGCGAACGGCTGCACGACGAGACGCTGGTGGCAGTGGCCTGCGGGGCGAACATGAACTTCGACCGGCTGCGCTTCGTCTCGGAGCGTGCCGAGATCGGCGAGAAGCGCGAGGCGGTGTTCGCGGTGACCATCCCCGAAGAGCGCGGCAGCTTCCGCCGCTTCTGCGAAACGGTGGGCCCGAGAAACGTCACCGAATTCAACTACCGGATCGCCGACCCGGCGCAGGCGCACGTGTTCGTCGGCATCCAGATCTCGCGCCCGGGCGAGGCCGAGCAGATCGCCGGCGCCTTCGAGGCCGCGGGATTTCGCACGCTTAACCTCACCGACGACGAACTGGGCAAGCTGCACCTGCGGCACATGGTCGGCGGGCACTCGGCGCTCGCGAGGAACGAGTTGCTGTACAGCTTCGAGTTTCCGGAGCGACCCGGCGCGCTGATGCGCTTCCTGTCCAGCATGAGCCCGAACTGGAACATCTCGCTCTTCCACTACCGCAACCACGGGGCCGACTACGGGCGCATCCTGGTCGGCATCCAGGTGCCCGCCGGCGAGAAGAAGCAGTTCCGCGAGTTCCTCGCCACGCTCGGGTATCCGCACCGCGACGAGAGCCATCACCCGGCCTACCGGCTGTTCCTGGGCGCGCACTCGGCCTGAGCGGCAGGCGGCGGGGGTGACTCCGATCAAGCCAGCGGCGCCAGAATCCGATAATATTCAAGCCCTTATGCAACTGCTCACGCTCGGCTTGAACCACCAGACCGCGCCGTTGTCGCTGCGCGAGCGCGTGTCGTTCCCGGGCGAGACGCTGCGTGCGGCGCTCGCCGACCTGCGCGAGCGGCTGCATCCGGTCGCCCCGGAGTCGGCGATCCTGTCCACCTGCAACCGCACCGAAATCTACTGTGCGACGCGCCAGCCGCACGACGCGCAGGTCGCGATCGCCGGCTGGCTCGACCGCCGCCACGAACTCGAAGGCCCGGGCCTGCATTCGCACCTGTACGCGCTGCCCAACGGCGAGGCGGTGCGGCATGCATTCCGGGTTGCCGCGGGCCTCGATTCGATGGTCCTTGGCGAGCCGCAGATCCTCGGCCAGATGAAGCAGGCCGCGCGCGTCGCGCACGAGGCCGGCGCACTCGGCTCGCACCTGCACCAGCTGTTCCAGCGCTCGTTCGCGGTCGCCAAGGAAGTGCGCAGCACGACCGAGATCGGCGCGCACTCGGTGTCGATGGCCGCCGCCGCCGTACGGCTGGCGCGGCGCATCTTCGAAGACCTTCGCGAGACGCGCGTGCTGTTCGTCGGGGCCGGCGAGATGATCGAGCTCGCGGCCACCCACTTCGCCGCCCAGCACCCGAAGGCGATCGTCGTCGCCAACCGCACGATCGATCGCGCGAACCGGCTCGCGCAGCGCTTCGGCGCCGAGAGCCTTCGGCTGGCCGAACTGTCCGACCGGCTCGACGAGTTCGACATCGTCGTGTCCTGTACCGCGAGCTCGCTGCCGATCATCGGGCTGGGCATGGTCGAGCGAGCGACGCGCGCGCGCCGGCGCAAGCCGATGTTCATGGTGGACCTGGCAGTGCCGCGCGACATCGAGGCGGAGGTTGCCCGCCTCGACGACGTGTTCCTCTACACCGTCGACGACCTGGGCAGGCAGGTCGCCGCAGGCCACGAGAACCGGCGGGCGGCCGTCGCGCAGGCCGAGGCGATCATCGAGACGCGCGTCGACGCGTTCATGCAGTGGATGTCCACGCGACAGGCGGTGCCCGCGATCCGGTCGCTGCACGCGCGCGGCGACGCGATCCGGCACGCCGAGCTCGAGCGCGCGCGCCGCGCGCTGGCGCGCGGCGAGTCTCCCGAGCAGGTCGTCGAGCAGCTGGCGCACGCGCTGACCGCCAAGTTCCTGCACGGCCCCACCTCGCTGCTGCACGGCCCGAACGCGCAGCGCGAGCACCTGCTTCCGATCATCGACCAGCTGCTGCCCGACCGCGCCGCCACTGCGCCCGGCGCGTCCGGCAGCGACGACGACTCGCGCTCCGCGTCGAGTTAGCTGCGGGCATGAAGGCCTCGATGCAGGCCAGGCTCGAGCAACTCGAACGCCGCCTGGCCGAAGTCAACCTGCTGCTGTCCAGCGAGGACGCCGCGCGCGACCTCGACGCGTTTCGCCGGGCCAGCCGCGAGCACGCGGAGCTCTCGCAGGTCATCGACTGTTTCTCCGCATGGAAGCACGCAGTCGCCGACCTGCGCACCGCCGAGCAGATGCGCTCGGACCCGGACATGCGCGAGTTCGCCGACGAAGAGGCGAGCGCCGCCGCCGCCCGCGCCAGCGAGCAGGAGGCGCTGCTGCAGCGTCTGCTGTTGCCGAAGGACCCGAACGACGAGCGCAGCGTGCTGCTCGAGGTCCGCGCCGGCACGGGGGGCGACGAATCGGCGCTCTTCGCCGGCGCGCTGCTGCGGATGTACCTGCGCTTCGCCGAGCGGCGGCGCTGGCAGACCGAGATCCTCTCCGCGAGCGAGTCCGAACTGGGCGGCTACAAGGAGGTGATCGTGCGGATCGTCGGCGACGGCGCCTATTCGCAGCTGAAGTTCGAGTCCGGCGGCCACCGTGTGCAGCGCGTGCCGGAGACCGAGGCGCAGGGCCGCATCCACACGTCTGCGTGCACGGTGGCGGTGATGCCGGAGGCCGACGAAGTCGGCGAGATCGACATCGACCCCGACGAGATCCGCGTCGACGTGTTCCGCGCGTCGGGTGCCGGCGGCCAGCACGTGAACAAGACCGAGTCCGCGGTGCGCATCACGCACCTGCCCACCGGCATCGTCGTCGAATGCCAGGACGACCGATCGCAGCACCGCAACCGCGATCGCGCGATGCAGGTGCTCGCCACGCGCCTGAAGGACCGCCAGATGCGCGAGGCGCAGGCGCGCGAAGCTGCGCAGCGCAAGTCGCTGATCGGCTCGGGCGATCGTTCGGAACGCATCCGCACCTACAACTTCCCGCAGGGCCGCGTGACCGATCATCGGATCAACCTGACGCTGTACAAGCTGCAGCAGGTGATGGACGGAGACCTCGACGAGCTGATCGCCGCGCTGTCGGCCGAGCACCAGGCACGCATGCTCGCCGAACTCGGCGAAGGTGCGGCGTGAGCGGCCGCTGGACGATCGCGCCGGCCCTCGGCCCGGCGACGCCGAGCTGGGACCGGCTCGTGCTCGCCAGCGGCCTGCCGCGACTCGAGGCCCGGGTGCTGCTCGAGCATGCCAGCGGTCGCCGGCGCGAGTGGCTGCTCGCGCACGGCGACGAGATCGCCGACGCGCGGGCAGCCGATGCCTTCGCCGGACTGGCGCGCAGGCGTCGCGACGGCGAGCCGGTCGCCTACCTGACCGGCTCGCGCGAGTTCCTCGGCCGCGACTTCGAGGTCTCGCCTTCCGTGCTGATCCCTCGTCCCGAGACCGAATTGCTGGTGCAGGCGGTGCTCGATCGCGCGTTGCCTGGCGCGCGGGTGCTCGACCTGGGCACCGGAAGCGGCGCGATCGCGATCAGCCTGGCCTGCGAGCGCGCCGACCTGTACGTCGTCGCAACCGACCGTTCGCCCGAGGCGCTGGCGGTGGCTCGCCGCAATGCGCAGCGCCTGGCCGGCCAGGCGCTGGCCGGCGCCCGGCTGCTCTGGCGCGCCGGCAGCTGGTGGGACGCACTCGATGCGCAGGATCGCTTCGACCTGGTCGCGTCGAATCCGCCGTACATCGGGGCGGGCGATCCGCACCTCGCGCAGGGCGACCTGCGCTACGAGCCGCAGCAGGCGCTCGTGGCCGGCGGCGGCGGGCTCGACGCGCTGCGCGAGATCGTCGCGGGCGCTCCGAGGCACCTGAGGCCCGCCGGGTGGCTCCTGCTCGAACACGGCTGCGACCAGGACGGGGCGCTGCGGGCGCTGCTGGCCGGCGCCGGATTCGAGTCGATCCAGACGCTTCGCGACGTATCGGGCCTGCCCCGCGTGACGCTCGGTCGCATGCCCGAATAACCCCGGTTTGACGATGGGTTCCGCTCGTTCCTAGAATCGACGATTCCCCGACCCGGGCACTCCCGACCCTCCCGAGGCATTCATGGACGCAAAGGCATTCATCCAGAAGACCGTCACCGAAAACCCCGTCGTGCTGTTCATGAAAGGCACGGCCGAGTTCCCGCAGTGCGGTTTCTCCGGCCGCGCGATCCAGATCCTGAAGTCGTGCGGCGTGAAGAACCTGGTCACCGTGAACGTGCTCGAAGACGACGAGGTGCGCCAGGCCATCAAGGACTACGCGAACTGGCCGACCATTCCGCAGCTGTACATCGGCGGCGAGTTCGTCGGCGGATCGGACATCATGTACGAGATGTTCCAGTCTGGCGAGCTGCAGAAGCTGATCCCGCAGGCCGCGCAGGCCTGACGCCGAGCGGGGCGTACGTTCGGGCCTCGGCGCGTCGCGGCCGGCGGCGGGCCGGGCTCAGGGGCCGGGCAGCGGCAGGCGCGGGGGCTCTCGGTGCGGCGGGGCGCTGACGACGGCGGTCGGTGCTTCGCACCGACTTCCCTGCGCTGCTTATATGGACGCCTCCCGTGCTGCAAGGGGAGTGTTGCAGGCGGCGGTGTGGCGGATCAACTGCGGTCTCATATCCGGCCTACGGGTTGCACTCACGTACGTCGGCACGAAGGCCGCAGTCACCGAATGCGTGGCCTTGATGGTCAT
>OEIU01001357.1_pt1 | contig 16139 bp, 13 predicted proteins | sample 1539221 | NCBI WGS metagenome assembly OEIU01 (sample SAMN03792071, study PRJEB22550) | activated sludge metagenome | feature: wastewater treatment plant; material: activated sludge; isolation source: Wastewater treatment plant of a petroleum refinery complex | place: Argentina: Zarate | collected...
GCTTGTGCGGGCCCCCGTCAATTCCTTTGAGTTTTAGCCTTGCGGCCGTACTCCCCAGGCGGGGCACTTAATGCGTTAGCTTCGACACGGACGGAGTCGACACCGCCCACATCTAGTGCCCATCGTTTACGGCGTGGACTACCAGGGTATCTAATCCTGTTCGCTCCCCACGCTTTCGCGTCTCAGCGTCAGTACCGTTCCAGAGAGCCGCCTTCGCCACCGGTGTTCTTCCTAATATCTGCGCATTTCACCGCTACACTAGGAATTCCGCTCTCCCCTCCCGGACTCAAGCTCGACAGTATCCAGTGCAGGCTTGGGGTTGAGCCCCAAGGTTTCACACCGGACTTACCGAGCCGCCTACACGCGCTTTACGCCCAATGATTCCGGACAACGCTCGCCCCCTACGTATTACCGCGGCTGCTGGCACGTAGTTAGCCGGGGCTTCTTCTGGGGGTACCGTCACCCCATGGGCTATTAACCCTGGAAGCTTCGTCCCCCCTGAAAGTGGTTTACAACCCGAAGGCCGTCTTCCCACACGCGGCGTTGCTGCGTCAGGCTTCCGCCCATTGCGCAAGATTCCCCACTGCTGCCTCCCGTAGGAGTCTGGGCCGTGTCTCAGTCCCAGTGTGGCTGATCGTCCTCTCAGACCAGCTACGCATCGTCGCCTTGGTGAGCCGTTACCTCACCAACAAGCTAATGCGCCGCGGGCCCATCCCAAGGCGGAGGCCGAAGCTACCATTTGCCGCCGGCACTTGAGTGCCGGCGAATCATGCGGTATTAGCCCGAGTTTCCCCGGGTTGTCCCGCTCCTTGGGGCAGGTTGCCCACGTGTTACTCACCCGTTCGCCACTCTACTCGCCCCGAAGGGCTTTCGCGTTCGACTTGCATGTGTTAAGCACGCCGCCAGCGTTCGTCCTGAGCCAGGATCAAACTCTCCATGAAGAAGATCATGGACAACCCGTCGTCCGAGGAGTCCGGGTGATCCGAGCTGTTTGGACAGCTTCTGCTCCGAAGAGCAGGTGCGATCCGAACTTGTTGTCTCAACCTCGGGTGCGGCTCGCGCCGGACCGTCGGCCTCGACGGGGTTCGTGTAAACCTGGCCATCCCGACCTCCGCGTCGCCGCGGGGCCTGGATGCATGCTGTTCAGTTTTCAAGGATCACGCACGGCCACGACCGTGACCGGCCATCCGACCTGATCTCTCCACCTTCGCGGCCTCCGCCGAGGCGGAGGCCCTCACGCGGGCGCATCGCGCGCCTCGCTACGTGAGCGACTCCGTCTGTGGGAGGTCGAGGAGATGTCTCAAGTGATCAGGTGCCGCGCAGACGGGTTCCCGTCGTCGCGGTCGGGGGAGTATAGCGCCCCGGCCGACGCGGTCAAGGGAGCTCAGGGGCCGATCCGGACCCTGGCGAACCGCCTTTTTCCCGCACGGAGCACACGTCCGTCGAGGGTGGCGGCGTCCAGGTCCAGATCCCGCAGGGGCTCCCCGTCCAGGGAGACGCCCCCGCCGGCGATGAGGCGGCGCGCCTCGCTGCGGGACGGGACGCCCAGGGCGTCGGCGAGCAGGGCGGGCAAGTGCACGGTGCCGGCCGGCACGGCCACCTCCGGGACCTCCTCGGGGGCCGCGCGGTCGCGGACGACGCGGTTGAAGTGGGCCTCGGCGGCCTCCCCCGCGCCCGGGCCGTGGAAGCGGTCGGCGATCAGGCGGGCCAGGCGGCGCTTGTCCTGGGCGGGATGGCCGTCGGGCGGCGGGGCCCCGGGGGCGAGCAGGCGGTACCACTCGGGGAGGAGCGCATCCGGGATGCTCATGGTGCGGCCGAACTGCTCCTCGGCCGGGTCCCGGACCCCGATCTGGTTCCCCAGCGACTTGCTCATCTTCTTCTCGCCGTCCAGCCCGGTGAGGATGGGCATGGTCATCACGACCTGCGGCTCCTGGCCCCAGCCGGCCTGGATGTCACGGCCCAGCATCATGTTGAAGAGCTGGTCGGTGCCGCCGATCTCCACGTCCGCCCGGAGCTGGACCGAGTCGTACGCCTGCATGAGCGGGTAGAGCAGCTCGAGCACCGAGATCGGGCGGTCGTCGGCGATCCGCTCGGCGAAGTCGTTGCGCCGCAGCAGCTGGTTGACGGTGGCGCGGCCCGCGAGGGCGAACACCTCCTCGAGGCCCATGCCCTCGAACCACTCCCCGTTGCGCCGTATCTCGGTCCTCTCGGGATCGAGGATGCGGAAGGCCTGGTCGCGGTAGGTGTCGGCGTTGCGCGCGATGTCGTCGGCGCCGAGCACGGGGCGGGTGCTGGTACGGCCCGACGGGTCGCCCACCCGGGCGGTCCAGTCGCCGATGATGAGGACGGCCGTGTGCCCGGCATCCTGGAACTCGCGCAGCTTGCCCAGCACGACGGTGTGCCCCAGGTGGATGTCCGGCGCCGTCGGATCGACGCCCAGCTTCACCCGCAGGGGCGTCCCGCGCGCCAGCTTGCGCGCCAGCTCGCCGGGCGGCACCACGTCGACCGCCCGCGCGGCCAGGCCGTCGGCGGCGCTCACCGGCGCGGGAAGGGCCGCGAGAGGTACGGGGAGCCGGCCACGCCGAAGCGCCATGGCCGGTCGGCCGCCTTGGTGATGCCGATCCGGGGACCGCAGACCACCTCGACCGGCTCGGCCCGGCCCGAGAGGGCGACGAGCCCGCCGGGGCGGAGCGCGTCGGCGCCGTCGAGGTGACGGTCGATGCCGAGGGCGGCGCACAGGCGGCCGGGGCCGGCGCAGAGCAGGGGGTCGCCGACCCCGCGTCGCCGGGCCCGCATCCGCGGGATCCCGTGCAAGGGGGCGAGCGCGCGGATGAGCACCGCCGCGCCCGAGCCCTCCGGCTCGCAGACGAGGTTGGCGCACCAGTGCAGTCCGTAGGAGCGGTACACGTACATGTGGCCGGGGGGGCCGAACATGACGGCCGCGCGCCCGCGCGGGCCCCGGAAGCTGTGCGACGCGGGGTCGTCCTGCTGGTAGCGCTCGGTCTCGACGATCATCCCGCCGACGCCGCCCACGGTCAGGACGCAGCCGAGAAGGTCGACCGCGACGTCTCCGACGGGGCGCGCGAAGAAGTCGCCGTCGAGCCGCGCGCCGACCCCCGCCGGCGCCGCCGCCACGGTCACCACGCCGCCACCCGCTCCCGCGCGGCGGCGAGCTGGTCGGCCACCGCCGCGCGCGCCGTGCCGCCCACCGCCCGCTTCGCCTCCACCGAGGCCTCCGCGGTGAGGGCCGGCATCGCGACGCCCTCGAGGCCGGCTGCGGCGACGTCCCCGGGCGTCGCGTCCTCCAGGCCGACCCCGCGGTCGAGGCACGCGCGCACCAGCCGCCCGACCGCCTCGTGGGCCCGGCGGAACGGCCAGCCCAGCGTGACGAGGTGGTCGGCCAGGTCGGTCGCCGCCAGGAAGCCGCCCGAGCTGGCGGCCGCCATCCGGTCGACCCGGAACCGGGCCCCCGCCACCATGCCGGTCATGGCCGGCAGGAGCAGGTCGACCGTGTCGATCGCGTCGAACAGGTACTCCTTGTCCTCCTGCATGTCCTTGTTGTAGGCGAGCGGCAGGCCGGACATCACGCCGAGCAGGCCCGCCAGGTCGCCGATCAGGCGCGGCGCCTTGCCGCGGGCCAGCTCGGCGGCATCGGGGTTCTTCTTCTGGGGCAGCATCGACGAGCCGGAGCTGAATGCGTCGTCGAGCTCCACGAACCCGGCCTCCTCCCCCGCCCACAGCACGATCTCGGCGCCCAGGCGCGAGAGGTGCACGCCGATCTGGGCCGCGAAGTGCAGGTAGTCCACGAGCGCGTCGCGGCTTCCGACGGCGTCGAGGCTGTTGGGGCTCGGGCCGGCGGTGAAGCCGAGCTCCTCGGCCGTCATCGCCCGGTCGATCGGGAACCCCACCCCCGAGAGCGCCCCGGACCCGAGCGGCGAGGTGAGGGTGGCCTCGATCGCGTGTCCCAGCCGGACGCGGTCGCGGTCGAGCATCCACACGTACGCCAGCAGGTGGTGCGCGAGCCGCACCGGCTGGGCCCGCTGCCCATGCGTGTACCCGGGCAGGATGGTGTCGACGTGCGCCTCGCCCTGGGCCAGCAGTGCCTCGCCGAGCGCGCGCAGCCCCTCGGCCTGCCCCACCGCCGCCGCCCGCAGGTGCAGCAGCGTGTCGGTGATGACCTGGTCGTTGCGGCTGCGGGCGGTGTGCAGGCGGCGGCCGGCATCGCCGATCAGCTCGGTCAGTCGCCGCTCGACCGCCGTGTGGATGTCCTCGTCGCCGGGCGCGAACGCGAACGTGCCGGCCCCGAGCTCCGCCGCGATCCGCTCCAGGCCGTCGTCGATCGCGGCGGCGTCCTCGGCGGGGATGATCCCCCGCGCGCCGAGCATGCGCGCGTGCGCGCGCGACGCGGCGACGTCCTGCGGCCACATCCGCCGGTCGACGGCCAGCGAGGAGTTGATCCGGTCGAAGGCCTCGTCCGGACCGGCGCCGAAGCGGCCGCCCCAGAGGCGCCCGCCCCCGGGGGTGGTCATGCCCGCGCGCCCGCCGCCGACCGGTGCCCGGCGATCGCGGCCGCCAGCGCCCCGCACACCCGCTCCACCTGCGCCTCGGTCATCTCGGGGAAGAACGGCAGGGCGATCGTCGACGCGCTGATCGCCTCGGTGACCGGGAACTCCCCGGGCCGATGGCCGTGCTCGTGCTGGTAGAAGGGCTGCAGGTGGATGCACGGCAGGTAGGGCTTGGCCGACACGCCCACGGCGTCCAGGTCCCCGATGATGCGATCGCGGTCCAGGTCGGCGTCGAGCCGCGGCGCGTAGACGAACCACGACCGGGTCTGCGGACCCTCGTACATGGGGCTCACCCCGTCGATCCCCCGCACCCGCTCCTGGTACCACCCGGCGACCCGCGCGCGCCCGGCCATCATGTCCGACAGCCGCTCGAGCTGGGCGACCCCGATGGCCGAATGAACGTCGGAGAGGCGGTAATTGAACCCCAGGCGGGAGTGGACGAGCCAGGCGCCGTCGTCCGAGCGCCCCTGGTTTCGCAGGCTCTGCAGCCGACCCGCCAGGACCGGGTCGTCGGTGAGCACGACGCCGCCCTCGGCGGTGGTGAGCTGCTTGTTGGCGTAGAAGCCGTAGACGGCGGGGTGGCCGAAGGTGCCGAGCTTCCGGCCGTCGTATGCGCCGTCGATGGTCTGGCAGGCGTCCTCCACGCGCGCGAGGCCGTGGCGATCGGCGATCCGCACCAGCGCCGGCACATCGGCCGGGTAGCCGAAGATGTCGACGATCAGGATCGCCTTGGTCCGCGGCGTGATGGCCGCCTCGACCGCCGCGGGGTCCATGTTGAACGTGAGGGGGTCGACCTCGGCGAACACCGGCGTCGCGCCCGTGAACAGGATCGCGTTGGCCGATGCGACGAACGAGAACGACGACGTCACCACCTCGTCGCCCGGCCCGAGGCCCAGAGCGTGCAGGCAGAGGTGCAGGCCGGCGGTGCCGCTGGAGACCGCCACCGCGTGCTTCACGCCGATCCGGTCGCACCACGCCTGCTCGAACCGCGGGACCATGGGGCCCAGCGACAGCTGCCCCGACCGCAGCACCTCGTCGACGAGCTCCCGCTCGCGGTCGCCGATGACCGGCTTGGCGAGGGGGATGCGCTCCTGCGCCCCGCTCACCTCGCGGCCGCGGCCCGGCTGCGCGCGATGCGGCGGACGCCGTGCTCGAGGCTGTCCACCAGGGCGCCCCAGGACGCCTCGATGATGTTCTCGCTCACGCCGATCGCACCCCAGCGCTCGGTGCCGGCGCTCGAGTCGAGCAGCACGCGGGTGACGGCGCCCGTGCCCTTCGTCTCGTCGAGGATGCGGACCTTGAAGTTGACGAGCTCGATCTCGCGCAGCTCCGGCACCCGGGCGTCGAGCGCCTGGCGCAGCGCGCCGTCGAGCGCGTGGACGGGGCCGTTGCCCTCGTGGGTGGCGACGATGCGCTCGCCGTTGTGGAACACCTTGACCGTGGCCTCGGTCTCCACCCGGCCGTCGGCCCGCTTCTCGGTGATCACGCGGAAGCTCTCGAGGGTGAACAGGGGCTCGTAGACGCCCGTCTCCCGCTCGATGAGCAGCTCGAACGAGCCGTCGGCCGTCTCGTAGTGGTAGCCCGCGTGCTCCAGGTCCTTGACCCGCGCCAGGATCGCCGCCACGCGCTCCGGGTCCTCGTCGACGTCGAGCCCCAGCTCGCGGGCCTTCGCCAGGATGGTGCCGCGGCCCGAGAGCTCGGACACGAGCACGCGGCGGTCGTTGCCCACCACCGTCGGGTCGATGTGCTCGTAGGAGCGGGCGTCGGCGTTCATGCCCTGCTGGTGCATCCCGCCCTTGTGGGCGAAGGCGTTGATGCCGACGTACGGGGCCCAGTCGTCGGGCTGGAGGTTCGCGGTCTCCGCCACGAAGTTGCTGAGCGCGGTCAGCTCGCCCAGCCGCTCCGGCTCGAGCACCTCGAAGCCCATCTTCAGCGCGAGCGACGGGATGATGGAGACGAGGTTGGCGTTGCCGCAGCGCTCGCCGTAGCCGTTGATCGTGCCCTGCACCAGGCGGGCGCCCTCCTCGACGGCGGCGAGGCTGTTGGCCACCGCGCACTCGGCGTCGTTGTGCGTGTGGATGCCGAGCGGCGTCGCCGGGATGGCGGCCCGCACGTCGCGCATCACGTTCGCCACCCGGCCCGGGAGCGTCGCGCCGTTCGTGTCGCACGGCGTGAGCCATGCCGCGCCGCCGGCCTCGGCGGCGCGGAGACAGGCGAGGGCGTAGTCGGGGTGGGCGTCGTACGCGTCGAAGAAGTGCTCGGCGTCGTAGACGACCTCCTTGCCCTGGCGGACCAGGAACGCCACCGACTCCTCGATCATCCGCAGGTTCTCCTCGCGGGAGACCCGGGTGACCTTCTCGATGTGGAGGTCCCACGTCTTGCCGACGATCGTGATGACGGGGGCGAAGCTCTCGGCCAGGCCGCGCATCGCGGGGTCCTGCTCGGCCGGGGTGCCGCGGCGGCGCGTCATGCCGAACGCGGCGAGGCGGGTGGCGCCCAGGTCCTCCCGCTCCAATAGGCGGAACAGCTCCCCGTACTTGGGGTTGCTCGCCGGGAAGCCGGCCTCCAGGTACTCCACGCCGAACTCGGCCAGGCGCACCGCGATGGCCAACTGCTCGCCCACCGTCAGGCTGAGACCCTCCCGCTGGAGCCCGTCGCGGAGGGTCGTGTCGTAGATGGCGACGCGCTCAGGCATGGGGTGCCGGCGCGGAGGCCGGCGCCCCCGCCTCCACGTAGTCGAGCCACTGGGCCGAGAGCGGGTCGCGCCCGGCGACGGCCGCGAAGAAGCGCCCCTGGAGGCGCGTGGTGATGGGGCCGGGCGGGCCGACCGGGTGGTCGTCGACCTCGTTGACCGGGCACACCTCCGCGGCGGTGCCGGTGATGAAGACCTCGTCGGCCGTGTACAGCTCGCCGCGGGCGACCTCGCGCTCGACCACCGGGATGCCCTCCTCGACGGCGAGGCTCATGATGGTGGCGCGCGTGATCCCCTCGAGGATCGAGGCCTGGAGCGGCGGGGTGATCAGCGTGCCGTCGCGGACGATGAAGATGTTCTCTCCGGAGCCGTCGGCCACGAAGCCCGCGTCGTTCAGGAGGATCGCCTCCTGGTAGCCGGCCTTGTGGGTCTCGATCTTCGCGAGGATCGAGTTGAGGTACTGGCCGCCGGCCTTGGCCGTGGCGGGGATGGTGCTGGAGCCGATGCGCCGCCAGCTCGAGATCTTGGCGCGGATGCCCGTCTTGAGGCTCTCCTCGCCGAGGTACGCGCCCCACTGCCACGCCGCGATCGCCACGTCGACGGGCGCCTCCAGCGGGAACAGCCCCATGGTGCCGTAGCCGCGCATGACGATCGGGCGGATGTAGCAGCCGCCGAGGTCGTTGGCGGCCACGACGGCGTGGACCGCCTGCCGCAGCTCCTCGCGGGTGTAGGGGATGGGCATGTGGTACATGCCCGCCGACCGCTCGAGCCGCGCGAGGTGGTCGCCCAGCCGGAATACGGCGGTGCCCTCCTCCGCGTCGTAGGCGCGGATGCCCTCGAAGACCGTGGTGCCGTAGTGCAGGCCGTGGGACAGGACGTGCACCTGCGCGTCCGGCCAGTCGACCAGCTCACCGTTCATCCAGATCTTCGCGGCTTCCTGCATGTGGGTTCCTTTGCGACGGACGGGGGGCATCCTGCTGCCCCCCGGACGGGGTCACGCAAGGTTACCGGGCCGGTCCAGGTCCCAGCGAGCGGCCATGGGACGGTGCGGAGGGCGGCGTCAGGCTCCCGGGCGCGGCCGGGCGGCGGCCGGGCCCTGCCCGCGGCGGTAGACCATCAGCGTGCGGACGAAGGTGATGACGACGACGCCGTCCTGGTTGGACCCGGTGGTCCGCACCCGGACGATCCCCACCTCGGGGCGGGAGCGGCTCCCCCGGGCCTCCAGCACCTCCGACTCGGAGTAGATGGTGTCGCCCTCGAAGACCGGGGCGGGCAGGCGCACCTCGTCCCACCCGAGGTTGGCGAAGACGTTCTGGGAGACGTCGGCGACGCTCTGCCCCGTCACGAGCGCCAGCGTGAACGTGGAGTCCACGAGCGGCCGGCCCCACTCGGTGCCGGCGGCATAGTGCGCGTCGAAGTGGATCGGCGCCGTGTTCTGGGTGAGCAGGGTGAACCAGGAGTTGTCCACCGGCAGGACGGTGCGGCCCAGGCGGTGGACGTACACGTCCCCGACGGCGAAGTCCTCGAAGAAGCGACCCTCCCAGCCGGGGACGTCGGGCACCGCTACCCCCTCAGGGCCCCGAGGATGAGGTCGCCGACCGCCCGGGTGCCGAGGTCGCCGCCGAGGTCGCGCGTGCGGTGGCCGGCGTCCAGGACGGCGTCGACCGCGGCGTCGATGCGGTCGGCTGCCTCCGGGGCGCCGAGCGAGTGGCGGAGCATCATCGCCGCCGACAGCAGCGTCGCGATGGGGTTGGCGATCCCCTGGCCCGCGATGTCGGGGGCCGAGCCGTGGACCGGCTCGTAGAGGCCGAGCGTGCCGGGCCCGAGGCTCGCCGACGGGAGCATCCCGATGGAGCCGGTGATCATCGCGGCCTCGTCGCTGAGGATGTCCCCGAACAGGTTCTCGGTCACGATCACGTCGAAGTCGGCGGGGCGGCTCACCAGCTGCATCGCGGCGTTGTCCACCAGCATGTGCTCGAGCTCGACCCCGGGGTGGCCCTTCGCGGTCTCCATGACCTGCTCGCGCCACAGGCGGCTCGTCTCCAGGACGTTCGCCTTGTCCACCGACGTCACCTTGCCGCGGCGGCCCTCCGCCGCGGTGAAGCCGACCTCGGCGAGCCGGGCGACCTCCTGCAGGCTGTAGACGCAAGTGTCGAACGCCGACTCGGGCTCCCGGCCGCGGGCCCCGAAGTAGAGGCCGCCGGTGAGCTCGCGCACCACCAGCAGGTCGGTCCCCTCGATCCGCTCGCGGCGGAGGGGGCTGGCCTCGTACAGCGCGGGCCACGGGCGCACCGGGCGCAGGTTCGCGAAGAGGCCGAGGCCGGCACGCAGACCCAGGAGCCCCTGCTCGGGGCGCGGCTTGTCGGGGTCGGTCGTGTCCCACCTGGGCCCGCCGACGGCGCCGAGGAACACCGCGTCCGCGTCCTGACACGCGGCGAGCACGTCGTCGGTGAGCGCCGTCCCGTGCGTGTCGATGGAGATCCCGCCGACGAGGTGCTCGGTCCAATCGATCGCGAGGTCGTGGTCCGGCGCCACCGCGTCCACCACCCGACGCGCCTCCGCGACCACCTCGGGGCCGATCCCATCGCCCGCCAGCACCACCACCGACGCCTCGCGCACCCCGGTCCTCCTCGTTCGCAGCCTGCTCCGCCAGACGGCGGAGCAGGCTACCAACGGTCCTCAGGCGAAGGGCGTGGTGACCGGCCCCTCCCGCTCGCGACGCTGCTCGTAGGCCGTGATCTCATCCTGGTGCGCGAGGGTCAGCGCGATGTCGTCCCAGCCGTTGAGCAACCGCTCGCGGATGACCGGATCGATCTCGAACGGCACCTCGCGGCCCCCGGGCATGCGGACGACCCGGGCCTCCAGGTCCACCTCGGCGCGCGCGCCGGGCTCGCCCTCGGCCGCCTGGATGAGCTCCTGCACGTCGGCCTCCGGCAACTCCACCGGGAGCATCCCGATCTTCGTGCAGTTGGTGCGGAAGATGTCGGCGAAGCTCGGGGCGATGACCGCGCGGAAACCGAAGTCCTCCAGCGCCCACGGCGCGTGCTCGCGGCTGGAGCCGCACCCGAAGTTGCGCCCGGCGACCAGGATCGGCGAGCCGGCGTACTCGGGCCGGTCGAGCGGGAAGCCCTCCTCGCCGCGCCAGTCCCAGAACAGGAACTCGCCGAAGCCGGTGCGCTCGATCCGCTTCAGGAACTGCTTGGGGATGATCTGGTCGGTGTCGACGTCGGCCCGGTTGAGCGGGGTCACGACGCCCTCGACCTGACGGAAGGCCTCCATCAGCGCACCTCCGCGGCGGCGACGGCGTCGGGGTCGAACTCGCGCACGTCCACCAGGTGCCCGGCGATCGCCGCGGCGGCCGCCATGGGCGGGCTGACGAGGTGGGTGCGGCCGCCCTTGCCCTGGCGGCCCTCGAAGTTGCGGTTGCTGGTCGACGCGCACCGCTCCCCGGGCTGGAGGATGTCGTCGTTCATCGCCAGGCACATCGAGCAGCCGGCGTCCCTCCATTCGAACCCGGCGGCGCGGAAGATCCCGTCGAGGCCCTCGGCCTCGGCCTCCGCCTTCACCTGCATCGACCCGGGGACGACCATCGCGCGGACGTTGTCGGCCACCCGGTGGCCGCGCACCACCTCGGCGGCGGCCCGCAGGTCGGGGAGCCGGCCGTTGGTGCACGAGCCGATGAACACGGTGTCGACGGCGATGTCCTCGATGGGCTCGCCGCCCCGCAGGCCCATGTACTCGAGCGCGCGGCGGACGCCGTCGCGGTCGGCGGGGTCGTCGTAGTCCTCTGGGGTGGGGACGCGGCCCGTGACCGGCGCGACCATCCCGGGGGTGGTGCCCCAGGTCACCTGCGGCGCGAGCGACGCGGCGTCCACCGTCACCTCGGTGTCGAAGCGCGCGTCCCAGTCGGTGGGCAGCTCGCGCCACCGCTCCACCGCGGCGGCGAAGTCCTTCGGCGCCCCCGGGCGGCCCTCGAGCCATGCGAACGTCGTCTCGTCGGGGGCGATCATGCCGGCGCGGCCGCCGCCCTCGATCGACATGTTGCAGACGGTCATGCGGCCCTCCATCGTGAGGCCCCGGATCGCCGACCCCGCGTACTCGATGACGTGGCCCTGGGCGCCCGCGACGCCGATCTGGCCGATCGTGCCGAGGATGATGTCCTTCGCCCCCACGCCGAGGCCGAGCTCGCCGTCGACCGTGATGCGCATCGTCTTCGGCATCGACTGGGTGAGGGTCTGGGTGGCCAGGACGTGCTCGACCTCGCTGGTGCCGATGCCGAACGCCAGCGCGCCGAACGCGCCGTGCGTGGAGGTGTGGCTGTCGCCGCACACGATTGTCATCCCCGGCTGGGTGACCCCGAGCTCCGGACCGATGATGTGGACGATCCCCTGCCGGGCGCTGCGGATGGAGAACAGCGGGATGCCGAACTCCTCGGCGTTGCGCTCCAGCGCCTCGATCTGCGCCCTCGAGAGCGGATCGGCGATGCCCTTCTCGCGCCCGATGGTCGGCACGTTGTGGTCGACGGTCGCGAGGGTGCGGTCGGGGCGGCGGACCGTCCGGCCGGCGAGGCGCAGGCCGTCGAACGCCTGCGGCGAGGTCACCTCGTGGACCAGGTGGAGGTCGACGAACAGGATCGCCGGCCCGTCGGGCCCGGCGGGCCGCACGACGTGGTCGTCCCACACCTTCTGGAACAGGGTCCTGCCCATCTCACACTCCCCCTGCGACGCGCTCGCCGTGCTCGGCGTGCCGGCTCGCGTTGACGGCTCTCACGTAGGCGATGGCGCTCGCCTCCAGGACGTCCGTGGACACCGACTGGCCGGCGAACCGGCGCCCGTCGATCTCGCACACCACACGCGCCTCGCCCAGCGCGTCCTTCCCGCTCGTGACCGCCGAGACCGAGTATTCGAGCAGGGTGCCCGAGCTGCCGGCGGCGGCGTCGATCGCCTTCATCAGGGCGTCCACGGGACCGTCGCCGTCGGCCTCGGCCTCGTGGCGGGCGCCCTCCGCGTCGACGATCACCACCCGCGCATGCGGCGTCTCGTTGGTGGCGCCGGCGAAGTGGAGCTCCTCCAGGCTGAAGCCGGCGTCGGCGCTCTCGACGCGCATCTCGTCGCCCACGATCGCCTCGAGGTCGGCCGCGGAGATGCGGCCCTTGCGGTCGGCCAGGGCCTTGAAGCGGGCGAACGCCTGGTCCAGCTCCTCCCGGTCCAGCTCGTAGCCCATCTCGAGCAGCGCGTTGCGCAGGGCGTGGCGCCCGGAGTGCTTGCCCAGCACGATCTCGCTCTGCGCCAGGCCCACGGACGCGAAGTCCATGATCTCGTAGGTCAGCGGGTTGGCGAGCACCCCGTGCTGGTGGATGCCGGCCTCGTGCGCGAAGGCGTTGCGGCCCACGATCGCCTTGTTCGGCTGCACCACGTAGCCGGTCATCCGGCTCACCATCTTGCTGGTGCGCATGATCTCGGGGGTGTTCATGCCGCACCACAGGCCGCCGAGCTCGGCGGCGCGGGTGCGCAGGATCATCGCGACCTCCTCGATGGAGGCGTTGCCCGCCCGCTCGCCGATGCCGTTGACGCAGCCCTCCACCTGGCGGGCGCCGACCTGCACGCCCGACAGGGAGTTGGCGACGGCCAGGCCCAGGTCGTTGTGGCAGTGGACCGAGAGGGTCACGCCGCGCAGCGACGGGCACAGCTCGTAGAGGTCGAGGAGGTAGCGCTGGAACTCGGTCGGCATCGTGTAGCCGACGGTGTCGGGGATGTTGATGGTGGTGGCGCCCTCGGCGATCGCCGAGCCGACGACCTCGGCGACGAAGCGGACGTCGGACCGGGTGGCGTCCTCGCAGCTGAACTCGACGTCGTCGACGATCGAACGGGCCAGGCGCACGGCCTCCGTGGCGGCGTTCAGCACCTGCTCGCGCGACATCTTCAGCTTGTACTGCAGGTGGATGTCGCTGGTGGCGATGAACGTGTGGATGCGGGGCCGGCCCGCGTCGCGCACCGCCTCGCCGGCGACGGTCACGTCCTTCTCGTTCGCCCGGGCGAGGCCGGCGACGACGACGCCCTCGACCTCCTGCGCCACCGCCCGGGTGGCCTCGAAGTCGCCGGGTGACGCGATGGGGAACCCGCCCTCGATGATGTCGACACCGAGCCGCGCGAGCTGCTGCCCGATCTCCACCTTCTCGCGCGTGTTGAGCGTGATCCCCGGCGCCTGCTCGCCGTCGCGGAGCGTGGTGTCGAAGATCAGTACGCGCTTGTCGGGGTCCTGCGGGGCTGGTGTCGCGCTGTCGGCGGTCACGGGGAGGTCCTCCTCACGAAAGGGCTTCGAGGCATCGGGTGCCCGGCGCATCCGGGCGTGGGTGTCGGCAAGCTCCCCCTACCGGGGGAGGAGCCCACGAAGCCCCAGGAGCGCGCGCCGCGACAGGTGACGAGTGGCGCAGGTCCCAGGCATGGGGCTGAGGATACCGGTGCGCACCGGAGGGCACAAACGGCCGCTGCGCGGCGGGATCTTGACGAGCCGGGACGGCGGTGGGAGCGTCCGGCCATGCGCGCTTCCCGGATGCTCGCCGCGGCCCTGGCGGGGGCCGCCGTCGCGCTGCTGGCGCCCGCCCTGGCGCAGGGCGCCCTTCGCGCGGATCGCGTGACGATCGCGAACACGCCCGCGAAGGTGCGCGTGGTCGTCCACTTCACGGGGGGCCCTCCGCTCACCGGGCTCGCGCGCCAGGTGGACGCGCCCGACCCGGACCCCATCGACGGCCGCTCGAGCGTGCGCATCAACGCCGCCGGGATCACGACGGGGGCGGCCCGGGTCACGGGGTCGGGCGTCACGGCGCGCGTGCAGGGGCGGCCGGGGCGGATCGTGGTGCGGATGAGCTCCGCCGCGAGCACGCTGAAGTTCCTGCAGTACAAGGTGTCCGTTCCGCGGAGCGTGGTGGTCGTGGACCTGTGGAAGGTGACCTCGTCCGCGCAGGCGCGGGTGCGCTCCGACGGGTGCCTGACGATGACGTCCTGGTCGGCCGCGAACGCGCGAGCGAAGGCGCGGGGCCTCGAGTTGCAGCCGCTCTTCGAGCACGGCCTGGTGCTGACGCTGCGCGGGTCGGACGGGCGGGCGATCTCGGAGAGGCCCCTCACGGCGACGGAGGGGGTCTTCAGGCCCGACTTCTCGGGGTACGCGTCGCCCGGCCGCTGGAGCGGGTCGATGCCCGTGCCGGCGGCGTCCACCGGGGCGCGGGCGATGCTGGAGGCGTGGTCGGCCTCGGCGAAGGACGGGTCGCTCGAGTGCCTCGTGCAGACCCCGGTGCGCGTGGCGCCGTAGCGGCCGGGCGGGCGCCGTGACGGGCGCGACCGGGTTCGGCGCGCCGGCGGACGCGTACGACCGCTTCGTCGGGCGCTACGGGCCTGCGCTCCCGGCGGGGCTGGGAGCGCTCGCGGGGGTCGCTCCGGGGATGCGGGCCCTGGACGTCGGGTGCGGGCCGGGGGCCCTGACCCGTGCAGTGAGCGACCGCGTCGGTCCGAATGGACGTGTGGCCGCGGTCGACCCCTCGGAGGGGTTCGCGGCGGCATGCCGGGCCCGGGTCCCGGAGGCGGAGGTGCGCGTCGCGCCCGCCGAGGCCCTGCCCTTCAGGGATGGCTCATTCGATGTCGTCGCCGCGCAACTGGTCGTGAACTTCATGGCCGATGCGGAGGCGGGCGTGCGCGAGATGGCGCGCGTCGCCAGACCGGGGGGCGTTGTGGCGGCGTGCGTGTGGGACTACGCGGGCGGGATGACGCTGCTGAGAGCGTTCTGGGACGCGGCCCGGGAGGTGGAGCCGCAGGCGGCGTCCCGCGCGGATGAGGGCGTCGCGATGCCCTGGTGCCGGGAGGGGGACCTGGATGCGCTGTGGACCGCCGCCGGCCTGGTGGACGTGCGGGGGGCGTCGGTCCGGGTGAACGCGGCATACGACGACTTCGAGGACCTCTGGACACCCCTCCCCGCCGGCGTCGGTCCGGCGGGAGCGTGGTGCGCCGGGTTGGCACCCGAGCCCCGGGCCGCCGTGAAGGAGGCTCTCCGCCGCCGCCTCGACGTCGCGGATGGTCCCTTCGTCCTCCCCGCCCGCGCCTGGGCGGTGGTGGGAACGGCCTGAGCCCCGATCCCCGCGCACCGTCCCCCGGGCGAAGGAGTTCCATCGCGAACTGGGGGGGCGCCGGGGGTGCGGGCCCCGGCCCGGGGCCCGGGTCAGAAGAGCCCCGGCTGCCCGATCTCGGCGGGGGGACGCAGCCCCAGATGCCGGTACGCCCTCGCCGTGGCGACACGTCCTCTCGGGGTCCGCTTCAAGAGCCCCTCCTGGAGGAGGTACGGCTCGTAGACGTCCTCGATCGTGTCGGCCGCCTCCCCCACGCTGTCGGCCAACGTGCCCAGGCCGACGGGCCGGCCCTCGAAGGTCTCGGCCAGGCGACGGAGGATCTGGCGGTCCAGCTCCTCCAGGCCGAGCGCATCCACCTCCAGGAGATCAAGGGCCTCCTCGGCGATCGCCCGGTCCACGCCCGGGGCGCCCCGCACCTGGGCCACGTCGCGCACCCGCCGCAGCAGGCGGTTCGCGATCCGCGGCGTCCCCCTGGACCGCTCGGCCAGGGTGGCGGCCCCCTCGTCGTCGACGTCCACGTCCAGAAGACGGGCGGAGCGGCGGACGATCGCCGCGAGCTCCGACGCGTCGTAGTAGTTCAGCCGGTGATGCACCCCGAAACGCGCACGGAGCGGGGTCGTGAGGAGCCCCGTCCGGGTGGTCGCCCCGATCAGCGTGAACCGCGGGAGGTCGAGTCGCAGGGTCCGCGCGGACGGCCCCTGGCCCAGGACGACGTCCAGCTGGAAGTCCTCCATCGCCGGGTACAGGACCTCCTCGATCGCCCGGT
>OEIU01001358.1_pt1 | contig 16122 bp, 16 predicted proteins | sample 1539221 | NCBI WGS metagenome assembly OEIU01 (sample SAMN03792071, study PRJEB22550) | activated sludge metagenome | feature: wastewater treatment plant; material: activated sludge; isolation source: Wastewater treatment plant of a petroleum refinery complex | place: Argentina: Zarate | collected...
CCGGCGCACAGATGCAGCAACGTCGTCTTGCCGCAGCCCGAGGGCCCGACCAGCGCGACGATGCGTCCGGCCGGCAGCTCGAACGCGATGTCCTCGAGCACGACCTGCAGGCCGTATGCGTGGCCGACGTCGGCGACGTGCAGCCGCGCCGCGTTCGCGCCGGCGCGCGCCGCGCCGGACGCGCTGCCCTCGCCGGACGTGCTGCCCTCGCCGATGCCGCGGACGCCTTGCGGCAACGGTGCGGCGTTCATCCGCCCGCCTCCCGCCAGCGCTCGAGCGCGCGCTTCAACGGCTCCAGCAGCCCATACTCGAGCGCCAGCAGGCTGCCGACCACCGCGGCGATCCAGGCCAGCGTCGCGGTCGTGTCGAGCTGCACGCGGGTGACCGCGAGCGCCGCACCGACGCCGTCGGAGCTGGCCAGCAGCTCCGCCATCACCGCGACCTTCCAGGAGCTGCCCAGCGCGGTGATCCAGGCCGGGAACAGCCAGGCGATCACATGCGGCAGATAGACGTCGGTCATCCGCATCCGCCACGGCAGCCGGAACGACTGCGCCATGTCGCGCAGCGGCTTGTCGAGCGTGCGCGTGCCCTGCAACGCGCCGACGAACACGATCGGCAGGCAGGCGACGAACACCGTGAACACCGGCGTGCCGTCGCTCGCGCCGAACCACAGCATCGCCAGCACCAGCCAGGCGATCGGCGGCATGCCGAGCAGCAACGTCACCCAGGGCCGCGCCATCATCGACGCGGTCATCGACAGGCCGGCGAGCAGGCCGAGCGCGCTGCCGACGCCGATCGCCAGCGCCAGGCCGGCCAGTGCGCGACGCGCGGTGATCGCCAGCTCTTGCCACAGCGTGTGCCCGCCCCACCAGCCGGCCAGCAAGGTGAACGTGGCACGCGGATCGGGCAGGATCAGCGGTCCGTACAGCGCCGCACCGATCTCCCACAGCGCGACGAACAGCAGCAGGCTGGCGAGCGAGCCCCAGCCGCTCCACAGATAGGCGGGGGCGCCGCGCAGTGTCGCGATCAGTGCGCGCAACATCGTCGTCTGGGGCGGGGAACGCGCAGCACCATCGAGCTCATGCGGTACGCACCCGGGTGTCGATGCCGATGAGGGAGGACGCTCACTGCCCGCTCCGGTAGAACGCGTCGGGCGGCAGGCGCCCGCCGATCACCGCCGGATCGCGCGCCAGCAACTGCCCGAAGAAGAACTCGAGCGCGCGGCGCGCCCGCGCGGCCGGCACCGCCTCCAGGCGGCCGAGGGCGATCGAGTCGGCGATCGCATCGGCGCCGACCAGCTCGACATGCCGCGCGAGCAGCGCGCCGCAGTCCTGCGCATGGGCGGTGCACCACTGCATCGAGCGCGCGTAGGCAGCCTCGACCGCGGCGATCACGTCGGGCCGCGCGCGCACCGCGCCGACCGCGGTGATGCCGGCCTGCGGGATGCGCGCCGGCCGCGCGAACAGCCGTCCCCATTCCTGCTGCAGGTCGACGCTGCGATGCAGCTCGGGCGCGACCAGGCCGATCGGAAACGACTTCGTCTTGCGCAGCGCCATCGACGCCGCCGGCTCGGACAGCAGCGCATGATCGACGCGGCGCGTGATCAGGAGCTGCATCGCCTCCATCGGCGTCGGCACGTAGCGCAGCCGGAAGTCCTTGCGCGGGTCGAGCCCGTCCTTCGCGACCAGCGTCTGGAACACGATGTCGGGCATGTCGGCGCGGAACGGGATCGCGACCTCCTGCCCGCGGAAGTCGGCGAGCGTGCGCCGGTCGGCGGCGCGCGACACCATCCACAGCGCGCCCCAGGTCGACACGTTGAGCAGCATCACCGGAGCGCCGCGATTGTGCAGGTTCGCGGCGACGTTGGTCGGCATCGCCAGCACGTCGGCCTTGCCGTCGAGCGCGAGCACGCGCAGTTGATCGGGATCGCGCCAGGCGACGAACTCGATGCGTTCGGCGAACTGCGCCAGCGCACCGGTCTCGATCATGTGCAACAGCGGCGCGGAGACGGTGGCGGGCGGGCCGGCCAGCGTCAGCTTCGGCAGCCGCGCGCCGGGGGCCGGTGCAGCCGGCGTGACCTGCGCCGTGGGCGTATTCGCAGCGGTGGGTGTGACGCGTGCGGCCGATGTCGCGGACGCGGCCGATGTCGCAGCCATGGCCGGCGTCGCGGCCGCGGCCGCGGCCATGCGCGCCGCAGGCATCGCGCCCACGGCGAGCAGCATCGCCGCCAGCGCGCCCGGCACCGCGCGCCGCAAGCGAAGCAGAGCAGTCGTCATCGTCAGAACCGGTAGGTGAGCCCGGCCGTCAGGCTGCGGCCGAGCCCGGGCAGGTAGCCGGGCTGCGCGGCGGTCGCCCGGTCGCGGATCGCATAGCTGCTCGCATAGCGCTTGTCGGTCAGGTTGTCGAGCTGCAGCCAGACCAGCCACGGGCCGCTGCGCCAGTCGGCCTTGAACCCGAAGAGCGCGTAGGCGTCCTGCTGCGCACCGGGCGTGTTGGCGTGATCGGTCGGCGTGTCCTGCGGCACCCAGCGCAGGTCCGGACCGAAGCGCCAGGCGCCCCGACGCCACAGCAGCTCGGCGCTCAGCAGATGGCGCGGCACGCCGGCGATGCGGTTGCCGGCATACTCGCCGCCCTTGAAGCGGAAATCGCTGTAGGTCCACGCGGCACGATAGTCGATGGCACCCGCGCCGACGCGGACGCTGCCGTCGAGCCCGGCCTCGATGCCCTGGTGGCGCGTGCCGCCGACGTAGTTGTAGGTGCCGACGCGGATGCCGTTGGCGTCGGTGGTCGAGATCAGCTCATCGCTGACCTGACTGCGATAGACCGCCACGCTCCAGCGCGCGCCTTCGGCGGCCGCGCCCAATCGCCCTTGTCCGCCGAGCTCGATCGTGGTGGCGCGCTGCACATCGAGCCTGATCAGCTCGGAGGTCGCCGCCGCCGGTGCGTTCGGCGCGACGTTGGCGCCGACGATCTCCCAGTAGGTTGGCGCCTCGTGGCTGCGGCTGGCGTTGGCATACCAGCGCACCGCCGGCGACGGCGTCCACTGCACGCCGAGCTTGGGATTGACGAAGCTCCACTGCTGATCGAGCTGTGCCGTCGCATCGCGCCGCTGCGCATCGCGCACGACGCTCTGCCATGGCAGGTCACCGGCCAGCGACCAGTCGCGCGCGAACCGCCAGTCGGCGCCGAGCGAGGCGACGCGATTCTCGGCGCGCAGCGCATAGCTGCCGAAACGCTGCAGCATCGTGCCGTTCTGCGGGCTGGTCGCGAACAGATCGCGATCCATGTCGCTGCGCGACCACGACAGCGCCGCGCGATAGCCGAACGCGCCGCCGAAACCCGCCCGCCCGGCCGCCTGCCACTGCGCGCCGAACGTGCGGCTGTCGGTCACCGTATGGCTGGTCTGGTTGTTGAAGTGATCGTCGGTATCCTGGTACCACACACCGAGCTCGTGACGCAGGCCGTCATTGCCCCAGCGCGAGCGGTTGGCGATGCGCACCTGCTGCGCGTCGCGCCGCGGATCGCGGCGATAGACGTTGAGCAGCGTGTCCTGCGGCGTATTGCCGTCGCCCATCACGCCGCGCGGATTGGACTCGATGCGATCCTTGGGCACGACCGTCGGGATCTGGAAGCGCAGGTCGGTCCATGACAGATAAGTGCGATTCTCGAAGCTGCCGGCGCCGCGGAAGCCGACGTTGGCCTGCACGCCGTCGCGCTGGGATGACGAGTGATGGCGATAGCCGTCGAAGCGGTCGCCGGTGAGGCTGAGTCGCCCGTCGAACGACTCGCCGACGCCACCGACCGCTGCCTGCCAGCCCTGGCGGCCGTAGCTGCCGGCCTCCAGCCGCAGCCGCGCGCGCTCGTCGGCGCCGGTCAGCGACTGGAAATCGACCTCGCCGCCCAACGTGGCCGCGCCCGGCGAGATCGCGTTCGCGCCGCGGCGCACGCTGATCAGCCCGCTGTTGCGCGGATCGACGAGGCCGATGATGAACGAGCCGTCGGCCTCGTTCAGCGGCAGGCCGTCCTGCAGCAGCAGCAGGCCGCGATTGAGCGGATTGCTCTGGATGCCCGAGCCGCGGATGTTCAGCCGCGGCTGGTCGTTGCCGCCGAAGAAGTCCTGTACCACCAGCCCGGGCTGGAAGTCCAGCGCATCGCGCAAGGTCGCCATTCGCGGCGAATGCTGCGGCTCGATCAGGTTCGTGCCGCCCGGCACCGCGTCCAGCCGCCGGCGCTCTTCTTCGACCGTCGGGCGCAGCGGCACCCGCTTGTCGGCCGGGGCCGTCACCGTCACGGCCGGCAACTCGGTCCGGGCGGTCTGCGCCAGCGCCGTCAGCGGCGCGGACAAACACAGCAGCGACGGCAACGTGGACCAGCGCAGCAGCCGTTCGATCGTGGGCACATCCATGGGATTGTTTTACAAATGGGATTGATTCTCATTTGCGAATATCCACGAAGGGCCCTGACCCTATCCATGATCTAGATCAAGAGTGGCCTGCGGACCCGCCGAAACAGGGCCGCACGCTCTGAATATGCAACCGCCGCACACCACGATCAGGCGGGGGGCGGTCCCAGCTCCTTCTCCACCGTCTTCTCGGCCTGTCGATGGAGCGCCCAGAAGTCCGGCACGGCTTCGCCCCGGATGCGCCTTTCGAGCACGGCAAGATGCGAATGCCAGCCGGCGCCGAAATTGACGGCGTCGTCGCGGCCGCGCAAACCTGCGTGAGTCAGTACCAGCAGCGTCTTGCCGCCTGCGTCGCTTAACGTGAAAGTGACCTCACCGGCGTCACCGCCGTCCCAGGTGAATGCAAGAACATGCGGCGGTTCATACCGTGTGATGCGCTCCTCCCAGCTCGTGCCGATGTAGGGTCGATACTTTTCGGGGGTGGGCACGTCCTGGTCGGACAGATTGTCGTGATCCATCGTCAGACCGATACCGCCGCCGACCTTCAGCTCGGTCGGCCCGGCCATGAACCATCGCGCGCGCAGTTCGGGATCGACCAGATACCGCCAGACCTTTTCGACCGGAGCATCGAGCAGTCGCTCGAAGCGCAAAGTCTCTGATGTGATCGCGTCTGCCATTCAAGCTCTCCCTTCATCGGCAACGTTCAATTGCCAGGACACGCCGAACCGGTCATTCAACCAGCCGAACCGCCGGCTGAACCCGTAGTTGTCCAACGGCATCAGAATCTGACCGCCCTCCGACAGGACACCGAACACGCGTTCCAGCTCCGCCACCGAATCGAATTCCACGAAGGTGGAACTCGAAGGCGTGAACGAGAAGCCATGCTCGATCGGACTGTCCGAGCACATGAACTCGAGCCCGCAGAGCGTGAACACGGCGACCTTGATCGTGCCCTCAGTACCGGGCTCGCCCGGCGCCCAGCGTTCGACCCGCACCATGCGGGACTCGGGGAAGGTGGCGAAGTACAGATCCAGCGCGGCCTGCGCGGTGCCGCCCTGGAACATGAGGAATGGTCTGGCTGTCGTCGTCATCAGATGCCTCGATATCGATCGGTTCACGCCTGACGTCAGGAACCGTCGCGATCAGTTCGGATCTTCTTTCAGCGCGGCTTCCAGCGCGTCGAGCTGGCGGGTCCAGAAGCGCTCCCATTGACCGAGCCAGACGCTGGCTTCCTTCAGCCGGCTGGCCTGGAGCCGGCACAACTGCTGCCGCCCGACCTTGCGCCGCTCGATCAGGCCCGCGCGGGCCAGCACCGCGACATGCTTGGCGGCGCCGGCGAAGCTCATGCTGTACGGCGCGGCGAGCTCACCGATCGACTTTTCGCCCAGCATCAGGTCGGCGAGCATGCCACGGCGGGTGGGGTCGGCGAGTGCGGTGAACGTTGCGTCCAGGTTTCTTTCAACCATTTGGTTTAGTATTGATCGTAGCGAAGCTATTGTCAACCAGTCGGTTTAATTTTCCAGGACATACCCATCCCTCCTTGCTCAGACCCGCGGTGACACGCTGGCGATCGGCGCCGACCGCGCGATCCGCGGTGTTCTGGTAGAGATAATTTACGCTATTATGGACATATATATCGATCTACGTCCATAATAAAAGACATGCCTCGCAAGCCCCCAGTCGTCTTCCCGCAAGAACAGCGCCTGCTCACCGCGCTGGGCGAGCGGCTACGCTTGGCCCGCCTGCGGCGCAAGCTGAGCAACGCTGTCGTGGCGCAGCGGGCGGGCATCTCGCGAACCACCTTGTACAAGGTGGAAGCCGGCGATCCGGGAGCTACGCTCGGTTCTTACGTCAGGGTGCTGGCCGTCCTCGGCCTGGAGAACGATCTACAAGCGCTTGCCGCCGACGACAAAGTAGGACGGAAGCTCCAAGACTTGGCCCTGGCACCGCCGGCGCGGCGGCCGCGTGTTGCCGGCAAGCGTACCGGTTCAGCCCCGCCGCCCGACACGAAGCCCTCGTCATGAGCTCGCCGGACGAAGTGCTGGAAGTGTGGCTCGACAGCGACCTTGGCCCCGCGTGCCAGGTCGGCACATTGGCGCATGACCGCGGCCAGATCCGCTTCCACTACGACCGCAACTGGCTGAACGACCGGCGGGCCTTCGCGCTCGATCCAGATCTATCGCTCGACGAACACCCCTTCTTTCCGAAGCCGGAACGGGGCAATTTCGGCATCTTCCTGGATTCGTCACCCGACCGCTGGGGCCAGACCCTGATGAAGCGCCGCGAAGCGCTGCAGGCCAAGGACGAAAAGTGGGCGCCACGCACTCTCCATGCTTGGGATTTCCTGATCGGCGTGCAGGACTTCACACGCCAGGGGGCGCTGCGCTTTCGCCGGGTGGGCACCGATACCTTCCTTGGCAACGAGAAGATGGCGGCCCCGCCGGTCACCACCCTGCGCGAACTCGAGACCGTCGCCTGGCAGCTCAGCAGCCGGCGCATTGACGATCTTGATGCGCTGCGGAAATGGCTTGCCGTACTGGTGGCGCCTGGCGCATCCCTTGGCGGCGCCCGGCCCAAAGCGAACTTCACGGAAACCGACGGCTCCCTCTGGATCGGCAAGTTCCCCGCGCGGGATGACGACCGAGACGTGGGTGCCTGGGAGTACGTGGCGCACACCCTGGCCCGGAAGGCCGGCGTGAACGTACCCCCTGCCAGGCCGGTTCGTTTGAACAACGATTTCCACACCTTCTGCGTCCAACGCTTCGACCGTGTGCAGGGCACGCGACGCTTCTATGCCTCAGCCATCACCTTGCTCCGCAAGGAGCACAGCGAAGGCACGAGCTATCTTGAACTGGCGCAATTCCTGCGCGCCCGGGGCGATGCCGCGTACGCGGATGCCGACCTGGCGCAATTGTTCCGGCGCGTCGCCTTCAACGTCGCGGTCGGCAACCGGGACGACCATCTTCGCAATCACGGTTTCGTGCTGGGTGAGACAGGGTGGCGACTGGCCCCCGCCTTCGACGTCAACCCGAACATCGACAAGGCCGAGCACGTCCTGAACCTCGACGATGCGGACAACCGGCCGAGCCTGGAGACGGTTCTCAGCACGGCGGCGTTCTACGGGCTTGGCGACGACAAGGCCCGGCAGGTCGTGGAAGAAGTCGCTGCGGCGGTCGATGGATGGCAAGACGCCGCGCGCAGGGCGGGCATCGCAGGCGCCGACATCAACCTGACGGCTGGCGCCTTCTCGGCGCACGCGGAGTTTCGTGCGCCCCCAGGCTGACGCTGATGCCTGTTTGCAAACGGGGCTAAGCCCCTGATTCGCCACGCTCGATGGACGTCAGTAGCGCTCCATGGCCTTCAGTGGATGGAGCGGGCGAACGGAATCGAACCGTCGGCTCTTGCTTGGGAAGCAAGGGTATTACCATTATACGACGCCCGCATGGTCCCAGATGCTAAATACATCAAGGACTTGCAGCCTCATTATGCCCCGAACTGCTGTCACAAGACAACCGCGCTTCAGCTTCTCAATCCTCTCATTGCGGCGGATTCGGAGCGGCGATCATGCGAACGTTCGCGCCTTTGCCTTTGCCTCGAGGCGTGCGACTCAGATCGCTATACCCCAGTACTGCTGCGCCAGCGTCCGAGTCCGCCGGATATGTGAGACGCTGGAAGCACCGAACACGATTGCCCCGACATTGAGCAGCCGGCAGACGTATTCGAGAGCGTCTTCGGCTTCGATCGCGCCTGACGCGAATACCGACATCGCGATCGTACGCACGCCGCCCAGCGCCAGCGTGTCTTCGTACATCTGCTTTCCCCCGCACATCCTGAAGCCCAGACGATTGATGTTGGCACAGACGATCGGATTCTCGATACCTACCTCATCCCGCAGAAAACCTGCCAGCCTCGGCAGATTCATCGTGATGAAGCCGGGTTCCGCTCCGTAAGCCTGCCGCACGTGATTCGCGAAAGACCGGAACGGTGCCTTCATCCTCAATCCAAGCAAGAGATCGACTACTACGTTCTGAAGAAAAATGACCGGCGTAGCGACCCCTGTGAAGGCCTTCATCTCGGCATCCACCAACATGCGAAGGACCGAATCCACGTCGCGCGATGCGAGCGCCAATCCCCCCTGTCCGGTCGCCCTCCAACGACCGCGTTCCGGCAGGAGCATCTTCAGCGCCCCAACCAGGCCCTGCTCGTTCACGGCGTTGTTGTACTTCTGGGCGTATGGCATGCATGGATACAACTGGATCGTGCCGAGCCTGCTATCGGTACGCAACTGCGAACAGATATCGGACATGCGGTCATGGGTGGTACACATGAATGCCCTGACACCTTCGCTCAGCGCCCCGTCCAGGACCTCCAGGATCGCCGAATTCTGTCGGAACCGCTGCGCCTGCGCGCGCGCCGTGGATTCCGACATGTGATTGATGCCGAAAAACTGGTTGTCGCCGAGAATCAAGCGCTCCACGGCGCTCTCCCGACGAGGTTCAGCAGCGCTGACGAAGCCCGCTGCCGAATCGAGCGCCCCTTGCCACCGCGATCCGGAAGGCTTCGCATGAGCGCGATCTCGCTGTTGCCCGGCTCGCCGGCATCCGAACGGATCGCGTCGAGCAGTTCCATGGTCATGACCGTCGACCGAAAGGAGCTGACGCCCGCGGTTCTGCGGGTACGAACGCTTTCGATGAAGTAGTCCATCTGCGCGGAATACTCTTCACCGCGCAGGTAGTAGCCGACCTGCTGGTTGATCCGCGGACCGTTCAGCGCATTCCAACCTGGCTCGAGTCCGGCAGAGGGCATGCCATCGCCCCTCAGAAATATCCGGCATTCCTGACGATCAGCCTCCATGCGTCCATTCGTTCCCCAGACCTCGACCAGCACGGACATCTTTCGCTCCGACGGATCCGCCCAGTTCACGCTCAGATGCCCACTGATGCCGCCCCGGTAGCGCAGGGTTGAATACGCCTCATCATCCACGTCGGCCGAGTGCACGCGTCCGAGCCCCGAACCGCTGACTCGTTGCGGCATGCCGAACAAATCAACGGCCAGATCGATCGCATGCGAGCCGTAGTCGTATAGACATCCGCCACCTTCCGCCATCCTGCCGCGCCATGTACGGCGCTCGCTTCTCAGCATCGCGGGACCACGCGCCGACACCTGGAAGTGATGAATGCGGCCCAGGACACCATCATTCAGCATCTGCCTGGCTCGAGCAAAGGAGCTCACGAACCGGTAGTGATAGCCCACTTGCGTCACCCGCCCGCTACGGTCAGCCAAATCCGCGAGTTCGCGCCCCTCCGAGGCGGTGAGGCAATGAGGTTTCTCGGAAAACACATCGATGCCGCGTTCGAGTGCGAAGCCGCAGATCTCGGCGTGGGTGCTCGTCGGGGTCGCCACGATGACCGCATCCGGCCGCACATCGTCCAGCATGGCGCGCCAGTCGCTCCAGAGCGGAACGGGCTGCAACGACGATAGCCAGTCACGCATCATGCGCCGCGAATCGCATAGTGCATCGACCCGCGCACCTGCATGACAGTTGGCGATGGCCAAGTGGGACAAGCCCATCTTGCCCATTCCCAGAATCGCGAGTCGGATCATGTCCGCGCCTCTGAGAACTCCGCTCGATGTGCGTCCTCGACAGGTCGCCGCGACAGGCCTCCTGTCAGCTCGTTCAAGAAGTCCATCGAGCTTCGGCGTGCCCGACGAGGCACCCGACCATCCAGACTCAGAAGCCGATCTTTCAACAGCTCCTGGGGATCGCTGCCCGAGTACACGATGCTGTTGGAATCGTTGAAGTATCGGCTCTCCAGCAACCAGCGATTGTTGGTGATCACCTTCGTGCGAGCATCCAGCGCCTCGAAGCAGCGCATGGTCACGCCGCGCTGCTTTCGATGGCTGCAGTCAATCGTGTACTCGGAAGCGGCCAGCACGCGGCAGAATTCCGCGTACGGGAGAGGCTGGAAACTGATGAACCTTCGGTAGCGCAGGTAGAGAATGGGATTACGGGCAAAATTGACGGCCGCCATCAGCCGACTGGACTCATAGATGTGTATGAAGCAGGTTTGCAGATCGCGTCCACCGAGGACTCTGTCCAGGTACCGAAGCCGGTCTGAATAGTTCCTCATGACCGCAGAGAACCTGTATCTGATTCGCTTCGTGTCGGCCGACGGCGGCAACGACGAGAAGAGCTCCACTATCGGAATCCTCATCGACCGACCATCGCGGTAGTCGAAGGTGCAAAAGCGCTGAACGCTGCCGGCCCAGCGCAGCGCGGCACGGTTGTAGTCGAACGAATCGAAGTTGTATCCGACAATCCGTTCGCAGCGGGCGCGCAGTTCGCCGATCAAGCCAGAGTCGACGCCGCGGCCCTTGACGACAATGGCGAGCGAGTAGTCTGCTTCCAGGAAGCCTCGTCTGCGAAACGCCCGGCGCGTCAAATAAACAGACAGCAGCGGCAGAAACTTTCCGATCGTCTTGCCCGCAAATCCCTCCGGATACTCGTCGTTGGCGACGGTGACCTCATAGCCGTTCGCAACCAGCTCATTCGACAGTATTCGCGCGTAGGAATAGAAAGACGTCGGAATGATCAGCAGGCAGCGAGCTCTGCCCGAGGCATGCACATCACTACCGTTCTTATCCGCCATCGCTGCGCCGTCAGAGCCTTCGATCGGATGTCGATTGTGCGTCGTCAGACGAATGCCTTCCGTGCCAATTCTCACGTGCGCATCGAGTCCGATCAAATAAGATCGAACGACCGGTATTGCCGTCGATCAATGCTGAGCAATGAACATCCTGATACTAGGCGCGGGTGGAATCGTATCGAAGTATTTGGTTAAGCACTGCCCGGCGCACGTGAGATTGTCACTCGCGTACGGTTCTCGTCGCCCGCAGATGCCGGCCGGATCTCCGATAGTCCGCGTCCAGTCGGTAGTGCTGGAGGATCCGCTGTCGTTGCGCAGGCTGCTCGTTCGCGCACAGCCGGACGTCATCATCAATGCCGCCGGCATGAATTCCGTCGACGAAGCCGAGATGCAGCCGGAACGATGCCACGCCATCAATGTCGGCGTCGTCGACTCGCTGTTGGCGCTTGCGGCACCCGCCAGCCGACTGGTCCAGCTATCGACCAATGCCGTGTACGGCGACGGTGCATCAGCCCCGTTCCGCCCGACCGATCCGCGCAGGCCGGCCAATGTCTATGGAATGGCCAAGCGAGACGCAGAAGATCTGGTTGCATCGGCAGGCGCAGAACGTCACCTCGTGGTGCGCCTCAGTCCGCTGTACGGCTGGTCGCCAGCCAGCGCACGTCAGAATCCCTTGCCTTGGATCGACTCGACCCTTGCGGCCGGTCAGCGGATTCGTTTGTGCGATGACATACTCGACTCGCCATTGGCAGCGGACGTCGCGGCCGCCATCATCTGGCGCTTGATCTGCGCTGAAGCTACGGGGACCTACAACATCGGCGGCCGCGAGACCGTCAGCAGGTACGGGCTAGGCTTGGCCATTGCGTCGGTGTTCGATCGTGACGCCGGACTCATCGAGCCAGTTCCGTTCAGTGCGTTCCCCCAACTTGCAGCCCGCGCGCGCGATACCTCCTTGGACGACGACCGCCTTCGCATCGAATTCGGTTACCTTCCCGAATCGCTGATGGAGGGCCTTCGACGGATGCGCGATGAACCGGTCCCGGCCGCAGCAACCTCAGACCCGGTTCGAGCGAGCCAGTGATGCTGGAACCGTACCCGGAGCAGGAAGGCAGCTATGCCCATGCCGACGCCGGCCCCGCGACATGTCATCCGTACCTGCTGCCTGTCGTACTGCGCGAGTTGCGATTGTCCTTTCCTTCGCCGGGCACGAAGCGGGACGTTTTCGATCTTGGATGCGGATCCGGCTTCGTCGCCAACGAATTGCACAGGGCAGGATTCGACGTGACCGGCGTGGATCCATCGAGCTCGGGTATGAAATTGGCCCGAGCCCGATATCCTCACCTTCGCCTGCATCCCGGTTCCGGATCGGATGACCTGTCTCAGACCTTCGGACAATTCTCGGCGGTGATCAGCCTGGAGGTCATAGAACACGTCTATGCTCCGCGAGCATTCGCGCGAAATCTCCGTCGGTTGATGCGCCCGGGAGGGGCTGCGATCGTATCCACACCCTATCACGGCTACTGGAAGAATCTCGCCATTGCAATCTCCGGGGCGACCGACCGACATCTCGATCCGCTGTGGGACGGCGGTCACATCAAGTTCTGGTCGATCGACACGTTGACGAGGTTGTTCTCGGAAGCGGGGCTCGCGGTGAAACGGGTGCATCGGGTGGGCCGAATTCCCGTTCTGGCGAAATCGATGATATTCGTGCTCGAAAGACCCGCGCATCTTTCATGAATGGATTCGCTGAAGTCGCCCGGCCCGTCTTGACCATTCTCTATCACTTCGACCCCTGGGGAACCGGGGTCGGAGGCATCGACACGCTTATCCGTCAATGGGTCAAGTACGCACCGGATGCGATGGAGATACGCATCGTCGGTGCATCGGAGCAGGCCACTCAGTTGGGTCGCTGGTCGAATCGGGAACTCGCCGGCAGACAGATCCGGTTTCTTCCGGCAATCCATCTCAGCAATCCCAATCACAAGCGTCGGGTACCCAATACGCTGCGCTTCGCGATCGCGATTGCCCGGCTGGGACGGCCGCTGTCGTCCGACTTCATTCATTTCCATCGGATCGAACCATCGATCGGCTGCCTTCGATGGCCAGGCGACAAGACGCTGTTCTTTCATATCGATATCCAGAAGCAGCTTTCGGTCACTCGTGACGGCAACGAATTCGGCTGGCGGCGCAGTCCCTCGATCTATCACGCGCTCGAGCGCCGCCTGCTGCCCGGGTTCGCTGAAGTTCTCGAGTGCAATTCTGCTTCCCTGGACTACCATCGGGCGCGTTACCCGCATTTGGCGGAGCGCTTTCGCTTCCTGCGCAACTGCGTGGACCCGGACGTACATTGGGCACTGCCTGCGACTCGGCGAGAGATCTCGAGGGCTCGGGTTGCCGCGAGCCTGAAACTTCCGACAAGCACGCGGTTCGCGCTGTTCGCGGGTCGATTGCAGCCGATGAAGCATCCGCAGTTGCTGGTCAAAGCATTCGAACGGGTCAAACTCCCCGACGTGCATCTGCTGATTGCCGGCGACGGGAACTTGCGGGAAGAACTGGATCAGGAGATCCATGCACGCGGCCTGCAGCGGCGGATCACGCTGCTCGGCGCCCTGCCTCAGCTTGAGCTGCGCGATCTGTACCAGGTCAGTGATGCCTTCGTGCTGACCAGTACCTACGAGGGGCTGCCTGTCGCAGCCCTGGAGGCCCTTTCCTGCGGAACACCGGTGCTCACCACGGATTCAGGTGAGACGCCGCTCCTGCTGACGGACAAGTCGGGTATCGTGTGCCGCAGCACATGTCCGCAGCAGATCGCCGATGCCTTGTGCAAACTGGTCGCTGGTCGAAGCGACCAGACGTCTGCAGCCTGCTCGGCAATCGCCGAGCCGTTCGGTGCCGCGAAGGTGCTCGCGGCCGAGTACGATCGGATGATGGATCGGTGGCGCGCAAGAAACCCGCGCCAGCAGCGCCGGCGAGGCAGCCGGTGACCAAAGCCTTGCTTGTCATGAACGATCCCTACCCGACGGAGCGTCCTGACGTAGCCGTCCTGTTCGGTTCAGCGTTGCCAGGACTCGGATTGTCCGTCGACCTGCTGGCGATGGGCCATGTCGAAGCGGCGGGTGCGCAGTGGACCGGCGGCAAGGCAATGGTCACCCGCACCAAGCTCGGCATGTTCGCCCGCTTCGTGGCCATTCTGGCGCGGGAGATGCTCGGCGCTCGCAGCGCCCGTTACGACGTCATCATCGTTCGAGACCTCATCGTCCTGGCATGGCTGGCTCGCTGGCTGGTGGATCGGCAACGGCTGCACTACTGGATGTCTTATCCGTATCCCCAGGCCGACCGCCTTCAGGCGTCGATCGGGCTGGAATCAGCGCATCGACGGTTCTTGCGGCGCTGCAGGAGCGTTCTTTACAGCACGATTCTCTATCGTGCCGTGCTTCCCGGCCTTGCCCACCTGTTCGTCCAGAGCGATGCGATGCGGGAGAGCGTTCGGCGACGTGGAAGCAGAGACCTTGCCATGACCGTGGTTCCGATGGGTACGGACATCGCGACGGTCCGTCAGTTCACGCCCGCCGAACCACGGAACCTGGCGCCGGCGCGCCCGTTCCGACTGGTCTACCTCGGCCTTCTGGATCGCTCGCGCGACCCCGAGTTTCTGTTGCGCGTCATGAAGGTGCTGAACGAACGCGAACCTGGGGCATTCGCGCTCCAGTTGATCGGCGGCACAAGCTGGCCTGCCGAGTTCGATTGGCTGGCGAACCGCATCGAGCAGATGAAATTGAAGGCGGAAGTAAGTCTCACCGGCCGACTGCCGATGCGCGACGCGCTACTTCGCTGCAGCAGCCACGACGCCGGGCTCTCGGCCATACCACGAGGAGAGTTGTTCGATGTCTCGTCTCCTACCAAGCTGGTCGAATATCTCGCGCTGGCCTTGCCTGTGGTCGTCAATGACATCCCCGATCAGACGGTCACGATCGAGAACACCGGCGCGGGCATCTGCTGCCCGATGAACGAGGATCAGTTCGCCGAGGCCATCGTCCGATTGCGCGACGACTACCCGCGCTTCGCGAATGCGGCGTTCCAGGCCCGGCACTGGGTTCAACGGGAACGTGGCTACGACAGGCTTGGACGTAAGGTGGCGGCGGCCTTGGGCAGATGACGAGGCGCAATGGCAGCGTGGTCTTGGGCATGCGACAATCGGCGACATGAGGCCGATCAGCGACCCAGCCTTTTCGATAGTAGTCAACGGCGAGGCCCGTCGGGTACCGAACGGCAGCAGCGTCGCCGCGCTGGTCGCGGCGATGGACCTGACCGGCAAGCGGATCGCCGTCGAACGCAACGGCGAGATCGTGCCGCGCAGCCGGCATGCCGAGGTGCTGCTGCAGGCCGGTGACCGGCTGGAGATCGTCGTCGCGGTGGGTGGCGGCTGAGCCGCGGCCGGGCGCGAGGCAATGATGATGACGAAGGATCCGATGAACATTCCGTCGAGCGACGATCCGCTGCGGATCGGCAACCGCGTCTTTTCTTCGCGGCTGCTGATCGGCACCGGCAAGTACAAGGATTTCGCCGAGACCCGTGCGGCGGTCGAGGAAAGCGGCGCGCAGATCGTCACGGTGGCGATCCGCCGCACGAACATCGGGCAGAACCGCGACGAGCCGAACCTGCTGGAGTTCCTGTCGCCGGAGCGCTTCACGCTGCTGCCGAACACCGCCGGCTGTTACAGCGCCGACGACGCGGTGCGCACGTTGCGGCTGGCGCGCGAGCTGCTGGACGGCCACGCGCTGGTCAAGCTGGAGGTGCTGGGTGATCCGCAGAGCCTCTATCCGAACATGCCCGAAACGCTGAAGGCGGCCGAGACGCTGGTGCGTGAGGGCTTCGAGGTGATGGTCTATTGCTCCGACGATCCGATCCAGGCGCGTCGGCTGGAGGAGATCGGCTGCCTGGCGGTGATGCCGCTGGCGTCGCTGATCGGCTCGGGCATGGGCATCCTGAACCCGTGGAACCTGCAGTTGATCCTCGAGAAGGCGACGGTGCCGATCATCGGGCTGGTGGAGAATATGGCCGGCTATGCCTGCC
>OEIU01001359.1_pt1 | contig 16120 bp, 13 predicted proteins | sample 1539221 | NCBI WGS metagenome assembly OEIU01 (sample SAMN03792071, study PRJEB22550) | activated sludge metagenome | feature: wastewater treatment plant; material: activated sludge; isolation source: Wastewater treatment plant of a petroleum refinery complex | place: Argentina: Zarate | collected...
CGCATCCGTCGTATCCGGCGCAGACGGCGGCGCTGCAGCTCGTGCGGCGTGACTACCAGGTGTTCGCGCAGATGCACCCGCCGGCGCACGGCGAGGAGCGGCGGCTGGTGTCGGCGGAGTTCGGGGTGCGGGCGGTGGAGCAGATGCGGCCGAAGGTGCAGGCGCTGGTCGATGGCCTGATCGACCGGATCCTGGCGCGGCCGGGCAGGGCCGATCTGGTGGCGGATTTCGCGATGCCGCTGCCGTGCTCGGTGATCGGTTCGCTGTTGGGGGTGCCGGAAGCCGATCATCCGCTGCTGCACGAGTTCGCCGCGCGGGTCTCGTCGCGGCTGGCGACGCAGCAGGAGGCGGCGGAATCGATCAAGGCGTTCTGCGACGGCTATCTGACGGAGCTGGTCGAGCGCAAGAACGCCGATCCGCAGGACGATCTGCTGAGCCGGCTGATCGTCGAGCACATGCGGCCGGGCACGATCACGGCGCGCAAGGTGGTCAGCCTGGCGCGGCTGTTCCTCACGGCGGGGCACGAGTCGACGACCGGCACCCTGGGCCTGGGGCTGGCGGCGCTGCTGTACAACCCCGCGCAGCTCGAGCATCTGCGGCGCGATCCGTCGCTGATCAACGGGGCGGTGGAGGAGATCCTGCGCTATACCGACGTCACGCACTCGGGCCGGCTGCGGGTCGCCAGGGAAGACATCGAGATCGGCGGCGTGACGATCCGCGCCGGCGACGCGGTGATCATGCACCAGCCGACCGCCGACCGGGATCCGGAGCTGTTCCCCGATCCGCACCGCTTCGACATCACGCGCACGCCGCGGCCGCACCTGGCGTTCGGCATCGGCATCCACGGCTGCATCGGTCAGCCGCTGGCGCGGATGGAGCTGCAGCTCGGGATCGGCACGCTGGTTCGGCGCATCCCGGATCTGCGGCCGGTGCTGCCGATCGAGGAGCTGCGGTTCAACTCGACGTTGGCGATCTACGGGCTGGAGTCATTGCCGGCGGCATTCGGGCAGGGTGAGGCCGGCCTTCAGCATTGATCGTTCTTTCTTGGAGTGAGTCAGAAAACTGTACTGAATACAGGTTTCTGACTCACTCGTGAAAACAAACTGTTGGAGACCTTTTTTCCTCGTCTCCGGCCGCTCGAAACCGGGGCCGGATCATGCCGGTCCGGATGCGCACGTCACGGCCGACCGATGCGGCCGGCCCGATGCGATGTCGGGAGCTTCAGTAGCTTCAATGGCTCAGTAGCTCGGTAGCTCAGTAGCTCAGTAGCCGCGCCGCTCGTAGAACGCCATCAGCTCCTCGACGCACCGCCCCGCGTAACCGTCACAGATGTTGTGCGCGCCGGTGTCGATGTAGCGAACCTCGGAGTCCTTGATCCGCGCGTGCATCTCCTCGTAGGCGCTGGCGTGGCCGATCTTCTCCTTGCCGGCGGCGACGATGAGCGTCGGCGCCTTGATCCGCACCAGGTCGTCCATGAAGTCGTGCGTGCACATGTGCAGCACGAAGCGGGCGATGAACGCCGGGTCGTTGGAGCCGGCCTGCTCGATGAACCACCTGACCAGTTCCGGGTCGGCGTTCGCATCGAACCGTTCGTCGATCGTGTCGGCGAGGAAGCGCTTGAGGCCGATCTGCTGGATCTTCGGAATCCAGGTGGGCGCATGGCTGTGCTTCAGGCCCGGCGTGGAGCCGTACAGCGCCAATGTCTTCACCCGTTCCGGATGATGGATCGCGAGCTGCTGCGAGACGTAGCCGCCGGCGGAGTTGCCGACGATGTGGGCCTGGGCGGCGCCCAGCCGGTCGAGCAACGCGACCGCGTCGCCCACCAGGTGGGCGAGCGAGAACGGCTGCTCGGGTGTCGGGATCGCCGATTCGCCGTGGCCGCGCAGGTCCAGCCGCACGACGCGGAAGCGCCTGGCCAGCGGCGGCACCCACTGGAACCAGCGCCGCGAGTTGCCCATCGCCGCATGCAGCAGCAGCAAGGTGTCGGGCGTACGCCAGGGGTCGGTGAAGTCGTCGACGTGGTAGGCGAGTTTCAGGCCGTCGGCGGTGGTGAAGAATTCCGTCATCGGTTGTCCGCGGTGAAGGGGAAGCGTTCATCGTAGGCGCGGGCGGCGTTCTCCATCGTGCAGAACTCGGCGCCGCCGTCGGCCAGGAACTTCAGCAGCTTCTCGAGCGCCAGCATCCGGTGGCCGCGGCCGATGACGAACGGGTGGAAGGTATAGGTCAGGATGCCCCAGTCGACGTACTTCTGCATGTAGACGAAGTCGTCGATCCAGTTCTCCAGCACGCCGCTGGCGTTCATCAGGCCCGGCAGCACGTAGGTCTTGGTGCGCAGGAACTCGAAGTGCGGATAGTCGTCCAGGGTCCAGCTCACCGGCAGCTCGATCAGCGGCGTGCGCCGGCCGAACACCGCGGGCTTCTGCAGCTCGATCACGTCGCCCTGACGCACGCGGTAGGGCGTGTAGTCGTCGCCCATCATGCTGCTCTCGTAGAGGAAGCCGTGCTTCAGCAGCAGCTCCACCGAGTTCGGGCTCAGGTCCCACGACGGCGAGCGGTAGCCGCGGGCGTATGCACCGGTGAGCTTGCGAATCTGCTCGTTGCCGCGTACCAGGCCTTCCTCCTCCAGCTCGCGCGACATGTCGTTCGGCGGCATGTGGGTCCAGCCGTGGTGGCCGACCTCGTGGCCGCCATCGAACACCTGGCTGCATTCGCCGGGATAGGTTTCCAGCGTATGGCCGGGGATGAACCAGGTGCTGGGCACCTGGTACTGGCGCAACGTGCGCAGGATGCGCGGCACCGACACCGGGCCGAACTCGCCGCGCGAGATCGGCGTCGGCGAGGTCAGGCCGCGCGAGATGAAGCCCGACATCGCGTCGAAGTCGAAGGTGATGCAGACGAGGTGCTTGGCCATGGGGTTTCCTGCGGGAAGCGGAGCGGTTCGCCGATGCGGCGGTTCGGGGCCTAGGGCGGACCCTCCCTGGTTCAGAATTCAGTCGGCTCACCGATCCGCTTCATTCTCGCAAGCGAGGTCTCGAGCAGCTCGGTGAACTTGCGCAGCCGGCGGTCGACGGTGGCCGGATCCCACTGGTAGAAGCCGCGGCCGGTGGTCACGCCATGATGGCCTTGCGCCACCAGCCGCGTCAACGTGGGGCTGGGGTTCTTGCCGTTGTGCAAGGTCGGATAGATCTGCCGCGACGCGGCCAGGTGGACCGGCAGGCCGTGGATGTCGCGCGAGACCACCGGGCCGATGATCGGATAGCGGAAGCCGAAGCCGAAGCGCACCGCGCGATCGACGTCGCGGGCGCTGACGACGCCGGTGTCGATCAGGTGGTAGATCTCGCGGTACATCGCATGCTGGATGCGGTTGATCAGCATGCCGGGCACGTCGCGTTCGAGCACCAGCGGCACCTTGCCCATCGCCTTCATCCAGCCGGTCAGACGACGCATCGTCGCGGCCGACGTCTGCTCGCCGCGGGTGATCTCGACCGCCAGCATCACGTGCGCGGGCACCATGAAGTGCAGGCCGGCGGCGCGCTGCGGCCGCGCCAGCCTGCGCATCACGTCGCTGATGCGCAGGCCCGAGGTATTGGTGGCGATGATCGTGCGCGCGCCGACGCGCGCCTCGACCTCGGCGAGCAGGCGGTGCTTCCGCTTCAGGTCCTCGAACACCGCCTCGACGACCAGGTCGAACGGTTGTTCGGGTACGTCGGCCAGCGCGGCATGCAGCCGCATCCGGTCGCCGGCCTTCGCATCGCGCAGCCGGCGCAGCTCCGCGCGCCAGCGGCGGCGGGCACGCGATTGCATGTCGGGCGCCGCTTCGACGACCTCGCAGTGCCAGCCGGCGCGGCCGAAGGCCAGAGCGATGTCGGCGCCCATCCGGCCGGCGCCGAGGATCAGCACGCGTTGCGCCTTGACCGGCGCCCGGCGGCCTCCTTGCGCGGGCACATTCGATTCGTTCACCGGTTCCTACTCCACCTGGATGCGTGCCTTGTCGACGACGCCGGTCCACTGCTTGACCATCGCGCGGAACTGCCGGTCGTGCTCGGCCGGGGCGTTGCCTATCGTCTGGTAGCCGAGATCGGCGAGCTTCTTCTGCACGCCGGGATCGGCCAGCGCCCGGGCGAAGTGCGACGACAGCTTCTCGAGGATCGGATCGGGGACGCCGGCGGGCGCATAGATGCCCCAGTAGCTGTTGGCATCGACGTCGAGCCCCTTCTCGGTGAAGGTGGGCACTGTCGGCATCGCCGGATTGCGCTGCCTGCCGGTCAGCGCGAACGCCCGCAACTGGCCGTTGTCGACGTACTGGCGGGCCGAGCTGATGCCGCCGAACATCATCTGCACCTGCCCGCCGAGCAGGTCGGTCAGCGCGGGGCTGGTGCCCTTGTACGGGATGTGCCTGACGTCGATCTGCGCGGCCAGCTTGAACAGCTCGCCGGCCAGATGCGGCGACGTGCCGGAGCCGCCCGAGCCGTAGTTCAGCGATCCGGGCTTGGCCTTGGCCAGAGCGATCATCTCCTCCAGATTCTTCGCCGGCACGCCGGGATGCACGAGCAGCACCACCGGTGCGGTGGCCATCATCGTCAGGCCGCGGAACTTCTCGAGCGTGTCGTACGGCAGCTTGGCCTTGAAGAGCCCGGGATTGATGAACATCGCCGAGTCGCTGGCCAGCAGCGTGTAGCCGTCGGCCGGCGCCTGCGCGACCATCGCGGTGCCGATCATCGTCGCGGCGCCGGGCTTGTTCTCGACGATGATCTGCTGGCCGAGCGAGGCGGAGGCGAGCGGCGCGATCGTGCGGAACACGATGTCGGTGCCGCCGCCCGGCGCATAGGGGATCACGACCTTGATCGCGCGGTCGGGGAAGGCGTCGCTGGCGGCCACCAGCGGTGCCGTCAGAAAGAGCAGCAGGGCGGCTGCCCAGGTTCGGATCGTCTTTCTCATCAGAATCCCCTTTCCGCTGTCGTTGCGCTCGGATCCGCGCCGGCGGCGACGCGCGCCGGTTGCAGGTGGGCCGATCATAGGAAGACGGCGTGCCGGCGACTGTAATTTGGAGCACAATTGTCGCCGGGGTGTTCCAACATCCGGAACGCGCCCGTGCGATGGCGGGCGTGAGTGACAGGACTTCGACGGATCGAGGCGGTGAATGTTCAAATGAATGTTCAAACGAATGTTCGGACGGGCGAGGGCGCCGCGGTGCGTTCGCGGCGATCGGCGGCCGGCCGGCCGGCGCGGGTCAGCCGCGATCTCGACGAGCGGCTGCGGATCCTGCAGGCCAATCGCTGGCTGCAGGCGCTGCCGGAGCGGGCGCTGCGGGAGCTGGCCGCGGCATGCCGCTCGCGCAGTTGCCGCGCGGGCGAGCTGGTGGCGGCCCGCGGCCGGCCGCAGGGGGGGCTGCTGGTCGTCATCAGCGGCGCGGTGCGCAGCAGCACGCTGTCGGCCGATGGCCGCGAGATGGTGTACTCGCTGGTCAGGCCGGGCGGGCTGTGGGGGCTGGTGGCGGCGCTGGACGGCGGCGGCACCGTGCACGATGCGCATGCCAGCGGCGACAGCGAGCTGCTGGTGATTCCGGTGCAGGCGTTCCTGCGGGTGCTGGACGATCAGCCGCGCGCCTACAAGCACTTCGCGCGGGCGCTCTGCTACCGGCTGCGCAAGGCCTACATGATGGTCGACGAGCTGAGCCTGGCATCGCTGCGCCAGCGGCTGGCGCGGCAGCTCTGCACGCTGGCGGTGTCCGACTCCGCGGAGCCGTCGGCGCTCGGTCAGGCGCGCATCGTGCTGACGCAGGAAGACCTGGCGGGCATGGTCGGCGCCACCCGGCCGGCGGTAAACCGCGAGCTGAAGGCGCTGCAGCGTGCCGGCCTGCTGGAGATGCACTATGGCAGCATCACGCTGATGTCGTTCGAGCGGCTGCGCGAGCTGTGCGCGACGCCGGGTCTGTACGAGCTGTGAACCCATTCCGTTGCAAGGCGACTCGATGCCCCCGCAAGACTATTTCGGCCGTTCGATACCTTTTCTGGACCTGCTGGGCGTGGTGCCGCGCTCGATCGCGCCCGGCGCCGCCGAGGTGGTGCTGCCGTTCCGGCCCGAACTGACCAACAGCACCGGCGTTCTGCATGGCGGCATGCTGATGAGCACGCTGGACTTCGCGATGAGCGCCGCCGCGCGCGGCGATGATCCGGACGGCTGGATCGTCGCGACGATAGACATGACGACCAGCTTCGTTGCGGGCGGCCGCGGCGAGCTGACGGTCCGCGCGCGGACCTTGCGGGCCGGCCGCTCGATCGTGTTCTGCGAGGCGGAGGCGCGCGACGAGGCGGGCGAGCTGGTCGCGAAGGCGAGCGGCTCGTTCAGCCGGCGCCGCAGGGCCGAGAGCTCCTGAGGCCGGGGCTGAAGCCTGCGCTCAATCCGCCTTGAGCCCCAGGTCCTTGACGAGCTTCGTGTACTTGCCGACATCGCTGCGGATCAGCGATGCGAACTGCTCGACCGAGCCGGGTGCCGGATCGGAGCCGCCGGCGACGATCTGCTTCTGGATGTCGGGCATCGCCAGCACGTTCTGCAGCGCGGTGTGCAGCTTCGTCACGACATCCGGCGGCGTTCCGCCCGGCGCCAGGATGCCGTACCAGCTCACCAGCGCATAGCCGGACACGCCGGCCTCGGCGATCGTCGGCACGTCGGGCAGCGACTCGGCCCGCTTGCTGCCGGTGACGCCGAGCGCGCGCAGCTTGCCGTTCTTCACGTGCTCGATCAGGCCGGTGACGGTCGATGCGTACATGTCGATCTGGCCGCCGATCACGTCGGTGATCGCCGGTGCGTCGCCCTTGTACGGCACGTTGACCATGTCGATGCCGGCCAGCGACTTCAGCAGCTCGAAGGTCATCAGCGGCGTGCCGATGCCCGACGAGCCGTAGTTCAGCTTGCCGGGATTGGCCTTGGCGAGCGCGATCAGCTCGCCGATGTTGCGCGCGGCCAGCGTGGGGCGCACGCACAGCAGGTTCTGCGACGACACGATCTGCGCGACCGGCGCGAAGTCCTTCACCGGATCGAACGGCGCCTTGCCGAACGCGGCGCTGATCGTCATGTTGGCGGTGCCCATCAGCAGCGTGTAGCCGTCGGGCGGGGCCTTGGCGACGTAGTCGAAGCCGATGATGCCGGATGCGCCGGCCTTGTTCTCGATGACCACCGGCTGGCCGAGCAGCGCCGGCAGCTTCGCGCCGATCTGGCGGGCGATCACGTCGGTGGCGCCGCCGGGCGGGTACGGCACGATGATGCGCACCGGCTTGTTCGGGTAGGCCTGTGCATGGGCCGCCGCCGGCATCAGCAGAGCACAGGCGAGCGACAGGACGATCAATGGTCCGGGCAACTTCATTGCGGGGTCTCCTGCTGGGCGTCACGCGGATCGGCGACTCGCGGGTATCATAAACGTGTGTTCCATAAGTTGGAACAGGGGCGGGTGAAGGTTTTCAGGAAATCGTCGTGGCCGCCGGCGCGTGCACCGCTCGCGAGCGGCCCGGCGCACGGTGATGGAGCGTCGAATGCAGGATGCAGGTGCGCCCGGCGGGCGCGGCGATCGTTTCGAGGGCGGCCCGGAGGGTCAGGGTGAGGCGCAGGCCGCGGGTCACCGTTTGCGGGGGCGGCTGCACGGCAAGGTCGCGCTGATCGTCGGCGGCGGCACCGGCATAGGCGAGGCTACGGCGCGGATGTTCGCGCGCGAAGGGGCGCGCGTGATGATCGGTGACGTCCGACCCGAGGCGGCCGCCGCGGTGGCGCAGGCGATCGGCAGCGACGCGGCGGCGATTGCGATGGATGCGACGTCGGACCCGTCGGTGGCCGCCGCGGTGGCGGCGACCGTCGAGCGCTTCGGTGCGCTGCATGTGCTGTTCGACTGCGCCGGCGGCTCGCTGCCCGACGATTCGCCGGTGACCGACGTGGACCTGTCGATCTGGGCGAAGACGATGACGCTGGACGGGTTCGGCACGTTGCTGTGCTGCCGGCATGCGATTCCGGCGATCATCGCCGCCGGCGGCGGCAGCGTCGTGCTGATGTCGTCGGGCGCCGCGCTGCGCGGCTCGGGCAAGGCGCACGTGTATGCGGCCGCCAAGGGCGCGGTGGTGTCGCTGACGCGGGCGATGGCCGGAGCCTATGCGCGCGACAACGTGCGGGTCAATGCGATCTGCTCGGGCCGCGTCAACACCGAGCGGGTGCGCCGCACCTACGGCATCCCGGGTCGGCCGGGCGCGAGCGCCGACGCGATGCGCGTCGACGAGCAGGTGAAGACCTATCCGTTCTGGTTCGGCGAGCCGGACGACATCGCGCACATCGCGCTCTTTCTCGCATCCGACGAGTCGCGGATGATCACCGGCGCGGCGATTCCAGCCGATGGCGGCCGATCGGCCTACTGAGCATGATGCGACCATGATGAACACGCCCGCCCGCAGCGACGCACGCGCCTGGGTCCGCAGCCGCTTCCGCGGCTACTTCACGGTGCTGTACACGCCGTTCGATGTCGACGGCGGGATCGACGAGCGGGCGCTGCGCCGCAATGTCGAGCTGACACTGTCGCTGCCGGGCGTGGGCGGCCTGTCGGTGCACACGATCCACCAGGAGTTCTGGACGATGACGGCGGCGGAGCGCTGCCGGTTGACCGACGTCGTGCTGGAAACGGTGGCGGGCCGCGTGCCGGTGATCGTCGGCGTGTCCGACACCAGCGCGCGCCAGGTCGTCGCGCTGGCGCGCCATGCGCAGCAGGCCGGCGCCGATGCGGTGATGGTCTGGCCGCCGTACTACGGCGTGCGGACCGGCGACGGCGTCAAGGCGTTCTACGAATACGTCGGCGAGCGCATCGATGCTCCGATGTTCGCCTACAGCACGACATTGACCGAGCTCGGCTTCTACCTGACGCCGGAGATGGTCGAGGCGCTGCTGCCGATCGAGCATCTGTGCGGCGTGCAGAACACGACGCTCAACGTCGCCGCCTACGCGGCGATGATGGAGCGGGTCGGCGACCGGATCAGCGTGGCGACGTCGCTGGAGGAGTACTTCCTGTTCGGCCGCACCAGCTTCCCCGAGCGCACGCCGGACTTCCTGACGGGCTGCTCGCGGCCGCTGCTGGTGCAAAGCCGCGCGCGGCCTCACTGCGGCGACTTCATCGCGGCGGTGCTGGGCGGCGACCTGGCGCGCGCGAGCCGCCTGCTGCGCACGATCATCGGCATCGCCGACAAGCTGCAGACGAAGTACTTCGCGCAGGGCTTTCATCACGTGGGGCTGTTCAAGCAGCTCTCGACGCACCTGGGCCTGGCCGGCGGGCCGGTGCGCCCGCCGGCCAGCGCACCGAAGGCCGAGGAGCTGCAGGCGGCGCTGGCCGTGATGCGGGACGCGGGATTGATCGACGGATCGATCGACGGACCGATCGACATCGAGGGTCAGGCGTGATCATGCGGCGCGACGTCGGCCGGCCGCCCCACGTAGGTCGGCACGATTCCCTGGCTGCGGAAGTAGCGCTGCGCGCCGGCATGCAGCGGCGCGGCCAGGCCGTCGAGCACGAAGCGCTCGTCGAGCCGTTCGAAGGCCGACGACATCTGGGCGAGCGTCGCGCGCTTCTCGAAGATCGTGCGGGCGAAGTCGCGTGCCTCGTCCTCGGGCCGGTCGGCGCGGCACACCAGCACCGTGGGCACCGCCACCGTCACGACGTCGGCCTCGAGCCAGTGCGCGAACGCTTCGCGGGCGATGACGCCGGGCCGGTACGCCGGATTGAGGCGCAGCATCTCGCCCAGCGTGCGCAGGTCGATGCCGGCCAGCCGCGCGCAGCCCGACCGCTCCAGCTCGCGGATCAGCGGGTTGGCGGCGGTGCTCATCCAGACCAGCGCATCGACGCTGCCGGCCTCCAGTTGCCGCCGGCCCTCGGGGTAGTCCAGGTACAGCAGTGCGCCGGCGCCGCGCCGGCGGCGGCGGGCGGTGTCACCGGCGGTGGCGCAGCGCAGCAGGTCGCGGAAGATCTGTTCGGCCGAGAAGCCCTGTTCGCCGGGCGATACGCGCAGCCGTGCCAGCTCGCCGATCTCGCGGATGTCGGCGTCGCGGCGCACGACGATCAGCAGATGCAGCTCCGACAGATGCATCACCGTGCGCAACTGGTCGTGCGGGGTGTCGAACTGGCCGCGGCCGTGGCGCGCGTCGTAGAGGCTGGAGGCCACCGTCAGCGCATAGGCGGCCAGGCCCCGGTCGACGTCGTCGAGGTTGCGGCCGCCGCGCCCCATCGCCGGCATGATCGGCGTGCCCGGATGGCTTTCGCGCAGCACGCTGCTGATCAGACCGACCGCCTCCTGCCAGCTACCGGCGCTGGCGCCGCCCAGCAGCCGCGCGCCGAGCCGCGACGACAGCCGCCGTGCCGACTCCTGCACCAGCTCCCCGAGCAGCCGTTCCTGCCCCTGGCCGAAGCGGTGCATCGGCACGACGATGCCGAGGCTGCCCATCGGGTGGCCGGCGGCGTCGCCCACCGCCGCGGCGACCATCATCGCGGCGCCCAGGTCGGTGGCGCGCATCACCGCATAGCCGTTGGCGGCGGCGGCGGCGATCGCCTGTTCGACGTCGGCGCCGCGGCCGCGCGCCGCGCGGGCCGCGCGCTTGCGGGCGGCTGCCGGCAGGCCGGCCAGGATCGCGATGCCGCAGGCGCTGTCGATCATCGACTTGACGCGGCCGAGCGGCGCGATGTGGCGCGATGCGTTCGGCGATTCGCTGTCGGCGACGTAGGCGATGCGGTCACGCTCGTCATCGTAGATCGCCAGCCACACGCTCTCGCCGGTCCGTTCGGTCAGCTCGCGCATCAGCGGCAGCGCGGCCTGACGCAGCCCGTGACGCTGGGTGACGGCAGCGGCCAGCCGCGCGAACTCGAAGCCCACGGTATATTTCTGGTGCGCGGCATCGAAGCCGATGAAGCCTTCGATGCGCAGCCGGGCCAGCAGCCGGTGCACGGTGCTGGGCGGCATGTCGAGCGCCGTCGCCAGCTCGCGCACGCCCCATTCGTCCTGGCCGTCGACGAAGGCGCGCAGCGCGGCCAGCGCCTTGGCCACGGTGGCCACCGGCTCGGCCGACTCCTTCTTTCTGGCGCTCATCGATCTCCGGGACCGCGGGCTGCAAATCACCGCCGGCTGGCGAGACTGTTCCAACATGTGGAACAGTTCGACATTGTACGTGATGGAGCCGCGCGTTGACCGTTGCCCCGAGTCCGCACCTGGAAGTCCCGCGCACGTTCAACTTCGTCGGCGACGTGCTGTGGGCTCAGGCCCGCCGTCGGCCGCAGGCGGCCGCGGTGATCGGCGTCACGCGCTCCGGCGCGGTCGATATCTGGACCTATGAACGCATCGTGCAGGCCGAGAGCCGGTTGGCCGCGGCGCTGCTCGGTGCCGGTCTCGCCCGCGGCGACCGGGTGCTGATCTTCCTGCCGCGGATTCCGCAATGGCAGGTGGCGATGGCGGCCTGTCTGCACGTCGGCGCGATTCCGGTGCCTTGCGTCACGCAGATCTCGGCCGGCGAGCTGCGCTATCGCGCCGACGAGTGCGGTGCGCGCGGTCTCATCGCCAGCGCCGAATTCGCCGACCGTTTCACGGGACTCGACGAGCTGGCCGCGCCGCCGACGGTGCGCGTCGCTCATGGGCCGCTCGAAGGCTTCATCGACCTGGACCGGGTGCTCGACGATGCGACGCTGGCCGCGCCGCCGCCCGCGACGATGGCGGCCGACGAGCCGGCGCTGATGTACTTCACGTCCGGTTCGTCGGGGCTGCCCAAGGCGGTGATCCATGCGGCGCGCGGCGTCTACGTGCGCTGCTGGCAGCCGTGGCATCAGCTCGGCGTGCGGCCGGGCGACGTGATCTGGACGACCAGCGACACCGGCTGGACCCGGGCCGGAAGCTGCCTGATGTTCGGGCCGTGGATGCATGGTGCGACCGCGCTGATCGTCGATGGCGCGCTGACCGCGCAGCGGCGGGTCGACCTGCTGCGCGAACAGCGGGTCAGCGTGTTCGGCGCGGTGGCCACCGAGCTGCGCCAGATCATCGCCGATGCGTTGCCGGCGCCGCTGCCGCATCTGCGCTGGACCTTGTCGGCCGGCGAGGCGATGACCGCCGAGCTGTCGCAGAGCTGGAAGGCGTTCAGCGGCACGCCGCTGGTGGTCGGCTACGGGCAGACCGAGACGCCGACCTCGACGCTGACCGATGCCGACGAGCCGGCGGTCAACGGCATGATCGGCCGGCCGATGACCGGCAACGTGCTGTCGGTGCTCGATGCCGACGGCAGGCCCGCACCGCCGGGCACGCACGGCGAGATCGCGTTCTCGTGGGCGCATCCAGGCCTGATGCTGGGCTACTGGAAGGACGGCAGGGTGCAGCGGCCGCCCGCGGGCGAAGCCTGGCACATGACCGGCGATACCGGTTACGTCGACGAGGCGGGGCGGCTCTTCTTCGTCGGGCGTACCGACGACGTGATCAGCTCCGCCGGCTACCGGATCGGCCCGACCGAGGTCGAGAATGCGCTGATGCGCCATCCGGCGGTGCGCGAATGCGCGGTGATCGGCGTGCCCGACGCCGGCCGCGGCGAGATCGTCAAGGCCTGCGTGGTGCTGCAGCCGGGCCGCTCCGCGACGGCCGGGCTGGCGGCCGAACTGCAGCGGTTCGTCAGAAACGAGATCGCGCCGTACAAGTATCCGCGGCAGGTCGAGTTCGTCGACGATCTGCCACGCACCGGGTCGGGCAAGATATCGAGAAGGCTGCTGCGCGAACGTGCGACGGGCGGGGTTCAGGCCGAAGCCGGAGCGTTCAGGCGCGCGGACCCGGGCGCACGAACTCCCTGAGCCGTTCGAACAGAGGGGGCTCGGGCAGGCCGGCCAGATCGAGCGCCTGCTCGTCCTTCACCAGCGGCTGCAGGTCCTTCGTCAACGCATTGCGCAGCAGCCCGAGGAAGCGGGGCGCGGCGACGATGATCAGCGCGTCGAACCGCCCGTCGTTGCGGGCGGACGAGAGCCGCTCGACGACGCGCCGGGCGGCATTGACCGCTTCCTGATGCGAAGCCTCGAGCCCGGCCGATGTGGTGATGCTGGCGGCATGGGCGGCGGTGCCGCGGCGCCCGCTGGCATCGCGCTGAAGATCGGCGTTGCGCGCATGCGCCAGGGGATCGGCCAGCGTTTCGATCACGTCGAAAGAGCGGTCGTCGGGACGGTATTCGACGAGCCGGGCCGACCCTTCGTCGGCCACCACGATCCAGGTCGGATGATTCATCGGGATTGCCTCAGAGGTTGCTCCTGATTCGAAGCAACGGCTGTTCCCGCGATCCTGTGCAACGTGGCCTGCAGCACCGCCGGGTCGCTGGGCTTGGGCAACACCGTCAGCCCGAGCTCGGTGGCCTTCTGCAGTTGCTCGGAATAGCCGCTGGTCAGCACGATCGGCAGCGTGGGAGCGCGCTGCCGCAGACGCGAAGCGAGCTCCACGCCGTCGATGCCGCCAGGCATCACGATGTCGCTCAGCACGACGTCGAAGTCCGCGGGCGCGGCCTGCCAGCGGGCCAGACCCTCGCCGGCGTCGGGCGACCAGGTCACGCGGGCGCCGGCTGCTTCGAGCACCCAGCGCGTCGCGGTCGCGACGTCGTCGTTGTCTTCGACGAGCAGGATCCGCAGCCCGTGCAGGCCGGTGGCCAGCGGTTCGGCGCTCGGGGGCTGGCTCGCCGGATCGATGTCGGCGGCCGGCAGCAGCAAGGTCACCGTGGTGCCCTGGCCGACGGCGCTGCGCACTTCGACCGAGCCGTTGGCGCGTTCGCAGAAGTTCTTCACCTGGCTCAATCCGAGGCCGGTGCCCTGGCTGACCTCTTTGGTGGTGATGAACGGCTCGAACAGATGCCGCTGGACCTCTTCGCTCACGCCCTGGCCGGTGTCGGCGAGCGATACCCGTGCGGCGGGCCGGCCGCCGAGTTCCGTGGGCGAGATCGCCAGGATCAGCCGGCCGCCCTCGGGCATCGCGTCCTTCGCGTTGATCGCCAGGTTGATCAGCGCCAGCTCGAGCTCGGCGGGGTCGACCTGCACGATCGGCGTGGCGGGATCGAGGTCCAGGGTCAGCTCGACGTTCGAGCCCAGCGTCGGCTTGATCAAACTGGCGACGTCGACCAGCCGTTCCTGCAGCCGCACCGCCTGGGGCCGCAGCGGCTGGCGGCGCGAGAACGACAGGAGCTGCCGGGTGAGCTTCACGCCGGCGGCGATCGCGCGGTCGATCGCGGCGAGCTGCTTGCTGTCCTCGAGCGGCGGATTGAGCCGCTTGTGCAGGTAGACGTTGTTGGCCACCACCGTCAGCAGGTTGTTGAAATCGTGGGCCACGCCTCCGGTCAGGCGCCCCAGCGCCTCCATCTTCTGGGCCTGCAGCAGCGCTTCCTCGGCACGCCGGCGGAACTCGGCCTCGCGCTGCATCGCCTGCATCGCGGTGAACGACTGGCGGGGGCGGGGCGTCGCCGCCAAGCTCATGGAGGCGAACCCCGCGGGCGGCGGGGAGCGCGCGGTCGCGGCCGGGCATCGGCATCGCGGCCGGTGCCGGCTGATTGGCGGGGCCGGCGTCGGCGGCGGTGGCCGAGCGGGCGTCGGCAGCCATGCCGGAGCTGCGACCGGATGTCGGCGATCGCGGCCACGTCGCCAGCACGGTGCCGTCGTTGCGCCGCAGGGTCAACGTCACGCCGCTCTGTCCGCTCAGGATGTCGCGGTAGAAATCGTGGAAGTAGCTGGGCAGCAGGCTGGCCGACAGGGTGCCGGCGAAGGTGCCGTCGGCCCGGCGCCGGGCGATGTTCATGTCGAAGAACGATTCGCCGGTCGCGCGGCTGGTCAGCACTTCGGTGATGATCACCGGCGGACCGCCCGATCGATGACTGCGGAAATAGGGGCGGTCGCTGAAGTCGATCGTACGCGGGGCGGGGTAGACGCGGTCGCTGGCGACCATGCGGCCGCCGCCGTCGATGATGAAGATGCCCTGAAGCTGCGGGATGCCCTCGACCATCCGCTTCAGCGTGGCGTGCAGCGTCGGCTCGTCGGCGCGCAGCGCATCGTCGTCGCGATCGCCGATCAGGTCCGTCAGGCGCGCCAGCAGCGAACGGTTCGATTCGAGCACCTTCAGGCCGTGTTCCTGGGCGATGCGAACAGCGCGGTCGACCTGGGCTTCGGCTTCGCTGAACCGCCGGTTGTACTCGTTCCAGGCCGCCGCCGTCAGCACCGCGACCGGCACGACCACGGCCATCACGATCGCCGTTCGCAGGATCAGCAGCGACGCGCGGATGCTGACGGTGTGATCGCGGAGCACGGGGCGGGTGCCCGGCCGCGAACCGAGATAGGCCAGCATCAGCGCCGACGGCAGGAAGAACAGCACCGGCCGCCAGATGCGGTTCATCGCGACTGTCGGGCTGATCCACGGCGACATCACCCAGAGCACCGACACCACGATGGCCAGGAGCGCGGGGCCCAGGCCGCAGGCGCGGCCGAGCAGCAGCACCGCCGGCAGCGCGAACAGGAACGGCAGGCTTTCACCGAGCCATGGGTCCATCAGCGCGCGGGCGGTCATCGCGAGCGCCGTCACCAGCAGCGCGAGGACCCAGCGGTTCGACAGGAACCGCCTGAGCGCGGCCGGCCCTCGGGGCGCCGACGCGGGAACTGAAGATGCGGATTTCATGCGCGTCGTCGGTAATCGGACGGCGGGCCAGGATGTTGGCGGGTTTGCCACGGGTGGTCAAGGACGGCGGCAGCATCCGCGCGCCGGCACTGCGCATTTGTTCCTGCGGCCGATGCCGCAGCGGGCGCAGAATCCCGGGAACCGATCCTTCGTACCCACCTCGGATGCATTCCCATTCCCGCGTCTTCGTCGCCGGCCATGCCGGCCGCATCGGCCGTGCGCTGCTGAAGCATCTGGCGCAGGCCGGGCATCGCAAGCTGCTGACCCGTGCCCAGGCACGCCTGGACCTGACCGATCCGCAGGCCACCGATGCGTTCTTCGAGCGCGAGCGGCCGGAATTCGTGTTCCTCGCGGTGTCGGCCTGGACCAGTCCGGAAGGCCGCGACGAGGGACAGGCGCAGCCGGCGACCGCGCTGCGCGACGATCTGCTGATCCAGGCCATC
>OEIU01001360.1_pt1 | contig 16095 bp, 12 predicted proteins | sample 1539221 | NCBI WGS metagenome assembly OEIU01 (sample SAMN03792071, study PRJEB22550) | activated sludge metagenome | feature: wastewater treatment plant; material: activated sludge; isolation source: Wastewater treatment plant of a petroleum refinery complex | place: Argentina: Zarate | collected...
ACGCGGTCGCCCTGCATTTCCGCCTTGAACGAGCAGCCGACGCCGCAATAGGCGCAAGTGGTGACCCTGGAATGCTCGGGCTGGCCGAATTCGATGACCCGCTTTTCCATCAGCGTCGCGGTCGGGCAGGCCTGCACGCAGGCGCCGCAGGAGACGCATTCCGAATTCAGGAAGTCGGTCGGCCCCGCCGCGACGCGGGACTCGAAGCCGCGGCCCGCGATCGTGAGCGCGAACGTGCCCTGCACTTCCTCGCAGGCGCGCACGCACCGATTGCAGACGATGCATTTCGACGGATCGTAGGCGAAATAGGGATTGGAGACGTCTTTCGGCAGCCAGTTCCCGTTGGCGTCGCCGTCCGGCTTCCGGGCGAAGACATGGTTCTCGCCCTCGTAGCCGTAGCGCACCTCGCGCAGACCGACCGCGCCGGCCATGTCCTGCAATTCGCAATCGCCGTTGGCCGAGCAGGTCAGGCAGTCGAGCGGGTGATCGGATATATAAAGCTCCATCACGCCCTTGCGGAGCTTCGACAGCGCCTCCGACTGCGTGCGCACCACCATGCCGTCCTCGGCCGGCGTCGTGCAGGAGGCCGGCGCGCCGCGCCGTCCCTCGATCTCGACGAGGCACAGACGACAGGAGCCGAAGGGTTCGAGCGAGTCGGTGGCGCAGAGCTTCGGAATGCGGGTGCCGAGGCTCATCGCCGCCGCCATCACCGAGGTTCCGGCGGGAACGGTCACGCTCTCCCCGTCGATGACGAGCGTCACCGTCTTCGCGGCGACCCGGATCGGCGTTCCGAAATCGATTTCCTTGATCAGGCTCATCGCAAGGTCCTCGGGTTTGCCGTCATTCGGCGGCCAGCGGGCGTTGAGCCGGCGGCCGGTCGAAATCTTCGAAGAAATGTTCGAGCGCGCTCATCACCGGCATCGGCGTCAGTCCGCCCATCGCGCAAAGCGACGCATCGGTCATCAGCTTGTTGAGGTCGCGCAGCACGGCGAGATTCGTCGACCGTTCGTCGCCCGCGACGATCCTGTCCACCAGTTCGACGCCGCGCGTCGCGCCGATGCGGCAGGGCGTGCACTTGCCGCAGCTTTCCTTGGCGCAGAATTCGAAAGCGAAGCGCGCCTGCCACGCCATGTCCACGCTGTCGTCGAAGACGACTATGCCGCCGTGGCCGAGCATCGCGCGGATCGCGGCCAGCGCCTCGTAGTCCATGGGCGTGTCGAGCTGCTTCTCGGTGAGATAGGCGCCGAGCGGACCGCCGACCTGCACGGCGCGGATCGGCCGGCCCGTGCGCGTGCCGCCGCCCATGTCCTCGACGATCTCGCGCAGCGAAACGCCGAAGGCGAGTTCGGCCAGTCCGCCGCGCTTCACATTGCCGCCGAGCTGCGCCGGCAGCGTGCCGCGCGACCGGCCCATGCCGTAATCCGCATAGGCCTGCGCGCCATGCGTGAGGATCCAGGGGACCGTCGCCAGAGACAGCACGTTGTTGACGACCGTCGGCTTGCCGAACAGGCCCTGCAGCGCCGGAATAGGCGGCTTGGCCCGCACGATCGCCCGCTTGCCCTCGAGGCTTTCGAGCAGCGACGTCTCCTCGCCGCAGATATAGGCGCCTGCGCCGAGCCGGACCTCGAGTTCGAAAGCCTTGCCGGACCCGAGCGCCGAGGCGCCGAGCACGCCCGCATTCCGCGCGGTCTGTATCGCGCGCTGGAGCGCCTTGTGGGCGTGCGGATATTCGGATCGCAGGTAGATGTAGCCCCTCGTCGCGCCGACCGCGACGCCGGCGATGACCATGCCCTCGATCAGCAGGAAGGGGTCGCCTTCCATCAGCATCCGGTCGGCGAAGGTGCCGCTGTCGCCCTCGTCGGCGTTGCAGACGACGTATTTTTGCGCCGCGGGCGCATCGTGGACGGTTTTCCACTTCACGCCGGTGGGGAAGCCCGCGCCGCCGCGGCCGCGCAGACCGGACGCCCGCACCGCCTCGACGATCTCGGCGCCGGTGAGCGAAAGCGCTTTTTGCAATCCCTTCAGCCCGTCGTGGGCGCGATAATCGTCGAGCGAGAGCGGATCGGTCACGCCGACCCGCTCGAACGTCAGCCGCTGCTGGCGCTTCAGCCAGTCGAGGTCTTCCGTCAGGCCGAGGCGCAGGGGATGCGCGCCGCCGTTCTGGAAGCCGGCCTCGAACAGCGCGGCGACGTCCCGCGCCGCGACCGGCCCATAGGCGACCCTGCCCGCGGCCGTTTCGACTTCGACCAGCGGCTCCAGCCACAGCATGCCGCGCGAGCCGTTGCGCACGAGATCGATCGCGACGCCCCGGCTCTGCGCCTCGCGCGCGACCGCCAGCGCGACGGCTTCCGCGCCGACCGACAGGGCGGCCGCGTCCATCGGGACAAAGATCCGGATCGCGCCGCTCATGCGCGCCCTCCGCAGAGCGCGGCGAGCCGGTCGTCATCGAGCCGGCCGATCAATTCGCCTTCCACGAGGGCCGACGGGCCGAGGGCGCAATTGCCGAGGCAGTAGACGGTCTCGACCGCCACCGCGTCGTGGCCGGCATGGGCGTCGACCGCGATGCCGTAATCGCGCGCCAGCGTCGCGACGAGCGCTTCGCAGCCCAGCGCCTGGCACGCTTCCGCGCGGCACAGCTTGATGACGCGGGAGGGCGGCGGAGCCGTCCGGAAATCGTGATAGAAGGAGATCGCGCCGTGGACTTCCGCGCGCGACAGGTTGAGCGCATCGGCGATCAGGGGAACCGCGGCAGGCGCCACATAGCCGAATTCATCCTGCAGGGCGTGCAGGATCGGCAGGGTCGCCCCTTCGAGATGAGCCAGGCTCGCGATGATGAGACGCGCGCCGTCCTCGTCCCAGGCCGGGTAAGCCGTCATTTCTCCTCCATTTCGAGCCGTTCGGGCGGCTCTCTGTTAAAGAGATTGAGAACGAAGTTTGAAACCGGTTCAAATCGTTTATTCCAACCGTATGATAATCTCTGGTTATCAATTCGGCGGGACCACGGACCGGCGACCGGACCCTATCCGTCGACGAAATTCTTTGCAATCGGCGTCAATCCGCTGGATGCGCTGGAATTTCCACTGACAGACCTATCGTGGAACGACCTATCGAACGATAGGCCGTCGCGGCAATGTCGCCTCCACGACCGGGCGTGTGGTCATCAGCAGATTACGCGCCAGCGGCGGGATGGGATGCCGGTCGGCGACGATCAGGCCGATGGTGCGTTGCGCCGCCGGTTCGACCAGCGGGAGCGCCTTGGTCCCGATCGGCACGCCGAAGAATTCCATGAGCTGGATCGACACGATGCTCGAGACCCCCTGAATGCCGGCGTGCGAGCAGAGGTTGAAGATCGAATTGGTCTCGAACGCCGGGCGCGGCGCCTGGCCGACCGATCGGAAAATGCCGTCGATAATGCGCCGGTTCTGCATGTCCCCGGTCAGAAGACAGAGCTTCAGCGCGGCCGCCTCCTCCCAGGTGATCGAATCCCGCTCGCCGAATTCGCCGTCCTCGCGCGTCAGCAGAACATACGATTCGAAATAGATCGGCTTCGAGATCACCCGCTCGAGGGGCTCGTTGTCGAGATAGGTGAGCCCGACATCGAGCTCGAAATTGTCGATGCCCTGCTGGATTTCGGTCGACGTCAGCGACAGCACGGTCATCGACACCGCCGGGTAGCGCTCCGAAAAGGGCGCGGTGATATGGGCGATCATCGGCAGGGCCGTCGGGATTGCGCCCAGGCGGACACGGCCGCTCAGTCCGCCGCGCAAGCCCGCGATGGACTCCTTCATCAGGTCCGCCTCGGCGAGAATGCGCCTTGCGTGGGCGAGCACGATCTCGCCCTCCCGGGTCAGGCCCTGGAAGCGCCGGCCGCGCTCGATGATGAGCACGCCGAGTTCCTCTTCGAGCTGCGCGATGGCGGCCGACAGCGCCGGCTGCGAGACATGGCAGGCCTCGGCCGCCTTGCGAAAGTGCCGCGCGCGCGCCAGCGCGTCGAGATAGACGAGCTGGCGGATGATCATCGCCGCGGCTCCTTGTTCATTCCGGGATTGCGTCGCCCATCTGGCCCTTTCGCGTCCGGATTGTAAACGCATGTCGCCCGCATGGACCTTCCCCTTCGCGGCGGCCGACGGCAGGCCAAGCCCTTGAAATTCACTCGCCTGGCGCGATTGTAGGGCGTTGGCGGCCTCCGCGACGATGGGCCCGACCGCGGGCGGCGACCGTGTCGCGGGCGGACGGTTTGCCGCCACAATGGCCGCCTAGCGTGGCGGCGCGTGGAGTGTTGGAGACCGGCGATGGCGCGTAGACTTGCCCTGCTGTTCGTGTGTTTGCCTTTCGCCCTCGGGCCCGGCGCGACCGGCGCCGCCGCCCAGGGCGTGACGCCCGTCTGGCCGGGACAACCGGCCTACGGCGCGCAGCGCGCGCCCGACGTCGAAGTCGACATGGACGAATACGACTACAGCCGCGATTACGGCCGGCCGCTCGCGCGCCCGCGCCGCGGCGCGCAGAGCGACGAGGATTTCGACGAATCCCTTGCGCCCGGCCGACCGCGCCAGCTCGCGCCGCAGCGGCGGCGCGCGATCGTCGCGCTGCCGGCCGACGCCGATCCCGCCTATTCGACGGCGATGGATTACGACGACCAGATCGACTGGAGCGAGCAGACGCGCAGCAGCGTGAGCGATCCGACGGGCCAGGCGCCCGGCACGATCACGGTCGATACACACAGCCGCAAGCTTTACCTGTCGCTCGGCGGCGGACGGGCGATCGAATACGGCATCGGCGTCGGCCGTCAGGGATTCGCCTGGAAGGGCGTGGCGCAGGTCGGCCGCAAGGCCTACTGGCCGGGCTGGACGCCGCCGAAAGACATGCTGCTGCGCCGCCCCGACCTGCCCAGCCACATGGAAGGCGGCATCGAAAACCCGCTCGGCGCCCGCGCGCTCTACCTGTTCAAGGGATCGAAGGACACGCTGTTCCGCATCCACGGCACCAACGAACCGGACACGATCGGACAGGCGGTGTCGTCAGGCTGCATCCGCATGCTCAATTCGGACGTCGTCGATCTCTACAAGCGCGTGCCGAAGGGCGCGCGGGTGGTCGTGCTCTGACGCGGGGACAGGCGGGATCTAGGCGCGCGCGTCGCCTTCCCGCAGCGAAGGCGCGCGCTGCTTCCACACCAGCCACGCCACGATCGACACATTGACCGCGTTCCACAGCACGCCGTTGAAGAAGGCCATGCGATACGATCCGGTCCAGTCGAAGATCACGCCGGAGAAATAGCCGCCGAAGGCCATGCCGACGATGGTGGCCGTCACCAGCGCGCCGATGCGGGCGCCGGCCTCACGCGGCGGCAGGAGCTCGCGGCAGATGACGGCGTACATCGGCACGATGCCGCCCTGGAACAGGCCGAAAACGCCCGAGACGACATAGAGCGACGCAAGCCCGTCGAAGAACAGGTAGAGGACCAGCGCCACGCCCTGCATCACCGAGCCGATCAGCAGCGTCTTCGCGCCGCCGATACGGTCCGCCACATAGCCCGAGGCGACGCGCGAGAAGATGCCGAGGAAGAGCATGAGCGAGAGCATTTCGGCGCCGCGCGCGACGCCGTAGCCGAGGTCGCTGCAATAGGCGACGATATGGACCTGCGGCATGGACATGGCGACGCAGCACGCGACGCCGGCGATCGACAGCAGGATCATCAGCGCGCGCGGCGACAGGCCGAGGTTGCGCTGCGCGGCCGCCGTCGCGGCGGTCGCGGCGGCGATCGTGTGTTCGGCGGGGCGGCGGCGCAACGCGAGCGACAGCGGCAGCACGAGCGCGGCGACAAGGAGACCGATGGCGATGTAGGTATGACGCCAGCCGAAGAGCGGCACGGTCTGGTTGATGACGAGCGGCCAGATGGCGCCGCCGACGTAATTGCCGGAGGCGACGACCACGACGGCGAGGCCGAGCCGCCTGACGAACCAGTGCGAAATGTCGGCGATGAGCGGACCGAAGCCGACCGCCGCGCCAAAGCCGACGAGAAGATGCGCGGCTGTGAATATTTCGATGCCGGGCGCAAGTCCCGCAATCACGAAGCCCGCCGCCAGCAGGACGGCCGAGACGCAGAGCGGCAGGACGATGCCCGCCCTGTCGGCCCAGCGGCCAAGCAGCATAGCGCCGCCAGCGAAGCCCACCATCGACAGCGTGTAGGGCATGGAGGCGGCGGCGCGCGCGACGCCGAAATCGGCCTGGACCTTCGGCATGATGACGACGATCGACCACATGCCGGCCGCCAGAAGCGTGGCTGCGAGCACCGAGACGCCGAGCCGCAGATTGGCGTAGGCGCCGTCGGGCGCGTGGCGTGGGTCGATTTCGATATGCATGTTCATGGCGGCGGCTCGATCATGGGGCCGGCAATGTCCATGCATACGGCCGCCGCCGCAAGGACCGGGCTGCGCGCCCGCTTGGCGCCTGCCATGCGCGCGCGGGCGGCCTGACGGGCTGTCCAGGACTTTTTCAGCAAGCCCTAACGCGTGCGCAGGACCGCGGTCCCGCTCGTCGTCGCGTCGCGGCGTCCGCGTATCTTGCGCGCGAAATCCGCGACCAGGCGCGGCGAGCCGCGCCAGGACAGCGACGCGACGCCGGCCGAGAGCGGACGCTCGACAGCGCCGAAACTGCGCTTGTAGGCCTCGTCGCCGATGGTGAAGTCGAGCACGCCGCCGCCTTCGCCGATCAGATGCGAGACGAGGCGGTCCATCGCGACATTGCCGGGCGACGAGCTTTTCCAGCGCTCGTCGCCGATGGTGGACATGATCATGCAGAAGCGGCCGTTGCGCGCGAGACCGAAGACGGTCGCGACGATCTCGTCGTCGACGCAGAGCGTGAACAGCCGCCCGACGCGATCCTGCGCGGCGAGGGCGACCTGTTCGTAGAAGGCGCGGAAGGGCGCGCGCTGCAGGATGTTGTCGCGGCCGAGCTCGGCGAAACGCGCCGCGCGCTGATCGCACAGCGTCTCGAAAGCGCGACGCAGCTCCGCGGGCGTACGCGCCTCGGCGAAACGCACCTGGCCGCGCCCGGCTATGCGACGGTTCTTGCGCGCGAGCTCGCGCAGGAAGGACTGGCCGGCCAGACCCGCGTCGAAGACGCCGCGATCGGCCGGCAGCGCCACCTCCCAGGCGGAAAAATTCATGCGGCGGCGGGCGATGTCGAGCAGCGGGTTGCGCAGGCCGCCGACGAGCGGGGGGACCTTTTCGAAGCGGAACAGATCGGCCGGGCGCAGCGCCGCCTGGATCCGCGTCCAGAGCGCGGGAGCCTGGCCGCGCAACTCGCTCATTTCCGGCGCGAACAGCGGCGCGTGATAGTCGCTGACGCCGAGATCGGCGAATTCGACGAGCGCGAGGCCGGATTCGCGGCGGCGCGCCAGCGGCAGGAGCATGAGCGGCGCGCCGGAAAGGCGGTCGCGCACGCGCACGATCAAGGGGCTCGCGCCGAAATGCGGGGCGACGATCGCATACCAGGGCTCGAGCCAGGCGCGCGTCTGGAACGGCGTGAACCGGCCGGCGGCCTCCAGCGCCGCCCAGTCGTCGCGCATGGAGGCGAGATCGCCGCACGCGTCGACGTCGAATTCCCCGGCGCGCCGGGTTTCGAGGATCGCCATAGCCAACTCCGCCGCAGCGAACCGGCTTTCGGCGCCTCGAAACGGCGACGCCAAAGCCGGACCCGCGCCCACAAATTCGGGCGTGGCGATTAAGCGCCGGTGAAAGCGACGCCTCAATCAATTCGTAAAGTAACTATTAATTTTGAATTGCATTGCGATCAAAAAGCGGAAGGTATCAATTCAGGATCGTCAGCCGTCGGCATTCCTGCCGGAGTTTTTTGCGTGCAAGCGTCGCTTCCATCCATGACGCCCGATCGGGCGTTCGACGTCGTTATCGTCGGCGGCGCCGCCGCTGGCGTCGCGGTCGCCTGCGCTCTGGCGGCGAGCGGGGTCGAGGCTGCGATCGTCGATCTGCACGAAACCTTTCCGCCCGACTTCAAGGCCGACAAGGTCGCCGGCGACCAGATCGGCCTGATGCGCCGCCTCGGCCTGTTCGACGCCCTGACCGAGGCGAGCGCGCGCTCCGACCATATCGTCAACATGCGGCGCGGCCGCGTGATCGACCGCGCGACCACCTGCGAATACAATCTGCCCTACGAGGATCTCGTCAACGCCATGCGTCGACGAATACCGGCCTCGATCACGCGGATCGTCGGCAAGGTCGCGCGCATCGAGGCGAGCGACGACAGGCAGCGCGTGGAATTGTCGAACGGCGATATTCTCAATGCGCGCCTCGTGATTCTGGCCACGGGCGGCGGCGAGGCCCTGCGCGCGAGTCTCGGCTATACCCGCCGCGTGCTGCGCAAGGACCATTCCGTCAGCGTCGCCTTCGACCTGAGGCCGGTCGGGCGCGACAAATTCGATTTCGAGACGCTGACCGTCTACGGCGACGCCCCGCGCGACGGCATCGACTACATCAGCATCTTCCCCTTCCCTACGGGCACGCGCGCCAACCTCTTCCTCTATCGCGGCGTCAAGGACCCGATCTTCGCCGCCTTCCGCGCCGATCCGAAGCAGGCGCTGCTTGCGGCGCTGCCGGGGATCGACAGGGCCATTGGGCCGTTCGAGACCATCGGCAAGGCGCTGGCGCGGCCGGTCGATCTCTACGAGGTCGACGGCGTGGACCGGCCAGGCGTCGTGCTCATCGGCGACGCCTTCCGCACGAGCTGCCCGGCCGTCGGCGACGGATTGAGCCGCGCCTTCACCGACGCCGAGCGGCTCGGGAGCGTGTACGTTCCGCAATGGCTGGCGACGCCGGGCATGGGCGCGTCCAAGATCGCCGCCTTCTATCGCGATCCGGAAAAACTCGCCTGCGACGGCCGCGCTTCGCATGCGGCGAATTACCGGCGCAATTCCACGGTCGGCCACGGCATGGGCTGGGAGCTTCACCGCCGCCGCGTGATCCTGCAGCGTCGCGTCCGGGCGATGATCGGCGCGCTTGCGCCGCGGCGCGCCACGGCAGGCTGAGAAACGGACGAGAGGGCGCAGCCTTGACGAACCATGCGGCGGCAATCCGCTCCGATTCTTCGACCGGCGTGCGCGAACTGTCGCGCATCGCCGACCTGCGGACCGGCCTGCGCCTGCGCGCCGCCAGATATTCCGGCAGGCCATGAACGCCGTGCGCGTCAATCTGTTCACGCCGCGCCAGGCGCTGGAAGCGGTGCTCGCGCGGCTCGCGCAGGCGCGCTCGTTCACGCTTTACACACTCAATCTCGATCACGTGGTGAAGCTGCGCAGCAGCGAAGATTTCCGGCAAGCTTACGAAAAAGCCGACCTCGTCTCGGCCGACGGCTGGCCGATCGTCTGGTATTTCCGCCGACGCGGCGTTCGCCTCCAGCGCACGACGGGCGCCGATCTCGTGACGCCCCTATGCGAGAAGGCGGCGGAGGCCGGCGTTCCCGTCTTCTTCATCGGCCCGCAGGAGCATGTGCAGAGGCGCGCCCTCGCCACGCTGAGCGAACGCTATCCGCGGCTCGTCGTCGCCGGCTCCGACGCGTCCTTCATCGATCCCGACGACACGGCCGCGATGGACACGCTCGCGCGCCGCGTGACGGCGTCGCAGGCGCGTCTGTGCTTCATCTGTCTCGGCGCGCCGAAACAAGAGTTCGTCGCCGATGCGCTGAAGTCGCGCTGCGACGGCGTCGGCTTTCTGTGCGTCGGCGCCGCGCTCGATTTCATTTCGGGCCTGGTCAAGCGCGCGCCGCGCTGGGTCCAGGCCGTCGGCATGGAATGGGCATGGCGGCTGACGTCCGATCCGCTGCGTCTCGCGCCGCGCTATGCGCGCTGCGCGGAGGCGTTTCTGCTGATCGCGCTGCGCCGCCTGCCGTTCGCGTTCAGCGCGCGGCCCGTCGGCGGTCCGTGACGCAAAAACCTGCGCGGCGGCGGTGAGGGTCCTATATGCGCCGTCGGCGGCGCGCATGCGGCGCTTGCGCCGGGAGGATTCGAAACACGATGCGTCTTCTCGCCATTCATCGCCTCCACCATCGCAAGGGCGGCGCGGAGGGCGTGCATCTCGACCATCTCGCGCTGTTCCGCGAACGCGGGTGGGATTGCGCCGAATTCGCGATGGATCATCCCGACAACGAGCCGTCGGACTGGAGCGATTATTTTCCCGAGCGCTTCGAGCCGCCGTCGGGCGTCGCCGGCCTCGCGGCGCTGCCCCGCTTCTTCCATTCGAGCGAAGCGCGTGAAAAATTCGCGCGGCTGCTCGACGATTTCAAACCCGATATCATCCACGCGCACGGCGTCTACCATCATCTGACCAACGCCATCCTGAAGCCCGCGCGCGAACGCGGCGTGCCGATGGTCTATACGCTGCACGACTACAAGCTGATCTGCCCGGCCTATCATTTCTACACGGAGCGCACGGGCGTCTGCGAGCAATGCCGCGGCGGACGGCAGTGGCGCTGCCTCGTCAACCGGTGCACGCACGGCTCGCTCGCCATGGACGCGCTCTATGCGCTCGACGGCTTCGTGCAATGGCGCGTCGGCGCGCTGCGCGATACGGTTGCGCGCTTCATCGGCCCGGCGCGCTTCATCGTCGACAAATTCGCCGAGCACGGCTTCGCGCGGGACAAGCTGCGCTACATCCCGAATTTTTTCGAGAGCGCGGACGATGCGCCCGTCGATCCCGCCGCCGTCGCCGCGCTGCGCGAGAAACACGGCCGTCACGTCCTGTTCTTCGGCCGCCTGTCGGCAGAAAAAGGCGTCGATTTCCTGATCGACGCCTGCGCGCAGGCGGGCGTTCCGCTGGTCGTCGTCGGCGACGGGCCGAAACGCGCGGAACTCGAGGCGCGCGCGCAGGTGCGCGGCGGCGATTGCGTCTTCGTCGGCCATCTCAAGGGCGCCGCGCTCTGGGCGCATGTCGAGGCCGCGAGCCTCGTCGCCCTGCCCTCGGTCTGGTACGAGATCGCGCCGAAAAGCATTCTCGAGGCGCAGGCGCGCGGCAAGCCAGCGCTGGTCACGGCCATCGGCGGCCTGCCGGAAATGGTCGAGGATGGCGCGACCGGCTTTCTGGCCGCGCCCTCCGATACATCCTCCCTGACGGCCGCGCTGCGCCGCGCCTTCGCGCTGGACGACGCCGCGCTTGCCGCAATGGGCGCGCTGGCGCGGGCGCGCGCGACCACGACGTTCACGCGCGAGCGCTACTGGCGTGAAATGACGGCGCTCTACGCGGACGTGTCGCCAACGATCGCCGCTCATCTCGCGCGCGAGGCGCAACCGGCATGATCCGCGATTTCGCCGCGACCGCACACGACATGCGATGCGAAACCTGCATCGTCGGGTCGGGTCCGGCCGGCATTACGCTCGCGCTCGAACTCGCCGCGCGCGGGCTGCCGTCGCTGGTTCTGGAATCGGGCGGCGAGAGCGCCGGCGGGGCGCAGGACCTGTCCGACGCCGAGATCGTCGATCCCTCCGCGCACGACGACATGAGCATCGCGGTCGCGCGGCGCCTCGGCGGCGCCTCCAACCTGTGGGGCGGGCGCTGCATGCCGCTCGATCCCTGCGATTTCGAGCCGCGCCCGTTCGCGCAGGGCGCGCGTTGGCCGATCGGCTACGACGACATCGCGCCCTATTACGCGCAGGCCTGCCCCTACGCGACTTGCGGCGAGCCCGTTTTCGACGCGCCCATGCCCGGCGTCGACGCCATCAGCGACGACTTCGCCTTCGAGACGATCGAGCGGGCCAGCAATATTCCGAAGATGCAGAAGGCGCACGCGCGCGCGCTGGCCGCGTCGCCGCTCGTCGACATCAGGCTCGACGCGACCGTCGTCGATTTCGACATCGCCGAGAGCGGCGCGATCCAGGCCGCGATCGTCGCGAGCCGCGACGGGCGGCGCCGGCGCGTCGTCGCCGACCGTTTCGTCATCGCCGCCGGCGGCCTCGAATCCACGCGCCTGCTGATGATCGCGCAGCGCCGGCGGCCGGGAATGTTCGGCGGCGCCGACGGTCCGCTCGGCCGCTACTACATGGGCCATATCATCGGCGAGATCGCCGACATCTTCTTCCGCGACGAAAGATTCGACGTCGCCTTCGATTTGCTGCGCGACGGACACGGCTCCTACACGCGCCGCCGTTTCACGCCGAGCCTCGCGCTTCAGAAGGCGCAGGGCCTGCCGAACATCTGCTTCTGGCCGGTCGTGCCGCCGATCGCCGATCCGCGCCACCGCTCGGGCGCGCTGTCGGCGGTGGCGCTCGCCCTGTCGACGCCCGGCCTCAAGGACCTGCTGCTGCCCGAGGCGATCCGCATCCGCCATGTCGGCCCGCGCGTCGACTGGGCACCGCATCTGCGCAACGTGATGTCGGACGCGCCGCGCATGGCGGCGTTCCTGCTGCGTTTCGCCTGGCGCCGCTACGTCGCGTCCGAGCGCATTCCCGCCTATTTCATCCGCAATCGCTCGATGCGCTACGGCCTGTCCTATCATTGCGAGCAGAGCCCGCGCGCCGACAGCCGCGTCACATTGTCGGAGACGGCGGACCGGCTCGGCGCGCCGCGCCTGCGCATCGATCTTCGTTTCGCCCGCGAGGACGCCGAGGGCGTCGTGCGCGCGCATGAACGCCTCGCCGACTGGCTGCGGGGCTCGCATATCGCGGAGGCGCACTACCGCCAGCCGGAGGCGGAGAATGTCGACGCCGTCGTCGCGCGCATGTCGCACGGCACGCACCAGATCGGCACGGCGCGCATGGGCGCGACGCGGGCCGACGGGGTGGTCGACCGCAACCTGCGCTGCTTCGACGCGCCCAATCTGTTCGTAGCGAGTTCGGCTGTCTTCCACACGTCGGGACAGGCCAACCCGACGCTGTCGATCATCGCCTTCGCCGTGCGCCTCGCCGAACATCTGGCGGCGGAGAGCGCGATGGCGCCCGAAGTCAGGCGGGAGAGCGCGCATGCGACATGACGCGCGCGATCAGGTCTTCGTAACGCTCGAGCGCGGCGTCGAGCGAAAATTCGCGCGCCCGCGCCTGGCGCGGCGCGGGATCGCCGGGCGAAGCCAGCGCCGCGTCGAGCGCGCGCGCGAGCGCGGCGGGATCGCTTACCGGAACGATGGATCCGAGCGACGGCGCGTTGACGATTTCGCCCGGTCCGCCGGAATCCGTCGTCACGCACGGCAGTCCGTGCGCGAGCGCCTCGACGCACACGAGACCGAAGCTTTCGCGGGGCGAGGCCAGCGCGACGCATCGCGCGCGGCGAAGTTCGGATCCGACATCGGCGGCGAAGCCGGGCAGTTCGACGCGGCCGTCGAGGCCAAGGCTGCTGCGGAGCGCAAGCAATTCGCCGCGCAGGGGCCCCTCGCCGAGAATGACGAGCCGGGCGCCCGGCGTGCGGGTCTGCGCGAAGGCGTCGAGCAAATCCCGAAAGCCCTTGTCCGGCACGAGGCGTCCGATCGCCATGACGAGCGGTTCGCGCGCCGCGAGGTCCGCGGGCGCGACCGGCGCGGGAAAGGGCGCGGGCGCCGCCGGATTGAACAGGGTGACGACGCGCCCGGGCGCGACGCCGAAGCGTGCGACGAGATCGGCGCGCAGGCTTTCGGAGACGGCGATCGTCGCCGCGGTCGTGCCGGAGAGCGGCCGAGTCAGGCGGTAGCCGATGTTGCTCAGCCGCTCGCGCTCGCTTTCGTAGAAGCCGTGATAGCTGAGGATCGCGCGGTCGCGACGGCCGGCGAGCGTCGCGGCGAGCGTATGCTTGAGATTGGACACGGCGAGCGCCGAGAGGCTGGCGTGCGGCCGGCGCCGCCGCAGATGGCGCGCGAGCGCCAGCGTCGCCGCGCCGTGGCCCTTCGGCAGAACGACCAGGCGGGCCTTGTCGCCGAGAAAGGCCAGGTTCTCCTTCGCCTCGAAATCGACGACGAAATCGACGTCGTCGCCACGCTCCGCAAAGCCCGCCGCCAGGCGCGCCCATACGCGCTCGGCGCCGCCGCCGACGAGCGCATGCGTGTAGAACAGCAATCTGCGGGGCGTCATCGCTCGAATCGCGCACTGGTCCGGGACGCGAGCGTTTTAGGCGATCGGCGCGGCCTTGGGAAACGGGCGGCATGACGGCGGTCCGGCTCCTTCTGCCGCAGGGCGACCTGCGCCGCTGGCATCTCGCGCTGATCGCGCGGCTGGAAAACGCGGGCGCGCGCGTCGGCGTCGCGATGGCGCCGGGTCCCGCCACGCCGCTCGCGCTGCAATTGTGCGACGATCTCGAGGCGCTGCTCTACGGCGCGCGCGCCGCCGCCAATTGCGAAAAAATCGACGCCGCCCCGATCGGCGAGACCGCGTGCGGCGACGACGCGATCACGTTCGACCTGATCGGCGCCGACACGCCGCGCAACGGCGCGCTCACGCTGCTCTACGACGGCGCGCCGGGCGCGGGCGCGCGCGATTGCGCGCTGCTCGACGGACGCACGCCGCGCCTCGCGGTCGCGCGCGTGCGCGAGGCGGGATTCGACATCCTCGCCGAAGGCCTGCCGGCCAACGAGCGGCCGTGGTCGCTGCGCGCCGGCCGCGCGGCGATCGCCGCGCGCATTCCCGCCCTCGCGGCGATGGCGCTGCGCAATGCGTCGGACGGCGCGATGCGGACGGCGGAACCCTGCGTGGCCCGGCGCGGGCCCGCCGCATTTCTCGCCGCTTCTCTCGCCGGTCGCGCGAAGGCGCGGCTCGCGCGGCTCGTCGCGCACGACGAGCACTGGGGCGTCTGCTGGCGGCCGCTGGGCGCGGACGGCGGCGCGATGGCGCGCGCGGCCGCCGGCGACGGCGGTTGGGGCGACGGCGGCTGGCGACAACTCGCCGACGACCGCCGGCGCTATTACGCCGACCCCTTTCCCTTCGAGCACGAGGGCCGGCTCTACCTGTTCTGCGAGGAATATCCCTATGCGACGGGCAAGGCGGTCATCAGCGTCGCCGCGATCGACGGGCCCGGCCGCATCGAACAGCCGCGCGTCGTGCTCGAGGCCGACTGCCATCTCTCCTATCCCCTCGTCTTCCGCCACGCCGGGGAAATCTGGATGATGCCCGAATCGTCCGCCGGCGGCCGGCTCGACCTCTACCGGGCCGAGCGCTTTCCGGATCGCTGGGTCCGCGACCGCACGCTGATCGCGGGACTGTCGATTTCCGACGCGACGCCCTTCGTGGCGGACGGCGCGTGGCGGATGACCGCGACGGTGGCCGAGGACGGCGGCTCGAGCTGGGATTGCCTCTCCCTCTTCGCCGCGCCCGATCCGCTCGGCCCCTGGCGCCGCTGCGGCGACGAACCCGTGCTCATCGACGCTTCCTGCGCGCGCCCTGCCGGGGCGGTGCAATCGATCGGCGGCGCGCTGTGGCGCCCCGCGCAGGATTGCGTCGGCGGCTACGGCAGGGGCCTCGCGCTTTGCCGGATCGACCATGTCGGCGCGGCCGGCTTGCGCCAGACGGTCGCCGCGCGTCTGGGACCGCCGCCGTCGGCGGCGCCCGGCGGCGTCCATACGCTCAACATCGGCGGCGGCTTCGAATTCATCGACGCCGTGGGGCCGCGGGGCAAATATGCTCTTTCAATCCCGGAGGACAGGGGATGATTTCACGCCGCGACATTCTGGCCGGCGCCGCCGCCAGCGCCTTTTCGCCGGCCGCGGCCGCCGAAGCCGAGACCCTGGCGTCGGCCGCCGCGCGCGCGGGGCTGATCTATGGCGCCTCCATCGACGCATCGGCCTCCAGCCACCCCGCCTATCTCGCGCTCTACAAGCGCGAAACGCAGGTCTACGTCACCGACGTCGCGCTGAAGTTCGACTGGCTGCGGCCCGCGCAGGATGTCTGGAATTTCGGCCCGGCCGACCAGATCGTCGCGGCCGCTCGGGCGAGCAACAAGCTGGCGCGCGGCCATACGCTGATCTGGAACGACAATGCGCCCGCCTGGCTCAAGACCCTGTCGCTGCGGGAGATCGAGCGCGTCTTCGACGAGCATATCGAACGCGTCGTGTCGCGCTATGCTGGGGCGCTGCACTCCTGGGACGTCGTCAACGAGCCGTTCTGGCCGATGGACCACAAGCCCGGCGGCTGGCGCGACG
>OEIU01001361.1_pt1 | contig 16091 bp, 18 predicted proteins | sample 1539221 | NCBI WGS metagenome assembly OEIU01 (sample SAMN03792071, study PRJEB22550) | activated sludge metagenome | feature: wastewater treatment plant; material: activated sludge; isolation source: Wastewater treatment plant of a petroleum refinery complex | place: Argentina: Zarate | collected...
GGGGGGGCCGGGCCCGGCCCGCCGCGGCCCCAGCTTTTGTTGCGACCCCCGCGGCGGCGCGCTCAGGGAGGGGGGCGATCTCGTGATGCCGGTGGCCGCCGGGATTTTGAAGGAAGATGCCGTAAAGGCCGACCTGTTCGAACTCTGCCGCGGGCAGGCGAAAGGCCGCGCGCGGGCGGACGAAATCACCCTCTTCAAGTCGGTCGGCACCGCGATCGAGGACCTTGCCGCCGCCATGCTGGTCTGGCGTAAGCTCTCCTGAATCCTGGACTTTTTGCCGATCCGTAGACAGGACTGGCGGGCCGTGGCATCGGAACGGGCATGATCGTCAAAATCTGCGGGATCAAGGACGTGGCCGCGATGGAAGCCGCGCTCGAAGCGGGCGCGGACATGACCGGCCTCGTCTTCTTCGGTCCCAGTCCGCGCAATGTCGCGCCGCTCGAAGCGGCGACGCTGGCTTCGCGTGCGCGCGGCAAGGCGAAAGTGGTGGCGCTGACCGTGGATGCCGACGACGCCGCGCTCGACCTCATCATGAAACACGCCGCGCCCGATCTCTTGCAACTGCACGGCAAGGAGACCCCGGCCCGCGTGCGCGAACTGCGCGCCCGCTACGGCGTGCCGGTGATGAAGGCGCTCGGCGTTTCGAACGCGCGCGATCTCGATCTCGCCGCGAAGTACGAAGCCGACTGGATGCTCTACGACGCGAAGCCGCCGAAGGATGCGACTCGCCCCGGCGGCCACGGCGTCGCTTTCGACTGGTCGCTCCTGAAAAACGCGCCGCGGAAAACGCCGATGATGCTTTCCGGCGGCCTCGATCCGGAGAACGTAGCGGAGGCGATCCGCATCGCGCGGCCCGACGGCGTCGATGTTTCGTCCGGCGTCGAAAGCGCGCCCGGCGTGAAGGACCGCAACAAGATCATCTCGTTCGTGCGCGCGGCCCGCGCATGTGTCATGGAGCGCGCCTCGTGAACGTTCGTCCCAATTCCCTGCGCAGCGGTCCCGACGCGGGCGGCCACTTCGGCATTTTCGGCGGCCGCTTCGTCGCGGAAACGCTGATGCCGCTCGTGCTCGATCTGGAGAAGGCTTACGAGGAAGCGAAGCGGGACCCGGCGTTCAAGAAGGAGATGGACTACCATCTCAAGCATTTCGTCGGCCGCCCCAGCCCGCTCTATTTCGCCGAGCGCATGACCGCGCATTACGGCGGGGCGAAAATCTTTTTCAAGCGCGAAGACCTGAACCACACCGGCGCGCACAAGGTGAACAACGTGCTCGGCCAGATCATGCTGGCGAAGCGCATGCAGAAGCCGCGCGTCATCGCGGAGACCGGCGCGGGCATGCATGGTGTCGCCACCGCGACGCTCTGCGCCAAGTTCGGTTTGCAATGCGTGGTGTTCATGGGCGAGGTGGACGTCGCGCGGCAGGAGCCGAACGTGCTGCGCATGCGCGCGCTGGGCGCGGAAGTTCGCCCCGTCACCAGCGGTTCCAAGACGCTCAAAGACGCGATGAACGAAGCGCTCCGCGACTGGGTCACGAACGTGCACGATACCTTCTATTGCATCGGCACGGTCGCCGGCCCGCACCCGTATCCTGCGATGGTACGCGACTTCCAGTGCGTGATCGGCGACGAGACGCGCGCGCAGATGATGGAGATGGAAGGCCGCCTCCCCAATTCGCTGCTCGCCTGCATCGGCGGCGGCTCCAACGCGATGGGCCTGTTTCATCCGTTCCTCGACGATCACGGCATCGAGATTTTCGGCGTCGAAGCGGCGGGACATGGCCTCACCAATCTTCACGCCGCCTCGCTTGCCGGCGGGCGTCCTGGCGTGCTGCACGGCAACCGCACCTATCTGCTGATGGACGACGACGGCCAGATTCTCGAGGGCCATTCGATTTCCGCCGGCCTCGACTATCCCGGCATCGGCCCGGAACACGCTTGGCTCCGCGACGTCGGCCGCGTGACCTACCTTTCGGCGACCGACAAGGAGGCGCTCGCCGCCTTCCAGCTCTGCTCGAAGCTCGAAGGCATCATCCCCGCGCTCGAACCCGCGCATGCGTTGGCGAAAGTTATGGAGCTCGCGCCAAAACTGCCGCGCGACCACGTGATGGTGATGAACATGTGCGGCCGCGGCGACAAGGATATTTTCGCAGTGGCCGAACATCTGGGCGGAATGTGAGCGTTACGCGCGAATGATCGTGTCGCTGTAGCGGACGACCGCCTGATCGCTCGTCACGAGTCGCATCGGCTCGATCAGCGCTTGCGCGATCAGCAGCCGGTCGAAGGGATCGGCGTGATGCGCCGGCAATGTCTCGACCGCCGCCGCATGCTCGGGCGAGATAGCCAGCATATCGTATCCGACCTCGTCGAAAACGCGGATTGCCTCCAGCGCCCCGAACGGCGGCGCGCCGGCGCGCTTGCCGAGCGCATGCTTGATGGCGATTTCCCAGATGCTTGCCGCCGAAACGAAAACCTCGTTGCCGGGGTCGGCGAGCAGGCCACGAACTTGCGGCGAGAGCATCTCCGGGTCGGTCAGCGACCAGATCGCAATATGCGTGTCGAGCAGAAGCCTCACTTGTCTATGCCGAACAACTTGGCGATTTCGGCGTTGGAAGCGTCGAACTCTTCCAGCGTAAAACTTGGGTAGCGTCCGGCGAGCAGGCCGAGTCGCCGAGGAATCTTGGCGCGCGCATTCATCGGCACCAGCTTCGCCACGGGCCGCCCGTTGCGCGCGATCACGATCTCGGCTTCCGCGCCGCTTTCGACCTGCTGCACCAGCTTCGAAAGCTGCGTCTTCGCATCCAGCATGTTGACTGTGGGCATGGAGAATATCTTGGCTAAGTCTGACTAAGGTAGTCCCGCCTCCTGTGTTTGGCAAGGTCACGGAATTTCGCCTCGCCCCATTCCGTGATAATCGAGCCGGTCATGACAACCCGCATCGACCGCCGCTTCGCCCTCTGCGCGCAGGAAAACCGCGCCGCGCTCGTGACCTATCTGATGGCCGGCGATCCCGATCCCGCCACCTCGCTCGACGTCTTCCGCGCGATGGCGAAGGCAGGCGCCGACGTGCTGGAGATCGGGATGCCCTTCACCGATCCGATGGCCGATGGCCCCTCCATCCAGGCGGCCGGCTTGCGCGCGCTGCACGCCGGCATGACGCTGAAGAAAGTGCTCGCGCTCGTCACGGACTTCCGCAAGACCGACGACGACACGCCGATCGTGCTGATGGGCTATTACAATCCGATCTACGTGATGGGCGTCGACACGTTTCTCGCCGCCGCGAAAGCGGCCGGCGTCGACGGGCTGATCGTCGTCGACCTGCCGCCGGAAGAAGACGACGAGCTTTGCCTGCCGGCGCTGAAGGCCGGCCTCAATTTCATCCGCCTCGCCACGCCGACCACAGACGACCGGCGTCTGCCGAGCGTGCTGAACAATACCTCGGGCTTCGTCTATTACGTCTCGCTCACCGGCGTCACCGGCGCGGCCATCGCCGACTACGGCAGGGTCGGCGCGGCGGTCGCGCGCATCAAGGGACATACGACGCTGCCGGTGGCGGTGGGCTTCGGCGTCAAGACCGCCGACAACGCCCGCCAGATCGCGGGCCAGGCCGACGGCGTGGTCGTCGGCACCGCCCTGGTCGACGCCCTCAAAAAGTCGCTCGACGCCAGCAACAATGCGACGGCGGGCACGGTCGAGGCGGTGGCCTCGCTGGTGCGCGAGCTGGCGACCGGCGCGCGCGCGGGCCGCAAGGTCGCCGCGGAGTAGCAGCCCTCATCCTGAGGAGCGATCCGCAGGATCGCGTCTCGAAGGATGAGGCGGCCCATGCTTCGAGACGCCGCCTTCGGCGCCTCCTCAGCATGAGGTTCGTGTAGGAGAAACGGCAGCATGAACTGGATATCCAACGTCGTCCCGCCAAAAATCCGGTCGATGCTCAAGCGCGACACGCCGGAGAATCTCTGGACCAAATGTCCCGAGAGCGGCGAACTCGTGTTCAACAAGGATCTCGAAGGCAATCTCTGGGTCGTGCCGGGCTCGGGCTATCACATGCGCATGCCCGCCGAGGCGCGGCTCAAGAGCCTGTTCGACGACGGCGCCTATGCTTCGCTGCCCACGCCCGACGTGCCGCTCGATCCGCTGAAATTCCGCGACGTCAAGCGCTACACGGATCGCCTCAAGGAAAACCGCGCCAAGACCGGTCAGCAGGACGCCGTGCGGCTCGCCGCCGGCAAGCTCGAAGGCCAGGACATCGTCGTCGCGCTCCAGGACTTCGAGTTTCTCGGCGGCTCGCTCGGCATGGCCGCGGGCGAGGCGATCATCGCCGGCATGACGGCGGCCGTCGAACGCCGCACGCCCTTCATCATCTTCACCGCCTCCGGCGGCGCGCGCATGCAGGAGGGCATGTTCTCGCTGATGCAGATGCCGCGCACGACCGTCGCCGTGCAGCGCCTGCGCGCCGCGAAGCTGCCCTATATCGTCGTGCTCACCAATCCGACGACGGGCGGCGTCACCGCCTCCTACGCCATGCTCGGCGACGTCCACATCGCCGAGCCCGGCGCCGTCATCGGCTTCGCCGGCGCGCGCGTGATCGAGCAGACCATTCGCGAGAAACTGCCTGAAGGCTTCCAGCGCGCCGAATATCTGCGCGATCACGGCATGGTCGACATGGTGGTGGAGCGCAAGGACATGCGCGCGACGCTCGCGCGGCTCTGCGCGCTGATGACGAAGCGGCCGGCGCGCGAGGCGGACGCCGCGTGATGAGCGTGATGCGGACACGCGCCGCGCCTTCCCTCCCCTTCATGGGGAGGGTGTCCGCCGAAGGCGGACGGGTGGGGCTCGCGCCGCCTCATACAATCCGGAGATTTGCCCCAGTCGTCCGGACCCCACCCGCGATGCTCCGCATCGCGACCTCCCCATGAAGGGGAGGTAGGGCGCGAAAACGTTTCATGACGCAATCCGTTTCATCCCTCGACGCCATTCTCGCGCGCCTGCTCGACCTGCATCCGCGCAAGATCGACCTGTCGCTCGGCCGCACCGAGCGCCTGCTCGCGGCGCTGGGCGATCCGCACAGGCGCCTGCCGAAGACGATCCATGTCGCCGGCACCAACGGCAAGGGCTCGACCGTCGCCTTCCTGCGCGCGATTCTCGAGGCGGCGGGCGCGCGCGTGCATGTCTACACCTCGCCGCATCTGCTGCGCTTCAACGAGCGCATCCGTCTTGCGGGAAAGCTCGTCGATGACGCCACGCTGATCGCTGCGTTGGAAAAATGCGAGCGCGTGAACGCCGGTGCGCCGATAACCTTCTTCGAAATCGGCACGGCGGCGGCCTTCGACCTGTTCGCGGAAACGCCCGCCGACTGGCTGCTGCTCGAAGTCGGCCTCGGCGGCCGCTTCGACGCCACCAATGTGATCGAACATCCCGCGGCGAGCGTCGTCACGCCCGTTTCGATCGACCATTCGGAATTCCTCGGCGATACGGTCGAACGCATCGCGTTCGAAAAAGGCGGGATCTTCAAGCGCGGCGCGCGGGGCGTCATCGGCTACCAGGCCGACGAGGCGCTCCGCGTGCTCGAGGCCTGCGCGCGCCGCGCCGGCGCGCCTTGCATCGTCGCGCGCCGTGACTTCGACGTGCGCGAGGAAAACGGCCGGCTCATCTTTGAGGATGAGCGCGGCCTGCTCGATCTGCCCACGCCACGGCTCGCCGGCCGGCACCAGCATCACAACGCCGCGACCGCCATCGCCACGCTGCGCGCGATCGCCTCCGACATTCCGGCGCACGCCTTCGAAGCCGGCATGAAAGCGGTCGACTGGCCGGCGCGCCTGCAGCGCATCTCGCGCGGAAAGCTTGTCGAGCTTGCGCCGCCCGGCGCCGAAATCTGGATCGACGGCGGGCACAATGAAGACGGCGCGCGCGTCGCGGCGGCCGCCATGGGCGAGCGCGCTGCATTGAACGACACGCCGCTCGTGCTCGTTTGCGGCCTGCTCGCCACCAAGGACGCGCGAGCCTTTCTCGCGCATTTCACGGATATCGCGACGCGCATCGTCGCCGTGCCCGTGTCGGGCGATCACTATGGCCGCGCCCCGGCCGATGTCGCGGAAGCCGCGCGCGATCTCGGCCTGTTCGCGAGCGAGGCGCCCACGATCGAGGACGCGTTGCAGCGCATCGCGCGCGAACATTGGCGCGCCCCGCCGCGCATCCTCATCTGCGGTTCGCTTTACCTCGCGGGCGCGGCGTTGGCGCTCAACGGCGCGGAGATCGCGTGATCACGCGTTTCTGCGTTCCCGCGCGGCGCGCGCGAGCAGTTGCGGATAGATGTCCGTCTGGTCCAGCAGGCTGTATTGCCGGATGCCCGGCGGCCTGACCAGCGCGAGGTCGTAGACGTCGCGGCCGAACGATATCTGAAGCGCGCCGACGATTTTCTCGCCGATGGTCTCCTGCCAGTCCGCCGGGAAGACGAACGCGCTCGACGGCGCCCAGACATGCTCCACGCCGTCGACGACGAGGCGGCGGAATTGATGGACATGGCCGCTGACGATGAGGCGCAGATCGCCGGGAGCCAGCCTGGCCTTGAGGCGGGCGAGCAGGCGATTGCGCGCCTCGACCGGAACGTAGCGCGGATGATGCAGCGCGTCGGCCGGGCTGTCACGAAACAGCGGCTTGTGCAGAAACAGGGCGACCGGACCGCCTGCCGCCCTGCTCAGAGCCTCGTCGAGCCAGGCGTCCTGCCGCGCTTCTTCCGTCGGCCAGCCCAGCGCCATGGCGTTGAGGCCGAGCAAGGTCCAGCCGCTCGAGAGAGCGAGGCGCCAGTGGTCCGCGCCGAAAGCGGAGCGGTATTGCTCCAGCCGGACGTGATCGACCGGCGGCTCCTGCGGCGAGCGCGCCGCATCCCGGTTGTCGCCGACGTCATGATTGCCGGGCGTGACGTGGAGCGGGGTCGGCCAGTCCGCGAAGGCCTCCGCCGCCGCCGCGAAATCATCGAGACGTCTGGCGCCGTCCGCAGTGGCGTCGCCCAGATGCAATGTCGCCTCCGCGCCAAGCCCGGCGATCCAGGCGCGGATGGCTTCCAGATTCGCCCGCACGGCCCGGCCGTCGCGGGCGAGGTGCGTATCGGTAATCAGGGCGATCGTGTTCGTGCCGATCATCTCGGCTCGTATAGCCCGGCTCCGTGACCGCCTTGTGACCCTGGTTCGCTACTCCGCCGCCGCCGCTTGCGGCGTCTCGACCTCACGCGTGACGAATTCGGCGGGCGAGGTCAGTTCGAGAATTTCCACATCGTCGCTGTGCCGGATCTCGCGATGGCGGACGCGCGGCGGCTGCATCACCGTGCTGCCGGCTTCCAGCCGCACATGGCCGATGTCCTCGTATTCGAACTCGACCCAGCCTTTCAGCACATAGACGAACTGGAAGTCGAGTTCGTGCAGGTGCCAGGCGCCGTGCGGATGTTCGCCCGGCACCGCGCGGATGACGTTGACGCCGAACCTGCCGGCGGTCGCGCCGTCGTAGCCGAGATTGCGATAGGCGAAATACTGGCGCAGGCCCTGGTCGAAACCGGCGTCGCGGGCGTGCTGCACATGGGTCAGCCCTGTCTTGCTCATCCTGTCCTCCCCTCGCTGGCGTGAAGAATGGGGCAAGCGCGGGAAGCGGACAAGAAAACAAAAAGGGCCGCTCGCGCGGCCCTCGGCGTCGGGATCGCCTGGCGACTCAGACCGACGAATTGATCCACTTGAGAAGCTCGCCCTTGGGCGCCGCGCCGACCTTCTGGGCGGCGAGCTTGCCGTCCTTGAACAGCATGAGTGTCGGGATCGAGCGGATGCCGAGCTTGCCGGCGACGCCGGGGTTCTCGTCGACGTTGACCTTGGCGATCTTGACCTTGCCCTGCATTTCCGTGGCGATTTCCTCAAGCGAGGGGCCGATCATCTTGCAGGGGCCGCACCATTCCGCCCAGAAATCGACGACGACGGGCTCGGAGGATTTGAGGACGTCGGCTTCGAAGCTGGCGTCGGTGACTTTGGAGGTGGACATATCTGCCTCATAGCAGTGCGCGGAACTTCCACGCGGTTGGCGGGAAACGTATGAATGGGCTTCGATTCCGTCAAGCCACGCTTTCGGGCGCCCCGATCACGACACCGTCATGTCAGAGCCCGCCGCCGTCAAGCCTGCGCCTGAAGGGAGTGCGCGCGAAGTCCTCGCCGCGTTCCTGAAGCTCGGCCTCACCTCGTTCGGCGGCCCGGTCGCCCATCTCGGCTATTTCCGCAGCGAGTTCGTCGACCGCCGCCGCTGGCTCGACGAGGCCGAATACGCTGAAATCGTCGCGCTGTCGCAATTCCTGCCGGGCCCCGCCTCGAGCCAGACCGGATTCGCCGTCGGCCTTGCGCGGGCCGGCTGGCGCGGCGGGCTCGCGGCGTGGATCGGCTTCACGCTGCCCTCGGCGCTCGCCATGCTCCTGTTCGCCTTCGGCGCGGGATCGCTCGCCGACAGTTCTTGGGGCGCGGGCTTGCTGCACGGCTTGAAGCTCGCCGCCGTCGCGGTCGTGGCGCAGGCCGTGCTCGGCATGGCGCGCAGCCTTTGCCCGGACCGCACGCGCGCGGCGCTCGCCGTCGCCGCGCTCGCCATCGTCACGCTGCAGCCGGGCTCGCTCGGCCAGATCGCCGCCATCGCGCTGGCCGGCGCGCTCGGCGCGTTCGCGTGCGCCGGCGCGGCGTCCGCGCCTCCCGCGGCGGCGCATCCGCACGCCCGCAGGGCCGGTCTCGCCTGCCTCGCCGTCTTTTTCATCTTGCTCGCGCTTGCCTTTTTACCGTGGGGCGCGACCGCCGCCGGCCTGTTCGCCGCATTTTACCGCTCAGGGGCGCTCGTATTCGGCGGCGGCCACGTCGTGCTGCCGCTCCTGCGCGACGCCGTGGTGGCTACGGGCTGGACGACGGATTCCGCGTTTCTGGCCGGCTATGGCGCGGCGCAGGCGGTCCCGGGCCCTCTTTTCACCTTCGCCGCCTATCTCGGGGCGGTCGCGAGCCCTGCGCCGGGCGTTGCCGGGGCGGCGATTGCGCTGGTCGCGATCTTTCTGCCGGGCCTGCTCGCCTTTTCCGGCGCGCTGCCGTTCTGGCGCGCCTTGCGCGCCGCGCCGCGCGCGCAGGGCGCGATGGCCGGAATCAACGCCGCTGTCGTCGGCCTGCTGGGAAGCGCCCTCTACGACCCCGTCTGGACCTCGGCGGTCGCGACCCGCGCCGACTTCGCCATCGCCGCCGCCGCCTTCGTCGCGCTTGTCGCCGGCCGTATCCCGCCGCTTCCGGTCGTGGCCGCCTGCGCGGCGGCCGGGCTCGCCTTGCGACTCGCCTGAGGCCGGAAAACCCCGGCGCACGCCTTTCAATCTCGGGGCGCCGCTGCTATCTCGCGGGTCCATGACCACGCATCCCATCGAAAACATCCGCAATTTCTCGATTGTCGCGCATATCGACCACGGCAAGTCGACGCTGGCCGACCGTCTCATCCAGACGACGGGCGGGCTGGCGGAGCGCGAAATGGTCGAGCAGGTGCTCGATTCCATGGATATCGAGCGCGAGCGCGGCATCACCATCAAGGCGCAAACCGTGCGCCTCGACTACAAGGCCAAGGACGGCAAGACCTATGTCCTCAACCTGATGGACACGCCCGGCCACGTCGATTTCGCCTACGAGGTCTCCCGCTCGCTCGCGGCCTGCGAGGGCTCGCTGCTGGTCGTCGACGCCTCCCAGGGCGTCGAGGCCCAGACGCTCGCCAACGTCTATCACGCGCTCGACGCCGGCCACGAGATCGTGCCGGTGCTCAACAAGATCGACCTGCCGGCGGCCGAGCCGGACCGCATCAAGCAGCAGATCGAGGACGTGATCGGCCTCGACGCTTCCGACGCCGTGCCGATCTCGGCCAAAACCGGCTTGGGCATTCCCGACGTGCTCGAAGCCATCGTCACGCGCCTGCCGCCGCCGAAGGGCGACGAGAAAGCGCCGCTGAAGGCGCTGCTGGTCGATTCTTGGTACGACCCCTATCTCGGCGTCGTCGTGCTAGTGCGCGTCATCGACGGCGAGATGAAAAAGGGTCAGAAGATCCTGATGATGGGCACGGACGCCCATTACGAGATCGACCGGATCGGCGTCTTCCGTCCGAAGATGGAGAATGTCGACAAGCTCGGCCCCGGCGAGGTCGGCTTCATCACCGCGCAGATCAAACAGGTGGCCGATACGCGCGTCGGCGACACGATCACCGACGAGAAGCGGCAATGCGCCGAGGCGCTGGCGGGATTCAAGCCAGCGCAACCCGTCGTCTTCTGCGGCCTCTTCCCCGTCGACGCCGCCGATTTCGAGGAATTGCGCGCCGCGATGGGCAAGTTGCGCCTCAACGACGCGAGCTTTTCCTACGAGATGGAATCATCCGCCGCGCTTGGCTTCGGCTTCCGCTGCGGCTTCCTGGGGCTGCTGCATCTGGAGATCATCCAGGAGCGCCTGCACCGCGAATTCAATCTCGACCTGATCGCGACCGCGCCGTCGGTGATCTACAAGATCCACATGACCAACGGCGACGTGATGGAGATGCACAATCCTGTCGACATGCCCGACGTCGTCAAGATCGACCGCATCGAGGAGCCGTGGATTCGCGCGACCATCCTCACGCCCGACGACTATCTCGGCGCCGTGCTGAAACTCTGTCAGGACCGGCGCGGCGTGCAGGTCGATCTGAATTACGTCGGCAAGCGCGCCATGGCAACTTACGACCTGCCGCTCAACGAAGTCGTGTTCGACTTCTACGACCGCCTGAAATCGATCTCGAAGGGCTATGCGAGCTTCGACTATCAGCTCACCGATTACCGCGAGGGCGACCTCGTGAAGATGAACATTCTCGTCAACGCCGAGCCGGTCGACGCCCTCTCCATGCTCGTCCACCGCACGCGCGCCGACAGTCGCGGCCGCGCCATGGTGGAAAAGCTGAAGGAGCTGATCCCGCCGCACATGTTCCAGATTCCGATCCAGGCAGCCATCGGCGCCAAGATCATCGCCCGCGAAACCGTGCGCGCGCTGCGCAAGGACGTGACGGCGAAATGCTACGGCGGCGACGCCACCCGCAAGCGCAAGCTTCTGGAAAAGCAGAAGGAAGGCAAGAAGCGCATGCGGCAGTTCGGCAAGGTGGAGATTCCGCAGGAAGCGTTCATCGCGGCGTTGAAGATGGATTCGTGAGCTTTTTCAGCGCATCAAATCCTTTCCACAACAAAGTCTCCTGTCTTTGAGTCGAATTCGCGGAGGCGCATCTTCAAATTGATCGCTGGAAAGCATTCTCTAATCGAGCGTGGTGCGGCTTTAGGATCCTTTGCGATCGCAATAATGATTTTGAGTTCGCCATCGCAATGATCCCACGCGTGCTGCATATTTTCGACTAGTTCCTTGTGGCCCGGGGATCCATACCAACGGTCTTCGGAGCTGTGGGCGGATGATCGGTAAATTCGGCCGCCGTCTTCAAATAAATCTTGCCAGAAAGTCACTGACACGACCTTCCCGTCGCGGCTTCGGCCGGACCAGCTCCACCTCAAATTACGCGGAACCGTGCCGTAGGCAGCAAAGCAGTCTGAGTGCGTCATCTTTTTCGACATCGGCTTTTCCCCGCGCTGCCATCTTGTCAGATGTACGCGATCGCGTACAATGGTGCAATGCGCTCTACCTCCTACAGCGACCTCCGCAAGAACCTCGCCGCCACGCTCGACAGCGTGACAAACGACCACGAGCCCATGCTCATCACGCGCGACCGCGGCAAGCCTGCGGCGGTGCTGATCTCGCTCGAGGATTTCGCGTCCTATGAAGAGACGGCCTACCTGCTGCGCAGTCCGAAGAACGCCAAGCGCTTGATCGATTCCATCGCCGAACTCGACGCCGGCAAGGGCGTAGCGCGCAAGCTGGTCGAGTAACCGAAGCCATGCCTCATCCGTCATTGCGAGCGACGCGAAGCAATCCATCCACCGGGACTATCCGCATGGATGGATTGCTTCGTCGCTGCGCTCCTCGCAATGACGGCGCCCCGTGAGGCTCGTCTTCTCCGCCAACGCCTGGGACGATTACCTGCACTGGCAGGCGAACGATCCGAAACTGCTGGCGCGGCTCAACGGCCTCATCAGGGAATGCGCGCGCACGCCGTTTCAGGGGACGGGCAAGCCCGAGCCTTTGCGCGGCGCCCTGTCAGGCTGGTGGTCGCGCCGGCTGACGCAGGAGCATCGCCTTGTCTACCGGGTTGAAGGCGACGACCTTCTGATCGGGCAATGCCGTTACCATTACTGAAGAGCGCGGCTTGACGAATGCGGCTCGCGCCGTCCATCCAGAGAAGGATGCAAAGGCCGGCCAGTCAGACATGAGCGACACGGACACAACGCAACAAGCCGCGAACGAAAAAACCGACCTCCTTGATCGCGTCGTCGCGCTCGCCGCGATCCCCGTCTACATCGTCATCGCCGTCGTGTTCGTCGGCTGCTTCTTCGGCGCGGTGCATCTCGTCATCCTGCTCGGGCAGGAGATCACCAACGACACGCCGATGAAATATGTCGTCGACGTCGACGAGCTTCTGGCGCTGTTCAATTCCGGCCTGATCCTCGTCGTCGGCTACGAGCTCATCAAGGCGCTGGCGGCGATCGTGCGCTCGCATGAAATCCCGGTCGAGAAGGTGATGAAGATCGCCATGATCGCGCTGCTCAACAAGGCGATTTCAATGGACTACGCCGACAATGTGCAGCTGAAGGCCGCGACCGTCGGCGCCATGCTGCTGGCGGTCGGCGCGGCCTATGCCTTGTTTCGCAAGGCGTGAGGCGGAGGGCTACCCCCGCCAGTACGCGCAATGCGTCAAAAACACCGTCCGCCCGTCGCGCCGGTCGATGACGCCCGACAGCACCGCGCGATCGCCGTAGTTCAGCTCGAATTTCGCACTGCGCGCCAGCGCCGCGTCGCCCGTCACGCAGACGACCTGCGCGTCGCCGCGCAGGCCGACGATCGCCGCCTGGCCGGGCTGCGGCGTCGACCAAACGCCGACGAAGGCGACCTGGGCCTCGTAGCCGCGCCCGCTGTAGGCGCGGTCGCCGCGCGCGGAGACGATCGCTTTCGTGTCGCGTGCGGCGCATTGATTGCCGAAGAAGCTCGACGTGCAGACGGCGCCGATGGCAGGCGCGGGCGCGGGGGCGAGATCGGGCAGCGGGAGGCGTCCCGTGCGACCCATGAAGATCAGGATCGAACCCAGCGCGACCGCAATCGAGATCGCTATCGTCGGCAGCCTGTCCATCGCATTCGGGCCTCCAGCGAGCGTCCCCGAGCGGCTGTCGACGATGACACGGATGATTTAAGGAAGATTTGCGTCGATCTGCGACGCGCCCCGTCTTTGGCTTTGCCCGCCGCTTGGCCTATGCTGCCGGGCCGTCGAGAAGAACTGGCCCAGAAGTCCACGAGCTTTCAATGAGTTTCACCGATATCGCGACCCGGACGTACAACCATTCGTTCCGGCTCGATCCGGTCCTGCGGACGCTGCTCGACACGGACTTCTACAAGCTGCTGATGCTCCAGATGATCTGGCGCAAGCATCGCGATGTCCCCGTCACCTTCGGCATCGTCAACCGCACCGCCAATGTGCGCATCGCCGACGAAATCCCCGAAAGCGAGCTTCGCGCGCAACTGGATCACGCGCGAACCCTGCGTTTCACGTCGCGCGAAAGGATCTGGCTGGCGGGCAACACGTTCTACGGCGTGAAACAGATTTTCCAGCCCGACTTCATCGAATGGCTGGCCGATTTCCAGTTGCCGGAATACGAGCTGGACAAGCGGAACGGTCAATATGAACTGACTTTCCACGGCGTCTGGCCCTACACGACCATGTGGGAAATCCCCGCGCTGTCGATCATCAACGAGCTTCGTGCGCGCAAAGTGCTGCACGGCATGGGGCGTTTCGAGCTGGACGTGCTCTATGCGCGCGCCAAGGCGAAACTCTGGGCCAAGATCGAGCGGTTGCGCAGGCTGAAGGAGGAGGGCCCGCTGCGCCTCGGCGATTTCGGCACGCGTCGTCGCCACGGCTATCTCTGGCAACGCTGGTGCTGCGAGGCGCTGCAGGAAGGCCTGGGCGATTCCTTCACCGGCACGTCCAACGTGCATATCGCCATGGAGATCGGCGCCGAGGCGATCGGGACGAACGCGCATGAACTGCCGATGGTCTATGCCGCGCTCGCTGGCGACGACGAGAAGCGCCTGCGCGATTCCCGCTATTCCGTGCTGCAATCCTGGAGCGACACCTATTCCGGCAATCTGCTGGTCTTCCTGCCAGACGCCTACGGCACCACGGAATTTCTGCGCGACGCGCCGGACTGGGTGGCCGACTGGACCGGCGCGCGGCCGGATTCGAAAGACCCGATCGAGGCCGGCGAGGAACTCATTACATGGTGGGCCGACCGCGGCCGGGACCCGCGTGAAAAACTGATCGTCTTTTCCGACGCGATGGACATAGATTCCATCGAGGAGACCTCGCGTCATTTCCGCGGCCGCGTGCGCGCGAGCTACGGCTGGGGCACCAATCTCACCAACGATTTTCTCGGCTGCGATCCCGGCGGCGACGACCGGCTGCGCGCGATTTCGCTCGTCTGCAAGGTGATCGGCGCCGCCGGCCGGCCGGCGGTGAAACTTTCGGACAATCCGCTGAAGGCGACCGGCCCGGACAGCGAGATCGAGCGCTACCGCCATATCTTTTCGGCCGCCGGCATGCGCGCGCAGCCCGTGCTGGTGTAGGCGCGAATCCGTTCCCTCCCCACAAGGGGGAGGGGAGACGCGACCCACGTTGCTTGGCCTTCAGCCCTGAGCGCGCCATATAGACCCCCAACGCGGCCGCCGGCCTGATCCCCGGCGGCTTTCTCATTGATGGAGCGCCTGTGTCGATCATTTCCATTGCCGGTCTGGCCAAGACCTACGGCAAATTCACGGCGCTGCACGATGTCGATCTCGACATCGAACGCGGCGAGATTTTCGCATTGCTCGGGCCGAACGGCGCCGGCAAGACGACGCTCATCTCCATCGTCTGCGGCGCGGTCTCGATGAGCCGCGGCCGCGTCAGCGTCGACGGGGCAGACATCCAGCGCGACTATCGCGTCACGCGCCGCAAGATCGGCCTCGTGCCGCAGGAGATCGCGCTCGATATTTTCGCCACCGTCTGGAGCACGGTGTCCTTCAGCCGCACGCTGTTCGGCAAGCCGACCGACAAGGCCCATGTCGAACGCCTGCTGCGCGATCTCGCCCTCTGGGACAAGCGCGACAACAGGATCATCGAACTGTCCGGCGGCATGAAGCGCCGCGTGATGATCGCCAAGGCGCTCGCGCACGAGCCGGACATTCTCTTCCTCGACGAGCCGACGGCCGGCGTCGACGTGGAATTGCGCCGCGACATGTGGGGGCTGGTTCGGCGATTGCGCGAGAATGGCGTCACCATCATCCTCACCACCCATTACATCGAGGAGGCCGAGGAAATGGCCGACCGCGTCGGCATCATGAAGGACGGCCGCCTCGTTCTGGTGGAGGAGAAGAAGGCGCTGATGCGCAAGCTCGGCAAACGGCGGCTGGTTCTCACCCTCGCCGAACCGCTCGCCGCGCTGCCGGAGGCGCTGGGCGGCTGGCATGTCGAGCTGGAAGATGGCGGCCGCCAGCTTGCCTATGCGATGTCCGAAGGCGCGGAGAAGGGCGCGGCGCAGATCATCCAGCGCCTCGGCGAGGCCGGCGTGGCCATCAAGGACATGGCGATGAATGAATCCTCGCTCGAGCAGATTTTCGTGGATCTGGTCGGAGCCGCCGCATGAGCGCGCCGCATTTCAATCTGCGCGGCGTCTACGCCATCTTCGCCGCCGAAATGGCGCGCACCAGGCGCACGCTGCTGCAGAGCGTGGCGACGCCGGTGCTGACGACCGCGCTCTATTTCGTCGTGTTCGGCTCGGCCATCGGCTCGCGCATGCAGGAGATCGGCGGCGTCGCCTACGGCGCCTTCATCGTGCCCGGCCTCATCATGCTGTCGCTGCTGACCCAGAGCGTGTCCAACGCCTCGTTCGGCATCTACTTCCCGAAGTTCACCGGCACGA
>OEIU01001362.1_pt1 | contig 16085 bp, 20 predicted proteins | sample 1539221 | NCBI WGS metagenome assembly OEIU01 (sample SAMN03792071, study PRJEB22550) | activated sludge metagenome | feature: wastewater treatment plant; material: activated sludge; isolation source: Wastewater treatment plant of a petroleum refinery complex | place: Argentina: Zarate | collected...
CCAGTGGCTCAGTATTCGACGTGATCACTGGCTCAGTTGTGCTGATGAATCAACACTCTCCGGACCGTAGGCGAACATCGCGCAGGAAACGGGCCCGTCGCGCGTAAATCCTTCCACGCCTTCACCGTCGCAAAAGCGCCGATGAAGGGCCGCCAAGGCCTCCTCGATCGCGTCGACGTGCTTGCCCGCCGCGATCCGCTCGGCAAACTGCCTTGCGACCGAATCGAGATCGCCGGCGTAGCGCATGACGTGCAGCAGGTCGGCCGCGTCCTTGTTTGCGTGCCGATCATCGTAAGCGATGGCCTTCAGAACAATGAACCCGACTACGTCGGCAAAGCGGACAGTTTCAGTCGCCATGCCACCACCATCTAGCAATTCGGCGGTGATCTCTCGCTCGGAGAACCATTCGTGCACGATTCCAGCGTGCCGGATGGCGAGGGCGGATACCCGCTCGTCTTCAACGGTCGACACGCTTCCGGCCGGCAAGACCTCTTTCGCATCACGAAGGAACTCGACCACGACATATTCATGTTCCTTGACCTGGCGCTGCCAGCGCCAGCTGCTTGGTTGGCCCTTCTCGTTCACGACACGTGAGAACCCACGATCCTTGAGCTGCTGCGCAAGCGTCTTGTAGGCCTCGCCATCGGCCAGCACCTGGATGTTCAGAACGATGTCCACGTCAGATGTTCCCGCGTGCGTGGGGACCTCAGGCGGCTTTGCTGGCGTGAGGTACCGTGGCACGAGTCCGCCCACGAGTCGCAGCGTGTGCTTGAGCGTGCCGAAGCCGCGCAGCAGGGTGACGAGGGCGCGCTCGCACGCCAGGGTATGTTCTTGGCTGTAGCCGGCGGCGGTAGCGGGTTTGTCGAGAGGCATCGTCAGACCTTAAGTACGGTGGAGCGCAGTTGCGATGCGAGTTCCTGGTTGCGTCCGCGGGCATCCTTGAGCAGATCCAGGTAGACGATAAACGGGCTCGCGAGCGGGGCAGGGTGGTCTGGCATCGAGCGGCGGAAGAGGTCGCTTGCGCCACTGCGCTCGACGATCACCAGGTTTGCGCCCTTCTCGGCGGGCTTGGCGCCAGCCGCGGCGGCCACCGACCGGGCCCGCCCAGGGGCCACGATCAGGTCGACCACATCCACCGAGGTCAGAAGCGGGGCCAGGGCGTTGCCGGCCACGGCGCCGGAGATGCACCAGTGCGCTTCATCGGCGGCGTGCAACTTCTCCGCTATCGAATCGGGCAGCACGCGTGGGTTGGCCGAGAAGGCGAACCATCGTGACCTTGCTTCAGCGCGCTCTTTCCAGGCCGCCGCCCACGCATCCAGCAGGGCTCCGGGCTGTTCCAAGCGGCGCCGCGCGGTGCGGCCGCCACCATCGGTCTTGACCCACTCCATCCGCTCGAGCTCGCTGAGGGTTTGCGACACGGTGAAGCTCGAAGTCTTGGCTTGCTCGGCCAGTTCCTTGCCGGTGATCCACTCGCCGCGCGCGTTGAGCAAGGCGTGAATGACTTGTTCGCGCGCGCCGGCGAAGAGGGAGCCCGACCGCGAGCGCGGCGCGGGCGCGGCCGGGCGGTCGATGTCGATCACGACTTCGCCGCGGCGCAGGAAGAGACTGCCGCTGGCATCGTAGTAGGCGACGTTTCGGCTTCGCAGCAGCTCGCGGGCGCCCGGGCTGAGGTTGTGCGCAAGCACGACCGGGATGACGTCCTTCTCACCTTGTACGGCGCGCTGGTACTCGTCCAGTTGCCACAGGGCGTTCTTGATGTCGCGGGGGAATGCCTCGCGCTTCATCTCGATGGCTAGCCACACATCGTGATTGCCGTCCACGCGAAGCAACGCGTCCAGTCGCTGACGACCATCCAGGGCCGGAAACTCAACCTCGTAGTGGCGTTCGGGGGCGACCGAGAAAGAGGATGCCCCCTCCAGGTGGCGCACGAACTCCTCAAGAAGTTCCTGTTCAGACACTCCTTCGGACCCGGTTTGCTGGTCAGCTAATTTAGCGTTCATGGCTAAAGTTTAGCTGATCCTGCCCGTTTTGCTGGTCAGCTAACCATTTAACATAATCATTATCGTATGATTTACTCATACAGCATAACCAAATCATTATAATGGAGCCTTGAAGCGAGGTCAACCTGCGCCCGTCAAGGCCGAAAAGACCGGAAATGCGCGCCGACATGCCCGATCACTTGGGGCTGGCGTCGGGAGGCAACTGCGTAGGGGCCGCCGCCGCTTCGAGGCGATGCTGCACATTCAATGCGCCGGCGAGCACCTGCGGAAGGGCCTTGTTGACGGCCGTAAATGCATTGGAAGGCGAGTCCGGCAATGCGATCAGCGGCTGGCCATCTACGGAAAGCTCATTCACGTCGGCGGCCCGGTGCTCCAGATCCAGAAAGTCGTTGACCATGGCGATATCTTGTACGGCCTTCTTCAACTGCTCCATCGCGGCTTCCGCGCGTCGCTTCTGCTTGCGTCGGTAGATTGCGAGGGAGTAACGCTGAGTGTCAAACGCGAGGTTCCCATCTGGCTTGAGCACTATGCCTGCGACCACGGCTTCTGAGCTCCGCTTGAAGGCGTTCAGGGCCTCGAGCCGAGCCGGGTCGGCCGGCGCAAGCGCATTGAGTAATTGCAAAACAACCCCGAGCGGCAGTTGAACAGGCGACCGCTCGCCGTTCCAGAACAATGCATCCTCCGGCAGCGGCGCAGGCATCGCCGCTTGGCCTACAGCTGCCTCGAATTGCTCGACGCGGTCTCGTTCCTCGACCTCCCAGAGTTGGTCCAGGCTTCCCAATACCGGACGCAGGGCATCTTCAATCGTCGGCAATGGCGTTGGGCCGGACAGCGCGACAAACTCATGGGCGTCCAACCAGAAACCGCCGAATCCTCCACCGAAACGGCAGACCACGTAACTGCCTTCCGCCGGCACCTCCATGCGTTCCAGGGGCTCTTCAAAAATCAGAATCGAGTGATCGCGGTGTCGGTGAATTCTCGGCATGCCCAATTGTGTACGCTACCGATTGAGACGCGGGCGCGAGCGGGAAGAAGAAAAGCCGCCCGAAGGCGGCTTTCCAGGAGGGGTCGAATCGCAATCAGTCCTGCTGGAGGTCCAGCGGAGGAGGCAGCGTCTCGAAGTCGGCGGCCGTCATGTTTGCGGCCAGTGCGACAAGTTCCAACAGCAGGTCTTGCTTGACCTTCGCTGCCAGCACCAGGGTTTCCTGACCCTGGAGGCCCGGTAGGCGCCGCGGAATCGCGCGAAGCTTGCGCCGCCCAGTCGCTGAAGCGATCGCCTTGTAGATGGCGTCGAGTGCTGCGTCGCTTGCAAGCGTTTGGTCACCGCCGTCGTCGTACAGGAAATACGGTAGCGCGCCAGTGAAGGTCAGGCGATAGATCTGGTTGCCCAAGAGTGCCTTCAGCGTGAAGAACAACTTGGGGTCGCGGGTGACTTCCAGCAATGACTTTACGGCACGCGGCTGATCGCCGGCGCCAGGTTGAACTGGTTCCATAGAGAAAAGGAATGGTTGAAACCGGACGGGCCGGTGATCGCCGCGAACTTCATCGAGTTCGCGGCACGGTTGACTGCAGGCAGCAAGGCCGCCTGCTCGCTCAGAAAGAGTTCCTCATTCTGGGCGCGGAATCTCGCGAACGCAAACGATGGCGACCAGTCGCCACCCCTTGAAGTCTTGCAGTGTCGTGCGAGACTCCTATTCATGGACGATCAGAACGACCTCACAGCCTTGGGTACCCGCACGCAGCGAACCCGCGAACAGCCAGTTGTTGCGCCCGATGGCAGTCACCGGGTCATTCTGCGCATGTCGCGCAGGAAGTTGAGGTCTTCTACCGCTGGCATCCGCTGTACGGGCGTCGCGTTCGGCGCCAGTACAGCGAGCATCGAGCCAACGGCGAGGTAGTCCATGTCGAGGCGTCGCCCGGCATCGTCATCGTCGTGCCGGCGTGGATGCTCGACGCCGCCGCGTGCACGGTCATGGAGCTCGGAGCGCCGAGAGTGTCGGTGTCGGCGCTCGCGGAGTTGCACCTGCAGCTGTCGGAGCTTGGACTTCGACGAAGCTTCGCTGGTGTTCAACCCATAGCCGAGCAATCCCATGACCCAGTCCTTCCGCACGAAGCTCAAGGCGGTGAGCGCAGTGCCGGCACATCCGCCAACGCCACAGCAGCTGAGCATGTCGTTCGAGTCCGCCGTGCTGCAGGAACTGAGTTCGATCGAGCGGGCCAGCGCGGTCGCGCAACTGGCACTCCTGCTGCTGCAAGCGGCCGGCTTGGACGCGAGGAGTGATGATGGCGAACTCTGAACTGTTGCCGGCCGCCGTGCTGCGACGTAAGGCGGTCGTCTACGTGCGCCAGTCCACTCAGACGCAGGTCCAGACCAACCTGGAGAGCCAGCGCCGCCAATACGATCTGGTGGAGGAGGCGCGACGCCGGGGGTTCGCTCAGATCGAGGTCATCGACGACGACCTTGGGCGCTCCGCCAGTGGCATGGTGGCTCGCCCCGGTTTCGAACGGCTGGTCGCATGGCTGTGCGCCGGCGAAGTCGGCGCGGTTCTGTGCTTCGATGCATCCCGCCTGGCGCGCAACGGACGCGACTGGCACCACCTGCTGGAGCTGTGTGGATTGGTCGAGGCCCGAGTGATCGATTTGGATGGTGTGTACGACCCGTGTCGCCCCAACGACCGGCTGCTGCTGGGCATGAAGGGCAGCATCAGCGAATTCGAGCTGGGCGTTCTCAAGGCTCGCATGTATGACGCCGCGCGCGCCAAGGCCCATCGCGGTGAGCTGCGCATCAGCGTGCCAGTCGGCTACGTCTGGCACCGAGAGGTTGGCCTCGGGCTTGATCCGGACGACCGGTTGCAAGAGGCGACGCGTCTGATCTTCGATCGCTTCCGCAAACTGGGTAGCGCCCGCCAGGTACTGCTGTCGCTGGCATCTGATGGCGTGCACTTCCCGCGTCCCTCAGACGGCAAGAAGATGGTCAGCTTCGACTGGACGCCGATTCGCTACCGCAACGTGATCTCGGTACTGAAGAACCCGTTCTATGCCGGTGTCTACGCGTACGGCAAGAGGGGGAAGCAGACCACGCTTGTAGACGGACGGCTGCGCAAGAGCTATGGCCATGGCAAGCCGCCCGATCAATGGGAGGTGATGCTCAAGGATCACCATGAAGCCTACATCGCCTGGTCAGAATTCGAGCGCAACCAGAAGCAGCTGGCCGTCAACGCCTACGGTAAAGTGGACGGCGCCAAGTCGGGTCGCGGCGGACGGGCCTTGATGTCCGGGATACTGTGCTGCGCGCGGTGCGGTCGGCGCCTGACGGTGGCCTATGTGGGCCGTGGGATTCGTCATGCGGTGTACCGCTGCGATCGCCCCAACACGCAACTGGCTCAGCCGCGGTGCTTCACCTTCGGCGGTCGGCGCCCCGACGAAGCGATCGCACGGGAGCTACTGCGCGCCGTGCAGCCACTGGCGATTGAAGCTGCGCTGCAGGCCGAACGGAGGTATATGGAAGTTCAGTCGGATCAGCGTCGCATCTGGGGGTTGGAACTGCAGCAAGCACGCTACGAGGCCACGCTTGCCGAGCGGCGCTATGCGGCCTGCGACCCGGAGCATCGCCTGATCGCTGCGCAGCTGGAGAAGAATTGGGAGGCAGCACTGCAGCGTGTGCGTCGCTGCGAGGAACGCCTGGACACGTTCGATCAGGCGCAGGCCTCAGCACCGCCACCTGACCTGGCGGGACTGGCGGACGATCTCGCCGCAGCGTGGAATTCGCCGCACGTCACCATGCGAACGCGCCAGCAGCTGCTGCGCACGCTCGTCAAGGACATCATCGCCGACGTTGACGACTCCACGCGCGAGGTTGTGCTCACGATTCACTGGCGTGGCGGCCAGCACTCGCAAGTGCGGATGGTCAAGCCGCGCTCCGGCGAGCATGGTTGCCGAACGTCCGAAGAGGCGCTGGCCGTCATGCGCAGCATGGCCGGCAAGTGGTCCGACGAGCACATCGCCGCGTCGCTCAATCGCATGGCGCTCCCGACGGGTCAGGGCAAGACCTGGACCGCGCACCGCGTCGCCTCGGTTCGAATGGTCAACGATATCCGTGCGTATCAATCCGCTCGCAAGGATGGCGAATGGTTGACGATGTCGGAAGCAGCGGCCAAGCTCGGGGTCACCAATCATTGCATCCGGCGCCTGATCAAGTCGGGGCTGCTGCCCGCCGAGCAAGTCGTCACAAGAGCTCCGTACCAGATCCGCACCGCCGATCTGCTCGATCAGCGAATTATCGAGGCCGCAGCGCGAACAGCTCGCCCGTGTCGCATCGATGACGAGAATCAGATCTCAATGTTTTCAAGCACTTAACGAAGGGGGGCACTATGAGCAGGCCATCGCGATCGGACGGATCTGGTTCTCCACCCAGTTGTTGTCTGCGGGGAGACCGGCGTCATCGATGTAGCGCACGAGTGCCGGCCAACGCCCCAGGCTGTAGTCCATGGCCTTTGCGGTCGCTGAGCCGGGCGGAACTTTCTGCCTTTGCGCGAGCAGCCACGCATGCAATGCGTCGGCCGCGGGTTTGGCTTTCAGCTGCCGGATCCGCAGCCGCTCCTCGGGAGCAAGATCGGCCACCTCGCGTTCGACCGCGTACAGCCTGGCAAACAGCGCCAGGGCCTGCTCGGCCAGGGTGCTCTTGTGGTTGGCCCACAGCTCGTGGAACTTGCGCCGCGCGTGCGCCAGGCACCCCGCTTCGGTGATGCCCTGGGCGAACAGCGCCTTGTAGCCGGCGTAGTCGTCGCACACCAGCGCGCCGCGCCAGGCTTGCTCGCCCGGATGCCCCAGGAACTCCATGGCATGTCGGCCAGCCCGCCCTTCGGCGAAGTCGAACACCACCAGCCGATCGCGGTCGAAGCTGGTGCTGCAGTAGCTCCACAGGTAAGCCCGCTTGGTCTTGCCGGCGCCCGGATCGAGCATGGCCACCGGCGTCTCGTCCACGTGCAACACCCGGCGCCTGAGCAGGTCGTCGCGCATGGCATCCACCAGGGGCTGCAGCTGCACGCCGGCTGAGCCGACCCACTGCGCCAGCGTAGAGCGGGGGATTGCAAGCCCGGCGCGTTCAAAGATCGTTTCCTGCCGGTAAAGCGGCAGATGGTCGGCGTACTTGGCCACCAACACCTGCGCGAGCAGGCCGGCGGTGGGGATGCCTTTGTCGATGACGTGGGGGGCCACGGGCGCCTGGATCAATTTCTCGCACTTGGCGCAGGCCCATTTGCCGCGGATGTGGCGCTCCACCGTGAACACGCCCGGCACATAGTCCAGCTTCTCGGCGACGTCCTCGCCGATGCGCTTCATCTGGCAACCGCAGGCGCAGGTGGTGCTCTGCGGCTCGGGCCGCACTTCGCGGGGCGGCCGGCTCTCGGGCAGCGGCTTGCGCTTGGCTTGCTGGCGTTCGCCCGGGGCTGGAGGTGGTGGCGCGAGCCGCTCGATCTCCTCGGAGACGGCCTGCAGGTCCGCGTCCAGGGTCTCTTCCAGCAGGCTGCGCTGCTCGGCGTTGAAGCGCTCGGACTGGGCCGCAAACTTCAGGCGCTTGAGGACGGCGTTCTCATGGGTGAGCTTCTCGATCACCGCGTCTTTGTGCTTGGCCTGAGCGAGCATGGCACGCACCACCTCGCGCAGCTGCGCGGCTTCCATGGCGTCGATGTTCTTCTCGGCGATCACGGAGAGTGATCATGCCGCCGCCGCCAAGCGTGCGCATCCGTGGAATCGGCAATTGCCTTGCGTTCTACAGCACGGTGATGATGCCGCCGTCGCCCACGCGTTGCCACGGCACGCCCAGCACGAGGGCATCGAACTGCGGGCGCGTCAGGCTCAAGGTATCGGCGCCCGACCCCGGCCAGGTGAAGCGGCCCTGGTTCAATCGGCGGGCGGCCAGCCAAACGCCGATGCCGTCATGCACCAGGACCTTCATGCGGGTGGCACGCCGGTTGGCGAACAGGTAGGCGTGATGCGGGTGGGCCGCGCCAAACACGCGCACCACTCGCGCCAGGGCGGTCTCGGTGCCTGCGCGCATGTCCAGGGGTTCGACGGCCAGCCAGACCGCGTCGACTCGAATCACTTCAACAGCACGCGCAGCCACGCTGCGCAGGCATCAGCGGCCTCGACGGGCCAAGCGAGCGCGACAGACGTTTGTATCCGTCCGGCAAAGTCATCTTGACCGCCTGCACGATGCCGTCGTCGCCCCTCAGATGGCCGGCGACCAACGATGCGGTAGCAGTTCTTCGATACGGCTGGCCGGATGGGTTGGCAAGCGCTCAAGCACGTCCTTGAGGTACGCGTAAGGCTCGTGCCCATTGATGCGTGCTGAGTGCAGCAGACTCATGATGGCCGCAGCCCGTTTGCCTGCACGCAGGCTACCGGCGAACAGCCAGTTCGCTCGTCCGAGGGCAATCGGCCTGATGTGGTTCTCCACCCAGTTGTTGGAGATCGGTACGTCAGCGTCATCGACGAAACGGGTGAGCTCTCTCCAGCGCTTGAGGCTGTAGTCGATGGCCTTCATCGTCGCCGATCCAGGCGGCACCAGTTGCCGTTGAGCCAGCAGCCAACGATGGAAGACAGCCAGTACCCGCCGTGACTTGCGCTGGCGTATCCGTCGTCGCTCATCGCTGGGCAGTTCCTCGATCTCGCGCTCGATCCTGAACAGGCTCTGGTGATAAAGCAGTGCCTTGCGGCCCACCTCGCTACCGTGGTTGGCCCACAGATCGTTGAACTTTCGCCTGGCGTGCGCCATGCACTGCGCCGAGGTCACGCCCTTGGTCGTGGTGGCGGTGTAGCCGCTGAAGCCATCGGTTACCAACGTGCCCTGCCACGCGCGGGGCGTGTCCAGCTTGAGAAACTCGCGCACGTTCTCGCCGCTGCGCGTCTCGCAGAACTCGAACACCACGGCCTTCGTCGGGTTGGCGCTGGTCGTGCAGTACGACCAGATGTAGGCCCTGTGTGTCTTGCCGTCGCTCAGGTGCTTGGGCTTGAGCATCGCCACCGGCGTCTCGTCGGCGTGCAGCACCACATGGCGGCGCAGTTCGTCGGCCAGCGCCTGCACCAGTGGCTGCAGTTGTGCGCCGCACTCGCCCACCCACTGCGCCAGGGTCGAGCGTGCGATCAAGTGGCCGGCGCGCTCGAAGATATGTTCCTGCCGGTACAGCGGAAGGTGGTCCATGAACTTGGCCACCAGCAGGTGTGCCAGCAAACCAGCCGTCGGGATCCCCTTGTCGATGACGTGCGGCGGGACTGGCGCCTGCACCAACTTCTGGCAGCAGCGGCATGCCCACTTGCCGCGCACATGGCGCTCCACAGTAAACACGCCCGGTTGGTAGTCCAGCTTCTCGGCCACGTCCTGGCCGATGCGCTGCATGGGTTGGCCACAGCCGCAGCGGGTGTCGGCCGGCTCGTGCGCTACATCCCGGCGCGGCAGGTTTGGCGGCAGCGGGGCACGCTTGGGTGCCTTCTTCTCGGCCTTGTCCTTGCCCTGGCCACGCTCGTGATCGAGCTCCCGGTCGAGTTCGGCCAGATCAGTCTCCAGCGTCTCCTCCAGCAGGCTCTTCTGCTCGGGTGCCAGGGTGCTGGCAAAACGCTCGCTGGTCGCCGCGAACTTCAGCCGCTTGAGAACCGCCATCTCGTGCGTGAGCTTGTCGATCAGGGCCTGCTTGAACGCAGCTTCTTGCTCGCGCTGCGCGATCAGGGCATCCTTGGCGCGGATCTGCTCGAGCAGCGACAGCATCACCTGCCGCGTCTGCGGATCCAGGGCGTGCAGTTGCTGTGCGCTGATCATGGGTGGCTATCGTGCCGCGCTCCAGCGTTGCACGCATCGGTACATCCGGCAATTGCCAGTGACCGATCAAATCACCCGGATGATCCCTGCATCGCCCAGCCGTTGCCACGGCAAGCCCAACACCAACGCGTCAAACTGCGTGCGAGATAGCGGTAGTGTGCTGACCACATCGTTGGCCCAGGCGAATTTGCCGATGTTCAGGCGCCGTGCTGCCAGCCACACCCCGATGCCGTCGTGCACCAGCACCTTCATGCGATTGGCTCGCCGGTTGGCGAACAGGTAGGCATGGTGTGGGTGCGCCTGACCAAAGACCTGCACCACGCGAGCCAGTGCGGCCTCGGTGCCCACGCGCATGTCCAGCGGTTGTACCGCCAGCCACCAGGCGTCCACGCGGATCATCGAAGCAACTCTCGCAGCCAGGCTGCACACTCGGCAGCAGCCGCTGTCGGCCAAGACACCTTGATCGCGGTGGTGCCGTGCTGCAGCTCGATACGGATCTCATCGGCAGGCGCTGACGCCAGCGGTGCGGGCACGGCCAAGGGCAAGAAGTGCAGTGGCACGCGCGCCGCTGGCATGTCACTGCAAGCGGCGGGGATGTCTGTCTTTGACACCGGCGGCGTGCCTGTGCGCGCCTCGGCTTCAATCACCCACTTGCGAACCATGTTCGCGTTCAGGCCGTTGGCCAGCGCGACGGCCGCAATCGACACGCCAGGCTGACGGCATGCCTGCACCACTCTTTCCCTGAACTCCGGCGCATGCCGCCGCCGTGTCCGCCTGCTTGGCAACTCGATTCCCAAAGTGTTCATGTGTCCGCAATGAAGTTACGCGGACACGAGCATCCTTGGTATCCCGCTCGGGCTCAAGATGACTTTGCCGGACGGATACAGACGTTTGCCCTTGGCGCAGCTCGATGCGGATTGGCGGCACCGCAGCGACAGCAGCCGCAGCTGCCAGGGGCAACGGCACAAACTCGCGGGCTGCGGCAACCGCAGGGGAGGCACCGCCGTGCGCCTGCCGGCGCCACGTGTGCAGCATGTTGGCGTTCAAGCCGTTCGCCAGCGCCACCTTGGCTACGGAGGCGCCGGGCTGGGCGCATTCGGCCAGGACCCGTGCTTTGAACTCGGGGGGATAGGCACGCACTCGCGTGCGCTTGACGGGTTTGTTCGTGTCCATTTGAGATCTCTCGTGGACACGATGCTCGCTACCGAGGGTTAAGGCGACAAGGTCGGGTTCGCCGGACGCTTACACAGGATCGCCCTGTCAGGGCCGTATTCCATCCAGCGCCACGTCCGCGCTGGTGCCGCGCCGAAGCCTCGGTGGCGCTCTTCCTGGCGCTGGTCCTCCTCATAGGCCACGAGCAGGTAGGTGCGCTGGCGATCGTTGAGTGCCGCCCCGATCGCAGCCAAGCGTGCCTGCTGCGGCGTGCGTCTGGTGCCGGCCTCGTGCGGCGGCGCCGACGCGCCTAAGCCGAGCCCCAGCCGGTCATGTTTGGTCTGCTTAATCGTCACATCACGGCTTGATCATGCCGAGCGCCACTCCAATGGCGACGGCCTGCATTCGAGTGGAGACGCCAAGCTTGTTCAACACACTCTTCACGTGGACCGCCGCAGTTTCACTTGAGATCTTGAGGTGCTGGCCGATGTCCCAATTGGTTTTGCCCAGGGCGACCAGTTGAAAGCACTGTTGCTCCCTCGGGCTCAGGTGCGGCCTGCGGCTCGCGAGCAGACCAGGAAGGATGATGTTTTCCGACGCGACGTGGACACAGTGGGCTAGAACGTTCCCCGCTGCGATCACGCGCCGGCGTTCTTCGTCGGACTCCAACGGTTTGTCCCGGGCCAAGCTCAGCATGCTCAAGACAAGTCCGGCTTCATGCACTGGGAGGCTCAAGCCGTGGCCAAGTCCGAACCTTGAAGACTCCTCCATGATCTCGTAAGTGTCCTGGGTGTACATCCGCTGGCACCACACGAGCGGTTTCGCGTTTTTCTGGCAGTGAGCAACAGTCGGATCGCGAGTAAGAAATGCTCGATGCTGATAGAGCTCCTGGTACTCCATCGGATAGCCGCTCGTACTGTGTTGAAGCGGCGTGCCTCCTGGAATGCGCATTTCGATGCCGAACAGGACCTGGTCGTAGCCTATGGCGCGGGCGACGGCCTGCATCTTCTGCAGCAACTCCGCCTCCGTAGTCGCGGACGTAATGGAGGAAATCAGTTCAAGCGTGGTGTCCGACCGCATGTTTATTAGTTCACTTCAGGACTTTTCCACATGATTGCCCTGCCCATCATCTTCTTCCAAAATTGCATTACTACGATTATCGCGTTCGATTATTCGCCGATAAAGTGGATGCACTGCGTGCGGCCAATCACCCACGCCCCTGACGCCTTCGGCCCTGCCCTCGCCGCAGCCCAGCCACCACTGTATGTTTGCACATACCCTGGGTAGGTAACTTACGCCAGCGGCCCTCTCTTGTTCCAATCGAGGGACGAGGTACGGAGCGTCGCGATGCAACACACAACAATGACTCACTCGCCCAGGGATATGAACGCGGTTGACAGCGACGCAGCTGCATGGACTTGAGCGATGGCCCTGGTTCTATTTCGTCGACCTGGCACCGTCGCAGTTCTAGATGACGACCCGGACTTTCTTGAACTTGCAGGGACGTCGCTGCGCACGCGGTGGCGAACTGAGGTCTTTTCAGAGCCCGACGGCCTGATCAAGCATGCGAACCAGGAAGTCCCGTTTGAAGATGCCGACCTTTGGGCGCAGCAGGAAGCCATAGGGAGGTGGCGGGCCGGTTCTAGCACGCTGCCGTCCGAGGTTCTCTCGTACTGGGCGCGCAACACTGAGAGATTTGCTTTCACGCGCGTAGCAGTTGTCGACTACTTCATGCCGCAGCTGACTGGGCTTGATGTTCTGGCCCAGTTGCGCGGATGGCGGGCCAAGCGGATCTTGCTCACTGGGCGCGTTCAGGAGAGCGTTGCCATCGCGGGCTTCAATGCGGGACTGATCCACCGGTTCTTGACCAAGTTCGAAGTGCCTCTGGCCGAACGGCTCCAGTGGACTGTTGAAGATCTCATGGAGTCAGCGGACTCGAGGCTTGAGGAGCTGTGGCGGGGGACCCTAAGTGCCGCGCAAACCCAAGCGTTTGGGAGTTTTTCCGCTTCTCCTGGTCTGGAGGCGTTCCTCGGCGATCTCTTCGTGGAACACGTTGTCATGGCGGAGCCATTCGGGTTCATGGGCATCACCCAACACGGCTTGGTCGGCTGGGTTCCGTTGACCCTCGGGCGGCGCAATGACCAAGTGTCCGATTCGGACATTCTGCGGTCACTCGGGGTCAACCTCGCCCCGAGCTTTGCCAAGCCAGTCGTTTTCGAGGATGGGGTCCTCTCTGGAGGGTGCTTCCTCATCGATAGGGCCCTTGGCGCGCGCCCTCCCCCTACCAGCTATTCCGCATGGAGGCGACCGAGGCTTGAAGCGACCCACGTTTAGTTACTAAGTACGTAGATAATCGAAGGCCTGATGAGCAGGCTTTCACTTTCGGAAAATCAACACGCCCTCTTCGCCCCGTTGGAGGTGGTGAAGGACCAGTCGCGCCTGAAAAGCTGGGTGTTCGCCTTTGCGCTGGTCTTCGGTCATCCGCTCTACCACTGGGCGTGGACTACTCTGAGTCCTCAGCCTTACGAATCCGTGGGCTGGCGAATTACAGCGGCCGGCCTGGGTGTGGTTGCGCTACTCGCCATGCATCGATACGGGATCGAGGACCGTAGAGCGACCGTCGCCTACGGGGTTGGCGCGGCGTTCGGCACCGTGGTGCTGTCGGCCTGGTTCTACGTTGCGAATGGCGGCAATGCTGTGTGGCTGGCGTCCTTGGTAGCGCTCACGATGCTCTATTACACCCTCACCGACTGGCGGTTGGCCACAGTCGTCACGGCGCTGGCTTACGCCGCTGCATACGTCTGTGTGCCCATGCTGCAGGTTGGCGTCTGGGCCAACGGCATGCAGCATCAGGTTTTTGATATTTCGGCTTGGCTGATTCTCGGCTTCACCACCGCGATGTCGATATTGACTCGCTACACCGACCTCAGCATGCAGGCCGTCCGAATGCGCAGTCAGCTTGGCGCGCTTGGCATCACCGCGCATGAAGTTCGCACTCCACTGGCAAGCCTTCAACTATTAAGCCAAGGCTTGCGTGATCGCCTTTACTCACTTCGTGCCGAGAAGGCCGTGTCGGCAGAGTTGGATGACATCAAGGAATTGGCAGACGACGTGGTTCGATTTTGCGAGCACGCGCACGCACTGATAGAAACGCAGTTGGCGAATGCAAACCCATTCAAGCCCTTCGCTGAACGCGCGCCGGTTCGAATTGGGGAGGTTGCACAAGCCGCGGTGGCCACCTTTGTTCGCGGGCGTGGGACACGCGCACCCCTAGCAATCGTCACCATCAAGAAGGACTTCTCAATCATCGCCGAACCGGGTGCGCTACAGCAGATGCTCGTCAATTTGTTGAACAACGCACTGAAGGCCGTCGTTCTACGCCATGGCACCACTGTGCCCGGACAGATCAACGTTTCAGTGGACTACGAGGGCTCCGGGCAGCTCACTGTTTCGGACAGTGGCTGCGGAATGACGAAAGCGGAACTGGCCAGGATCTTCGACCCTTTCTACACCGGTGACCCCAAGCTGGGTCACGGGCTTGGCCTTACGTTTGTGCAGTCTGTCGTCGTCGGATACGGAGGCTCCATCAGCGTGACATCAGTCGATGGTCAAGGTACCAGCTTCTCTATATCCTTCCCCAAGGCGACACCCGTATGAGCCGACTGCCCCTCGTCAAGCTACCAAAGCGCATTGTCTATGTTGACGACGATGGCGCCTTCCTGGACGCTTTGCGCAGAATCATGCCGAAGCATGCGCGAGAGTTTCGCGATTCCCCCCGACTCACGCTTGAAGCCATCCACGGCGAGATGCCATATTGGCGCGCGATCGAGTTGTTGCTTGCCAATGCGCATGAATCTCGCGACACACCTGGTGGCGAGGCCCGCATGTACGTCAAGCGCTACTTTCAAGACTGGCGGCGCTTCCATATGACGGGCGTCTTGATCGTCGACTACAACATGCCAGGAATGACGGGCATCGATTTGGTGAGGGAACTGGATGACTGTCCCGCTCGCCGTGTCTTGCTGACGGGGGTAGCGGACGCAGAAGTGGCCGTCCGCGCCTTCAACCAGGGGCTGATTCAAAAATTCATTCCTAAGAGCACGCCCAATCTGAATCGCGAGATCACGAACAGCGCCAACGAAATGCATCGCAGTGTCTGCGAGCACCTCGGACACTTGATGCGTGGAACGCTGACCGGTGAGCAAGTGGAACTGCTCCACGAGCGATCGGTGGTGGACGGCCTCGAACGGAAGCTCGAGGAGCTGGGCTGGATCGAATATGTCGTGGTCGGTGAGCCATTCGGTATTCTGGGGCTCGCCTATGACGGCCCGCTCCAATGGATTCAGCTGGAGACTGAGCAGTCTCTATCGGACCATGCTGAATCACTGGCGGACTACGGGTACGAGCCCGCCGATGTGAAGGCGGTTCGTGACTGCACGGCTGTGTCCACGCACGAGATTCTTACGAAGCTTGGTCTTCCGGCGACGAAGACCGTCATCGATACGGACTCCCTGTCTACGCAGCCCACTATTTTCTGTGCCGTGGTCGACCTCCCGATCCCGGTTATGACAGCGAAGAGCTTCGGGATTGATGACGTTCAGAGCATCGATGAGGTAATGCGTTCGCTTTTGCGGGACGTGACGGTGGCCTATAGGAGCGGCGAAGTGGACGCCCCGGACCCGGATGCGGCAATGGCCTTGCAGCAGGCACTGTCGAATCTCGGGGCAACTGCTGCTGCGACTGAGTTTCACAAACAGGCGTTGCATGCGGCCATGGCTCAGCTGAACATTGATTCAGCCATCGCGGCGCAGATCGAAATCGCTGTAGTGAGAGAGCGCAGAAAGGGAGGGCCGAATGGCCGGTAGCAGTAGGCTACCGGAGGCCACGGCCAGGCCTGCGGTCATGCAAGACTGGCTTGCGTCATTGGCCGAATTCAAGGCGCTTGCGGTGCTGGTCCTCGGACCGGATCCGCATGCTGCCGAAGGCCCGAACGGTTCACGAAGCGTCGTGGCCGTGTATCCGAGCTGTTTTCGAGCCGCTGCTTCAAACTTTGCGCGATCCGGCGCATTCGGGACGGCCTGGCGACTGGACGGCGGATCATTGGTGGCATGGAAGAATTT
>OEIU01001363.1_pt1 | contig 16080 bp, 10 predicted proteins | sample 1539221 | NCBI WGS metagenome assembly OEIU01 (sample SAMN03792071, study PRJEB22550) | activated sludge metagenome | feature: wastewater treatment plant; material: activated sludge; isolation source: Wastewater treatment plant of a petroleum refinery complex | place: Argentina: Zarate | collected...
CCGGCACGGCCCCCCCCGCCGCGGCGCGAGCGCCACCGTGCTCGACGATTTCACGCAGGCCGTGGAACGCATCGTCGCTGGCCTGGAAAAGAAAAGCCGGATTCTCATTCCGCGCGAGCGCCAGATCGTGGCGCATCACGAAATGGGCCATGCGCTCGTCGCCATGGCGCTGCCGCAGACCGACGTCGTACAGAAGGTTTCGATCATCCCGCGCGGCATCGCGGCGCTCGGTTACACGCTGCAGCGGCCGACCGAAGATCGTTTTCTCATGAGTCAGTCCGAGTTGCAGGATCGCATGGCGGTGCTGCTTGGCGGTCGGGCCGCCGAAAGCCTGGTGTTCGACGAGATTTCGACAGGCGCGGCGGACGATCTCGTCAAGGCGACGGACATCGCGCGCAACATGGTGGTCCGGTTCGGCATGTCGAAGGAGCTCGGACAGGTCGCTTATGAGCCGGAGACGGGCAGCTTCCTCGTCGGCCAGACCCCGGTCTGGCGGCCGCGCACCTACAGCGATGAGACGGCCGAGGCCATCGACCACATGGTGAAAGACCTGATCGACCGCGCCTTCCAGAAGGCCCGCTCGATCCTCGAGCGCAACCGTTCGGTGCTGGATAGCAGCGCGCGCGAACTTCTTGCGCGCGAAACGCTGGGCCCCGATGACCTTGCCAAGCTGACCACCGGTCTCGAGCGCGAAGCGCCGGGACGGCCGGGCCTGGCTCTGGTCGAGTGATGGGGATCAAACACCGCCGGATCGGCCTGCTTGGCGGGCGCTCGCTGTTCAAGGGACCATAAAGTGCGCAGATCGCCCATTGTCGTCATCGCCGTGTTGGTCGCGACCGCGGCAGCCGGATCCTATGTCTATTGGCTTGGAACGCAGAACCGCGTGCCGGCGGGCCTGGCGCGGGTGAACGGCAGGATTGAGGTCGAGCGGGTCGACATCACCAGCAAATATGCCGGGCGCCTGGCGGAAGTGCTGGTCGACGAGGGCGCCAATGTCAGCAAGGGTGAGGTGCTCGCGCGGCTGGACACGAGCGAGATCCAGGCGCAACTGACGGCGGCCCGAGCAGCTGTGCACCGCAGCCATCAGAGCGTCGCCAGCGCACAAGCGAGCGTCGCGCTGCGTGAGGCCGAGCTCAATCTCGCGCAGGTCGAGCTCCAGCGTGTGGTTGAACTCATGCGAACCAACACGTCGACACAGGCTGAGCTTGATCGCCGGACGGCGCAACGCGACATCTCGCGGGCCTCATTGCAGACCGCGAAGGCCGCGGTCGAGGATGCGAAGGCCTCGGTCGAAGTCGCCGAGGCGCAGGTCAATCAGATCGAGGCGGCCATCGCCGACATGACGTTGAGGGCGCCGGTGTCTGGCCGCGTCGAGTATCGTCTGGCGCGAACTGGCGAGGTTGTCGGCGCCGGAGGTCGGGTGCTGACGGTGTTCGATCTCTCGGATGCGCATATGACGATCTATCTTCCGACGGCCTCCGCCGGTCGCGTGGCGGTGGGCTCACAGGCGCGTCTCGTGCTGGATGGTCCGGGCGGCTACGTCCTGCCGGCGACCGTGTCCTTCGTCTCCGCCGACGCGCAGTTCACGCCAAAATTCGTCGAGACGGCGAACGAACGCGAGAAGCTGATGTATCGCGTCAAGCTGCATATCGACCCGGCGCTGGTCGCCTCCGAGCGCGGCTATGTGAAGGCGGGGATGACCGGCAACGCTTATGTCCCGGTGACGGGAGATGCGAATTGGCCGGCCGAGCTTGCGCCGAGGTTGCCCGATGGAGGCTGACCCCGCCGCCGTCAGCCTGTCGGGTGTCCAGCATGCCTATGGGAAGGTGGTGGCACTTCGCGATTTGGCTCTGACCATCCCGCCTGGCTGCAAGCTCGCCATTGTCGGTCCTGACGGCGTCGGCAAGTCGACATTGCTCGGCTTGATCGCGGGGGTTCGCCGCATTCAGCGCGGTTCGGTCAGCGTGCTGGGGGGCGACATGGCCTCGGCGGCGCACCGCAGCGAGGCCGCGCCCCGCATCGCCTATATGCCGCAAGGGCTCGGACGCAATCTTTATCCGACCTTGTCGGTCTACGAGAACATCGACTTCTTTGCCCGGCTTTACAGCCAGCCGGACGATCGCCGGCGTGGGCGCATCGACGAGCTCATGCGGGTCACCGGGTTGTTTCCCTTTGCCGATCGGCCAGCGGGAAAACTCTCCGGCGGGATGAAGCAGAAGCTCGGGCTGTGCTGCGCGCTCGTCCATGATCCCGATCTCCTCATCCTGGACGAACCGACGACCGGCATCGACCCGTTGTCGCGCCGCCAGTTCTGGACGCTGATCGGGCGCATCCAGGCCGAGCGGCCGACCATGACGGTGATCGTGGCGACGGCTTATATGGAGGAGGCCGGGGCCTTCGATCGCATCGTGGCGATCGACGATGGCGCGATCATCGCTGACGGGAGCCAGCCGGAGCTGCTTGCGCGCACCGGCGCGGCTACGCTCGAGCAGGCCTATATCGAGCTGCAGCGCCCGGAGCGGCGCGGGGCGCGGGTGGCGCCGTCCATGCCACGTCTCGAAGCGGACGGCGGACCGCCTGCCATCGTGGCCGAGGGCCTGACGATGCGCTTTGGCGATTTCACGGCGGTGGATCATGTGAGGTTTCGCATCGAGCGCGGCGGGATCTTCGGCTTCCTCGGCTCCCATGGCTGCGGCCAGACGACGACGATGAAGATGCTGACGGGGCTGCTTCCGGCGACCGAAGGACGTGCCGAGCTCCTGGGCAAGCCGGTCGATGCGCGCGACATCTCGACCAGGACGCGGATCGGCTACGTCTCCCAATCGTTTTCGCTTTACGAAGAACTGACGGTGCGCGGCAATCTCGAACTGCACGGGCGGCTGTGCGGCATCGGCGGCAAGGGGCTGGGTGAGCGGGTCGAGGAGGCCTTGTCGCGGTTCGAACTCGGTGATGTCGCCGAGACGCTGCCGGACGCCTTGCCGTTGGGCATTCGCCAACGCCTTCAGCTGGCGGCGGCCTGCCTGCATCGTCCCGATGTCCTGATCCTGGACGAGCCCACCTCGGGCGTCGATCCGGCGGCGCGTGACCGCTTCTGGAGCCTGCTGCTCGAGATGTCGCGCCGCGACGGGGTGACGATCTTCATCTCGACGCATTTCATGAACGAGGCCGAGCGTTGCGACCGCGTCTCTCTCATGCATGCGGGCCGCGTGCTGGCGGTCGGCGCACCACGCGAGCTCCAGGCCACGCGGGGGGCCGCGAGCCTCGAGGATGCCTTCGTCGCCTATCTGGAGGATGCGGCGGCGGTCGGCGCCGCGGAGCCGCCTGCGGATGATACGCGCAGCGCGGTCGAGCCCGGCTCAGTGATGCGGAACGACGATGCCCAAGCGACGCCGAAGCCGAGGCTCGCCTCCGTGAGGAGGATATGGACGTTCGCGCGCCGCGAGGCGCTCGAGCTGAGCCGGGATCGTATCCGGCTGGCCTTCGCGCTGATTGGTCCGCTCCTGCTCATGGCTGCCTTCGGCTACGGGATTTCCTTCGACATCGAAGGTCTGCGCTACGCGGTGCTCGACCGCGACCATTCGCTGGAAAGCCGGGCTTTCCTCGACCAATTCTCGAATTCGCGCTACTTCGTCGAGCAGGCACGCCTGAACGAGGATGTCGAGATCGACCGACGCCTGCGCGCCGGCGAGCTCAAATTCGCGGTCGATATCCCGCCCGGCTTCGGCCGCGACCTGTTGCAAGGCCATCGACCTGAAGTCGGCTTCTGGCTCGACGGCGGCAACACCTTCCCCGCCGAGACGGCGCGCGCCTACATTCTTGGCACGCTTCAGACCTATGCCGGCGAGCTCGCGCGGGCCGCCCGAAGCGCCAACGGACTGCCGGCCGAGACGCTGCGGGTCGAGCCGCGCTTTCGTTACAATCAGGACTTCCGCTCCGTCTTCGCGATCACGCCGGGATCGATCATGCTGCTGCTGATCATCTTCCCGGCGATGCTCACGGCCCTCGGCGTCGTGCGGGAGAAGGAGATGGGGTCGATCGCGAATGTCTACGCGTCGCCGGCGACGGTCGGCGAGTATCTGCTGGGCAAGCAGCTCCCTTATGTCGCGACCGGCGTCCTGAGCTATCTCAGTTTGCTGGTCTTCGCCGGCGGCGTGCTCGGCGTCGTGCCGAAGGGCTCGCTGCTGGCGCTGTCGCTGGCAGCCCTCGTCTATGTTTTCGCCGCCACGGCCTTCGGGCTTCTGGTCTCGGCTTTCGTCTCCACGCAAGTAGCGGCGATATTCGGCACCGCCATCCTGACGGCCATGACCGCAGCGCATTATTCGGGGTTCCTGATCCCGGCCTCCTCACTCGAGGGGCCGGGCCGCATCATGGGGCTGTCCTTCCCGGCGCTGTGGTTCCAGACCATCAGCCTCGGGGTGTTCGCCAAGGGTCTCGACACGCCAGCCTTCGTCCGCGAGCTTCTCGTGCTGGCGGCGTTCGCGCTCGGGTTCCTGCTGCTGGCGCGGCTGTTGATCCGCAAGCAGGGGGCGTAGCGATGCGACGCTGGATCGAGAACGCCTTCCGTCTAGGCGTCAAGGAGTTCGCCAGCCTCTCGCGCGATGTCGTGATGGTGGTGCTGATCGCCTACGTCTTCACCTTCGCGGTTTATTCCGAGGCGACCGCGATGCGCACGGATGTCAACGATGCCAAGGTGGCCGTCATCGACGGCGATCGCTCTACGCTCTCGGGCCGGATCAAGGACGCGCTGCGACCTCCCTATTTTCGACCGGCGATCGAAATCGACCGCTCGACCCTCGACGGCTTGATGGACAAGGGCGCTTTCACGTTCATTCTCGACATCCCGCATGGCCTGGAAGCCGACTTCCTGGCCGGCCGCAACCCAGCCATCCAGGTCAATGTCGATGCCACCAGCATCTCACAGGCCGGCGTCGGCACGGCCTATATTCAGGAGATCGTCGCGCAGGAAACAACCAGTTTCCTCAAGCAGGCGCCCGCCGAATCGCGGGCACCGGTCAATGCGGTTATCCGCGCCATGTTCAATCCCAACCTCGAAGCCATCAGCTTCACGGCGAGCATGGGCGTCATCAACAATGTCACCATCCTCGCCATCATTCTGGTCGGCGCTGCGGTGATGCGCGAGAGAGAGCATGGCACGATCGAGCATCTCCTGGTGATGCCGGTGAGCGCCAGCGAGATCATTGCCGGCAAGGTTTGGGCGAACGGATTGGTAATCCTCCTGGCAGCCGCGTTCTCCCTTCACGTCGTCGTCGAGGTGATCCTGCGCACCCCGATCGTCGGCTCGATCGAACTGTTCCTCGCAGGGACCGCGATCTATCTGTTCGCGGTCACCTCGCTCGGCATCCTGCTCGCCACGGTCGCGAACTCCATGCCGCAATTTGCGCTGCTCTCGATCCCGGTCTTCGTCCTGATGTTCCTGTTGTCCGGCTCGTTCATGCCGTTCGAAAGCATGCCGCGCGCCCTGCAGGCGGTCATGGACCTTTCACCGTCGACACATTTCGTGCGCTTCGCGCAAGCTGTGCTCTACCGTGGCGCCGGCATCGACGTCGTCTGGCGCGATCTTCTCATCATGGCCGGGCTCGGCGCCGGCTTCGTGGCGATTGCCCTCTATCGCTTCAAGGCCATGCTCGCGCGCCAGTCGTGACGACCGGCTTCAGGCGTGGTTCCACAAAATCCCTTTCGAGACCGAGCTCGTTCTCAATACCCGTACGGCAAGGCGAGGTATAGCATCGCCATTAGACACTTGCCGTTGGCGCAGTCGGGTCGGACAATAGGAGGAAGATATGAGTGCAAAGAACGTCGTTGTCGTAGCCGGAGCGCATGGGGTTTCCGGAAGAGCCGCGGCGATTGAATGGAGTTCAATCCCGGCGAGCAAGGTGTATGGCCTGTCACGACGCGCGGCTGATCTTCCATCAGGTGTCGAAGAGATCAGAGTCGACTTGCTTGATCTGGCCAATGTGCGGAAGAAGATGGGTCCGTTGAAGGACGTCACGCACATTGTTTTCGGAGCCTATATCGAGAAGCCGACCGCGAAGGAGAAGTCCGAAGCGAACGTTGCCATACTGCGCAACTTGCTCGATGTGGTCGAAGAGACGTCGACGTCATTCAGGCACATTACGTTCTACCAGGGCGGGAAGGCATATGGCTGCGATCTAGGGCCGTTCAAAACGCCGGCTCGCGAGGATGATCCTCGAATGATGCCGCCAAATTTCTATTACGATCAGGAGGACTTTCTACGCGAACGACAAGCGGGAAAGAATTGGCATTGGACGGCGTTGCGTCCCGAAGCAGTCAGTGGCTTCGCAACAGGCAACCCAATGAACCTGGCGATGGTCATTGCCGTCTACGCGATCATCTCCAAGGAGCTGGGGTTGCCGCTGCGATTTCCCGGTACGGAAGCGGCATATCGTGCGCTTTACCAGGTGACGTCAGCAGAGATCCTCGCGAAGGCGACGGCGTGGGCAGGCACCGACGAGCGAGCGCGCAATGAAGTGTTCAATATAACAAACGGTGACTATTTTCGATGGCAGCACATGTGGCCGCGCATCGCTCGCATGTTTGACATGGAGGTGACCGACCCGGTGCCGACACCACTTGCAGTCTATATGGCGGACAAGGAGCCTCTATGGCAGAGGATCGTCGCGAAGTATGGATTGACGAATATTCCGTATGATCAAGTCGTCTCATGGAAATTCGGCGACGCCATCTTCAACAGCGGATACGACAACATCTCCAGTACCATCAAGGCACGACAAATGGGCTTTGCGGATTGCATCGACACGGAAGAGATGTTCCGACATCTGTTCGCGTCGCTGCGGCAGATGAAAATAATTCCGCAGCTGGCCAAGTAACAAGGCGTCGTCTGGATCGTTCAAGCTGAGTGTGCCGACCGGCGCCCAAAGTCACGCGATCTCGATCGATGAGCTGGCGGCGGTCGGTCGAGGGCTTCTCGGCCGTCTGAACCGTTCACTGCGACGTCATCGAGACCGGAAACGACAGCTGGTGCGTCAAATAGCCATGACGAAGATCATCCACTCACCGCGCTCGCGACGCCGGCGCACCCCGACCCGTTCCAACGTCGTGAGCGAGTCGGGACACGGCCCACATTGATCTGGACGCACTCGAAATATGCTCGCGCGCCAGCGGTGAGCATCGTGGTCAGGGCTGGCGCCAAGCGAGCCGGATTGCACGCTTTCGCCTCGCCGGCAGCTATCGGCTTGCTGTCGATTCCGGCATGAGAAGCTGGGGCAGGCGGATACAGGCCAAGAGCGTTGCCAGAACGAGCAGTGCAGCGAGGAGGAAGCTCGCATCCGGAAGGATCGGCAGGTTGAACAGCGCGCCGCCTGCAACGGATCCCAAGGCTTGACCAAGACTCGCGGCGGCGGTCATGCGGCCGAGCTGCGCGCCCTGGCTCGTCGGGATACCGAACGAGGCCCAGTAGGTCGCCACCGGAGATAGCATGCCGGCGCTCGCCGCCACCAGCGCGACCGCAACCGACATCAAGACCGATGTGCTCACGAGCGAGACGATGACCAGCCCGATGGCAAGCGTCGCCAAACCGGGCGCGACGAACCAGCGCGATCTCTCCGGTTTGATGAGAGGCGAAAACACCAAGGCCTGCACGACCGCCATCACCAGGCTGCACTCGGCGAACATGATGCCGATATGCGCGGCATCGAGACCGAGGACCTTCCCGCGCAGCGCCAGTCCGACTTCGAAGACGCCGATGGCGAGCGCCGTTACCAGTGCGATCGCCAGCAGTCGCAGCATGGCGCGCCGTTCGATTTGCGCGGCGTCGGGCGTCACATCGACATTCTGACGGCGTGCCGCGGAGGGAAGCAGCATTACGACCAGCAGGGCTGCGACGACGGCCAGCCCGGTCGCCGTGAGCAGCGGCATCGCAAGAGAGCGATCGGGCGGGAGCGCCCAGAGTTTGCCAGCGACACGCACCGCCAGCCCACCGAGCAAAGGCCCGATGAAGAAGCCAGCGGTGCCGGCGATATTGATCAGCGCGAAGCGATGGGCGCGCCATTCTTTCGACGGCGCATGATCCCCGATGAGTGCATAGGCGACCGGAGTGATGGCGGCAGCGAAGAGACCGGCGAGAAAACGGCCGAGATAGAGAAGCGGCAGGCTTTCGGTGACCGCGAAGAATGCGGTGGTCGCGGCAAAACCCAGAAGGCCGACCAGGATGATCGGCTTACGACCGTATCGATCGGAGATGCGTCCCCAGACCGGAGCGCCGACGAAGATGGCGATGATATAAGCGCCCGTCAGCAATCCCGTATGCCATGACAGCGCCTGCGGCGTGCTCTTGCCGGCGATCTGCTCGATCAGGAAGGGCAGGATCGGCAAGGCGACGCCGTAACCGACCGTGATCGCAAACATTGCGATGAGCACCGTCGACAGCGCGCTCCAGCTCAAATGGGTTGCTTCAGCCGCGGCCATGCTGCTTCGAGCCCGCGTCCAATCGGCGGCCCGATCGAACAGGCAAGGTCGACATGCGCATCTCTGGAGACACAAAGGGCTGGCCCGATCCGACCCAAGCGCGAAACCATTCCGCGCAGGCCGTCATCAGGGCTGCGAGAAAGAGGGGCCCCGATTTCGGCGTGGACATCGAACGTTGATGGGGTTGCTTCGTCATCATCGTTCCCTCGCTCGAGACGCCTCTTGCAAGCGCTAGGCGACGGTCAGGTTTGGATCTTTAATCCGCATCAAGTTTTGCGATGATCTCGCAATGAAAGCTGTCGGGATCTGCGGGGCAGCGCCGATCGCGAGAGGCCGGAGTGCGCTCCGCCAGGATCCCGAAACGTCGGCGCTACCGACCCGCTTAATGGCTATAGAGCCGCCGAAACAGCCGCTCCTGCGCGCTGTCGCGCGCCTCGCGTGCGATTTCGATGGCGGTTTCCGCCTGCTTGCTGAGCGTGCGTTCGGCGGATCTCATCGGGTTGTCGGGGGAGACCGGCATCCGCTTCGAGCGGACCTCGTTGGCGATGCGCGCGACGACATGCATCCACGGCGAAAACTTTTCTGACAGCAGGTAGCGGCTGGTTCGCATCGGATGGAGCCATCGCAGCGCCTCGGCCGACCATGGCGTGGCCATGGCCTGCACCCACGGGCTGACGAAGTTGCTGTAGAGCGTTTCATTCGCCTGCGACAATTGCCGCACCCGTTCAAAGGCCTTGCGCGGATTGTCGAAGGCCAGGTCTTCGACGCATCGCTCTTCGAACGCGACGCTGTATTGCGGTTTGCGGCAGTCGGGATCGTGGGTGGGGTTGGAGATCTTCATCTCATAGAGGCCGGGCGCGAGGTTTGCGACCTCATCGAGGCTTTCCAGGATGGCGCGGTGCTCCAGCCGCGCGACCGACGCCGAAACGAAGATGCCGAGGTGGCCGACGCGAGGATCGGTCATGAAGACGATCCTCTGGCCCGCCTCCTTCAAGGCATCGGTGGTCTTGTAGACGGCTTTGAGCCAAGCCAGGGCCTGATGGGGCGGCGTGATGTTGTCGCCATACGAGGCAAAGATCACCAGCGGGCTCTTGAGACCGCGCAAATCGATCTTCACTTCGTCGCCGAGGTCGAGCGTGCCTTGCTCGAGCTCGTTGCCGATGAAGAGATGGTCGACGATCTCGACCATCTCTTCCCGGCTGAAGCTGTACCAGGCGTTCCACCAGCGCTCGAACTCGAGGAACCGCTCCTCCTCGCCATCGACCTCGAGGTAGAGGTTTGCGTATTTGTCCCAGATCGCCGCCTCGGGCTTCAGCGTTTCGAAGTTCTGGACGAGCCAGGCGCCATCGAAACGACCGTCTCCGAGATCGCCAACGAAGTGGGTGAGCCAGCTTCCACCAAGCAGGCCGCCAGCGAGGCGCATCGGATTTGCTCCCGACTCTCCTGCCCAATAGGAGAGCGGCGAACCATTGAGCACGATGGGACCGACAGGCGCCCGGCAATGGATCGCGACCAGCATGGCGGCCCAACCGGCCTGGCAGTTTCCGTAGAGCACGGGCTTTTTGCCGGGGTGCCTTGCGATCACCTCGTCAACGAAGTGATGCATTGCGTGCAGGACATCGACGAGCCTTTGGTGGGGGCTTGGCGCTGGAAAGAAGCTGACGAAGTAGACCGGAAACCCCTCATGCAGAGCGATGCCGATTTCGGACTCGCGCTTGAAGCCGCCGATGCCGGGCCCGTGCCCGGCCCGCGGATCCATGATGATCACAGGGGGCTTGGTGTCGTCGACGCACGAATCCGCGTGCTCGGTGCCGGCGGTCGTGATCCGCAGCAGCGCATAATTCGCCGGGCGTTCGAAGCGTCTCGCATCGAGCAGCATTTCATACTGGAAGGTAAGCACCGGCGGCATGCCGGCCTCCTCGTGCTCCAGCATGATGTTCGCCCGCTTTCTCAAGACGTCCCAGAACAGAATCGATCGTTGCCAGGCGTCGATCGAGTAGGCCCATATCCCCGCAGGATCGAACGGCGTGCCGGCCACCGGGGCGGACGGTGCCGGGTCGCCCTGGTCAGCGGATGGGGACAGCAATGCGGGAAGCGGCGCCGTCCCGGCGTGGGTCACTGGCGCGCTTTGCTGGCGTTCCGCAGGGGTAGTGACCGGCATTGGAGGCTCCTCTGAATGTTGCGTTCCGCACGCGCGCCCGATCTCACGCGACGCCGAGCTTCTCGTCCTTGACGGACGTTAAAGACTCCACCGGTTGCGCGCCGCAGCCTCGCCTTTTCAGTCCGCGCATTTGCTGGGGCCGAGCGTTGGCCCGTCCCCTCCGGTTGCGCCAGATTAACGGGTGAGAGACCAGCCATCCCTTTCGGCGGCCAGTCTGCCGAAGTCCCTTACCCGTGCCTGCGGTAGAAGCGCAGGAATTGCGCGTTGATCGCCACGATGATCGTGCTCGCCGACATGAAGACAGCAGCCACTGCCGGCGTCATCAGGAAGCCCGTGCCGAAGGTGATGCCGGCGGCCATCGGGATCGCCACCGTGTTGTAACCCGTCGCCCAGATGAGGTTCTGCACCATCTTGCGATAAGTGGCCCGAGACAGGCCGAGGATCGCCGCGACGTCGCGCGGATCGCTCTTGACGAGCACGACATCCGCCGACTCGACGGCGACGTCGGTGCCGGCCCCGATGGCGACGCCGAGGTCCGCCTGAACGAGCGCCGGCGCGTCGTTGACGCCATCGCCGACCATCGCAACCGAAAGCCCGCGAGCCTGCAGCTCCTTGATCTTGTCCGACTTCTGGTCGGGCAGGACCTCTGCGAAATACTCGGCGATGCCGAGTTCCTTCGACACGCTTTCGGCGACGCCCTTCGCATCGCCGGTCAACATGACCGGCTTGATGCCAAGCCGAGTCAGCTCGGCGATCGCGTCCTTGGATTCCGGCCGGACGATGTCGGCGAGCGCGAAGAGCGCACGGGGCTCGCCGTCGCGCAGCAGCGCTACCACGGTCTTGCCCTGGGCCTCCAGCTGCTTGAGCTTCTCGTTGGTGATGGGCTTGCCTTGCCGGGCGAGATGGCCGGGGCTGACGATACGGATGTCCTGGCCATCGACCTTGGCGACGATGCCCTCGCCCGTGATGTTGCTCACCTCGCTGGCTTTCGGGATGGTCAGATTCCTGCGCTTGGCCTCGGCGACAAGGCCGTGAGCGATGGGGTGTTCGGACTGGTTTTCGGCTGCCGCGGCAAAAGCGAGTTCCGCGTTTTCGTCGCCGCCTGCCAGCAGCACGATGTCGCTGACCCCGAAACGTCCTTCCGTCAGCGTGCCGGTCTTGTCGAGCACGACAGCGTCGAGATTGCGCGCCCTCTCGAACGCCGCCCGATCGCGGATCAGAAGGCCATTGCTGGCGCTGAGCGATGTGCTGACGGCGACCACGAGAGGAACGGCAAGGCCAAGCGCGTGCGGGCACGCCACGACCATGACGGTGACCATGCGCTCAAGCGCGAATTCGAGCGGCGCGCCAAGCCAGAACCACCAGACGAACAGCGTTCCGAAGCCGACGGCCAGGGCGATGTAGGTCAGCCAGGCCGCCGCCCTGTTGGCGATGTCCTGCGTGCGCGAGCGCGTCGCCTGCGCCTTCTTCACGAGATCGATGACCTGGGCGAGATAGGTCGCATCGCCGGTCTTGGTCACCTTGATGGTGACTGCGTTTGCGCCATTGATCGCGCCGCCGATCGCCGTCGCACCGACCGTCTTGGTGACGGGACGCGATTCACCCGTCAGCATCGCCTCGTTGAAACCTGACGATCCCTCGATGATCTCGCCGTCGACCGGCACCTTGGCCCCCGGACGAACGATGACATGATCGCCGGGCTTGAGTTCCGAAATCGGCACGTCATGCGTCGTGCCGTCGGCGTCGATGCGGGTGGCGCTATCGGGCAGGAGGCGCACCAGCTCTTCCAGCGCGCGCGAAGCGCCCATCACCGAGCGCATCTCGACCCAGTGGCCGAGCAGCATGATGGCAATGAGGGTGACGAGCTCCCAGTAAAACGCTTCGCCTGGGAAGCCAAAGGTCACCGCCGCCGAGAAGAAATAGGCGGCCGAGATCGCCATCGCGATCAGCGTCATCATACCGGGCTGCCCTTTGCGCAGCTCGGAGAAGAAGCCGGTCAGGAAGGGCCAGCCGCCATAGACAGAGACCGTCACCTCGGAAGGACAGGACGTCCGTCAGCCCGAGGTATTGCCGGATCATCGGCGAAAGGAGCAGGACCGGAGGCGTCAGAACCAGGGTGACCCAGAACCGGCGGCGGAAGTCCGCGACCATGGCCCCGTGGTCATGACCGGCATGCTCCGAATGGCTGGATCCGGCCGCCGCGACGATCTTGGCGCCGCCATGACCGGCCTGGTGCGCCGCTCCAGCGCCAGCGTGCTGATGATGATCGTGGTGGTCGTGATGGGAGCTCATTCTTCCTCGTCCGTCAGGTGGCCCGGCCTGAGGTTGGATTGGGCGGGGCGATAGAGTTCTGTGCCGCGCTGACCATAGACTGGAAGCGACAACGTCCTGATCACAAGCCTCGCCGCCGGGCGTCTTGAAATCTTTAATCCAGATCAAGTTCTGGTCGCGTCTGCGCGGCGCGTCGGTGACCAACTGAGATACGTCCGAAGCGCGACGTTTGGCAGGCCTTTATGCGGATTTGATCAGCGTCCCGGCGTTGCCCTCAAGGATCGCGCGGGCATCTTCCAACCGTCCAATGCCCACAGCCCGGCCGTGCGCCTTGGCAAACTGACAGGCCGCCTCCACCTTCGGCCCCATGGAGCCGGGCGGGAATTGATACGCCGCGAGCTCGGCGGGTTGCGCTCGTCGAACGGGGCGTTGCTGCGGTGTGCCCCAGTCGAGATAAACAGCATCGACGTCCGTCAGCATGAGAAATGCGTCAGCAGCGAGGTCGGCGGCGAGGAGTCCGGCCGCGCGATCCTTATCGATGACGGCTTCAACGCCTTGAAGATCGCCGGTGGGATCACGGACGACGGGAATGCCGCCGCCGCCCGCGCAGATCGTCACGACTTTCGCGGAGACCAACATGCGGATCACCTCGATCTGGACGATCCGCCGGGGCAGGGGGGAGGCGACAACGCGACGCCACCGACCTGGCGCTTCTTCAACCATGGGCCAGCCATGTGCCGTGCGGGCATTCTCGGCCTCCCGGGCGTCATACACTGGACCGATCGGCTTCTCGGGACGGCCGAATGCGGGGTCGTCGCGCGCCACCTCGATATGCGTCAGCAGCGTGGCAAGTCGAGTGGCGGAAGGAAGGACGTTAGCCAGTTCCTGCTCGATCATGTAGCCAATCATGCCGATGCTCTCGGCGCTGATGACGTCGAGGGGATAGGGTGGCACGTCCTTCAACGCTGCGGCCTGGAGGGCAAGTAAACCGACTTGCGGACCGCTTCCATGGGCAACGATGATGTCGTGGTCGATGGCAAGATCGGCCAGCGCCGCGGCCGCCTTCCTGACATTGGCGCGCTGAGCCTCGGCGCTCATCGGCTCGCCGCGCTTCAGAAGTGCATTACCGCCAAGTGCAACAACAACGCGCATGGTCAGCCCCGCATCGGGCCGCAGAGGCATGCGACGGGACGCGTTTCGGCACGGGCTTGCAAGGTACCCCTCTGGTCCCGTCCGATTGCCACATCCTCACGCATCAAACGTCTGTCCTTTCCGTCTTCACTCCCCCGGCGCCCGTCCATCTCCACGACCATCGTCGCTGCCCGAACTCTGCGAAGCCCGATACCACGCACAAGCGCGGCCGCATCTTCGGCCGGACGCTGATAGAACGGCTCAATGTCACGGCCGGGGTGATGCCGATCCTTGATCGAAGTTAAGTTCGTCGATGCTGGCTCGTTCTACTGTGAACCCCAGTTGGAATCGAGGCCATCGCCGACCGGTGCTTGGATCGGGACATCGGATGGCCGCGATGCTTTCGACGGAAACAGGTCGACGAGGACATGGCAATGCAGCCCAAGTTGCGAGCGATGGTGACTTTCGCGTTCCTGCTCGTGCCGACCCTCGCCGTTGCGCAGCACGACGTGCACCATGACGGTGCAGCAACGGGTCAGCCCGCGCCGCCCTCGGCTGCGGCGCCATCGCAGCAATGCGCGCCGATGATGGGCATGATGAAGGGCATGATGGCCGAGCACATGTCGGCATGCATGGCGACGTTGCCAAACGCTTCGCAAGCCTACATGCGGGCGATGATGGGTATGCACACCCCGATGATGGAAGCGATGCAGGCAAAAGACCCGGATGTCGCGTTCGTCAAGGGCATGGTCCCGCATCACCAGGCCGCCATCGACATGGCGCGGGCCGTCCTGGAATACGGATCAGATCAGCCGGCGAAAGCCCTCGCGCAGGACATCATCGCGAGCCAGCAGGCCGAAATCGATCGCATGCGCGCGTGGCTGAAGCAGCGTGGCGAATAGGTTGGGCGTGCCGGCGCGCGTGCGTTTCGGGACCGTCGCGCGTTCCGAATGGGGTCGTGATCGGAGAGAGCGAATGGTTGCTCGGATAAGGCGACGCTGCGCTGGTATTCTGATCGCAATGATCCTCGCGCTTGGCCCTGCGCTCGCGGATGATGGCTATCGCAACGCAGACGGCCTGGCGGTCTATCTCGGTATCGTGCCGGCGGCTGTCCTCCGCGGCCATCCGATGGCGCATGCGGAGAGCACGATGCACGGCGGCGCCGGAACAGCACGCCATCAGCAACATCTCGTGGTCGCGGTGTTCGATGAGCGATCAGGCGCGCGTGTGGAGAACGCCCAGGTGTCGGCCAGGATCGGCGGCCTGGGTCACGTCGGTGAACAATCCATTCGGCTTGATCCCATGAAGATCGCAAACACGATCACCTATGGAGGATTCATCGCTTTTCCTGGAAACGATCGCTATGACATTGTCGTCGACATAACCATTCCAGGCCGATCACGCCCGGTCTCGGTGACATTCTCCAGCGATCACATCCAATAAGGGCGGCCGTGAGTGCGCGATCCTGATCGACCAACGACACCTCTTTGGATGCGCCTGAATCAAACGGCGAAACACGACAGCTGTAACAATCTGTCGTCGCTCTACGAATTCGATAGAAGGGCGGTCGCAGGCGCTTCGGCGGATTGATCAAACACCGACGTGACGACAAGCTGCGTCGTTGAGGCCAGCTGTCGAGGTCCTGTGATCCGACACACGGCTGGAGGCGGCCTTGGCTTGGCAACGCGTGCGAACGGAAGAGCTGATCACCAGGCTGGTGGCGGATCTCAGGCCTCACCACGTCGAACGGCGCACCCGGGCGCGCAGGCTGTGGACGGTTGCTATTATCACGATCGCCTTGCCATTGCTGGCGCTGGCGCGGCCGCTTCGCGCTGACATCGCCTCTCAAATCGCCGATCCAGTGTTCGTCGCTTCGGTCGCGACCTCGGCACTGATCTTTGTCACAGGCCTCCTGACAGTCCTCATGGTCCGCCGCCCAGGGCGCTCTCGGTTTTGGCTCTTCGCGCCGCTGGTCGCCTTCGGATCTTGGCTTGTCATGGAGTTTGGCAATGTCGCTTTCGACGTCTTCCGGGAGGGGTCGCGCGCCCTTG
>OEIU01001364.1_pt1 | contig 16079 bp, 2 predicted proteins | sample 1539221 | NCBI WGS metagenome assembly OEIU01 (sample SAMN03792071, study PRJEB22550) | activated sludge metagenome | feature: wastewater treatment plant; material: activated sludge; isolation source: Wastewater treatment plant of a petroleum refinery complex | place: Argentina: Zarate | collected...
TGCGGCGGGAGCGGAGCGCGGACGCGCAGACGACGGCGCAGGTCGTGTTTCTCGGCGCGCTGGACCTTCCTGCGCAGGTCGACCCCGTCGACCCGCTAGCGGCCCTGCGGCCGGTCATCGATTCATCGCTCGCCCTGATCCAGGCATGCGCAGGAACGGCGGGCGCCGCACCGGCACCGCGGTTGTGGTGGCTGATCCGCTCGGGAATCCCGGTCGGCAACGATGGCGAACGGGGAACAGGCGGTCGCCCGATATCGCCGCTTGCCGGGTCGCTCTGGGGCCTGTGCCGGGTCCTGCGCTGTGAACACCCCGAGTTCTCAGCGAGTCTGGTCGACCTGGACGAGCGCCCCAAGGCCAAGGCGCTGGCGACGCTGATGAGCGTCTCTCCTATCCGTGAGTCGCAGTTCGCGCTGCGTGCCGATTCCGCCTGGGTGGCCCGCATCGGCCCGACCGATCCGCCCCGCCATCCCGTGGCCGGGCTCCAGAGGGAAGGTGTACGCTTCGGCTGGACTGCACCGGCTCCGGGTTCGATCGAAGACCTGGTCTGTGCCCCGCATCCGGTCCGCGATCCTGGCGCAATGGACGTGACGATCGATGTCCGTGCCTCCGGACTCAATTTCCGTGACGTCCTGTGGGCGCTGGGCATGGTGCCCGGCGTCGGTACCGTGCTGGGTTGGGAATGCGCCGGCGTGGTGCGGGCGGTCGGGCTGAACGTTCACGACCTTCGCGTCGGCGACGAGGTGATCGCGATCGCGCCCGGATCGTTCGCCAGCGATGTCACCGTTGCCAGGCGGTTCGTCGCCCCCAAGCCCGCCGGTCTCGACATAGCGACGGCTGCCTCCCTCCCGGTCGCTTTCCTGACGGCGATCTACGGTCTGGAGCATCTGGGCAGGATACTGACGCCCGGCAGGCCACCTCCGCGCGTTCTGATTCATTCCGGGACCGGAGGCGTGGGCATGGCGGCCATACAGGTCGCGCGTCGCGCCGGCGCGCAGGTGTTCGCCACCGCAGGCAGCGAATCGCGGCGCGAACGGTTGCGCATGCTCGGCGTCGAACACGTCTTCGATTCGCGCAACGTGTCGTTCCGCGACCAGGTGCTTGCGGCCACCTCCGGGGAAGGCGTCGACATCGTCCTGAACTCTCTCGCCGGTCCGCTCATCCCGGCCAGCCTGGACGTGCTCGCCCCCGGTGGCCGATTCCTGGAGATGGGCAAGCGCGACATCTGGTCAGCGGAGGCGGTTGCGCGCGTCTACCCGCACGTCGAGTACCGCCCGTTCGATCTGGGTGACGAAATGCGCAGCGATCCGGCGCTGGCCCCGGCATTGTTCGAAACGTTGTCGGCGCGATTGGCGGCCGGGGAGTTGCGTCCTCTGCCCGTGCAGAGCTACTCGTTCCACCAGCTTCAGGAAGCGATGCGCACGATGATGCAGGCGGGGCATGTCGGAAAGCTGGTTCTCCAGCGGCCGGATGGAGCGGTGGCCGCGCCGCCGTGCGGCCCGGTCCGAGGCGATGCGAGCTATCTGGTCACGGGCGGCCACGGTGCACTCGGCCTGGCGGTCGCTCATGAACTCGTGCGACGCGGCGCGCGTCACCTGATCCTCGTCGGTCGCCGTTCTCCGGGCCCCGATGTGGCCGCCCAGCTTGCGCGTCTGCGCGATGAAGGAGTCGAGATCCGGTCCGTGCCGGTCGATGTGGCCGATGCGACGGCGCTGCGGGCGCTCCTCGATGAAACGTCCGGCACGATGCCGGCGCTGCGCGGCGTGATCCACGCGGCGGGCGTACTCGACGACGGTGTTCTGATCAATCAGACCTGGTCGAGGTTCTCGAACGTGCTCGCGCCGAAGCTCCAGGGAGCCGTGAATCTGGACCGTCTGACCCGGACCGTTCCGCTGGATTTTTTCGTGCTGTTCTCGGCGGCGGCGGGCTGGGTCGGCGCTCCCGGTCAGGGCAACTATGCGAGCGCCAACACGGCGCTCGATGTCCTCGTCCAGGAACGCCTCGCGGCCCGACTGCCGGCTACTAGCATCGCCTGGGGGCGATGGGAAGGTCCGGGCATGGCGGCGTCACGAGACTGGGATTCGCTCGGCGCGCCGGCGATCGACATCGAGCAAGGGCTCGATGCCTTGTTCGAACTGATCGGCCGGCAATCGGGTGCCTGTGCGGTACTGCCGCTCGATTGGCGGCGATATCTCGGCCATCTGTACCACGACGACATTCCTGCCTGCTTCGACCGTGTCCTCGACGCTCAGGCCGCTGATGCCGGCCAGAGTCTCGGCGGCGATCGCTCGCAGGCCGACGAGCGGGGAGCCATGCCGGCACGATCGAGCGCTGCGAAGAAGAACGACGGCGCCTCGACATTCGTCCGGGATCTGACGGGCTTGCCGCTCGCGCAGCGCACCGACCAACTGATGCGCCGGCTGGAGGCGCTGGTACGGCGCGTCGCCGCCATCCCGGCCGGGCAGCCGATCGATCCGGACTGTCCGCTGCGCGACCTGGGCGTGGATTCCCTGATGACGGTGGAGCTTCGCAATGCGATCGGCAAGGCGCTGGGCGTCAACCTGGCGGCCACGGTGGTCTTCGACCATCCGTCCCTGAATGCCTTGACGCGGCACGTCATGGTGACGGTTCCCGGCCTGTCGGCCGGTGCGGACGCAGCCCCGGCGATCGGGGAAGGCGGGCACCTTCGGCAGGCCCGGATGATCGAGGCCGTCCGCGAATTGTCCGAGGACGAAGCGGAAGCTCAGTTGCTGCGGGAACTGTCGGGCCAGGCCAACGATGAGTACGGCGATGCGTGACGAAGGAGGTGAGCTGTCGCCCACCAAGCGGGCACTTCTGGAGATCCGGGAATTGCGGGCGCGGTTGACCGCGTACGAGAAAGCCGCGAGCGAGCCGATCGCCATCGTCGGGATCGGTTGCCGATTGCCGGGCGGCGTCGTCGACGAAGAATCGTTGTGGGCCGCACTGCGCAACGGGCTCGATGCGATCGGCGAGGTTCCGACCGATCGCTGGAACGTCGGTGAACTGTTCGATCCGGATCCCGATCGGGCCGGGCGCATGTCGACGCGCTACGACGGGTTCCTCGAGTCGATCGATGAATTCGATGCGGGATTCTTCGGGATCGCCCCGCGCGAGGCCGCCAGCATGGATCCGCAGCAGCGGCTGTTCCTGGAGGTGGCCTGGGAGGCACTCGAGGACGCCGGAGTTGCGCCCGATCGCCTGGGCGGCAGTGCGACGGGCGTGTTCGTCGGCGCGGGTAACAGCGACTATGGCCGGCTGCTTTTCCATGAGCGCAACGAGATCGACGCATATTCCGGTTCGGGGGGCAGCCTCAGCGTCATCGCCGGACGTCTTTCTTACACCCTTGGATTGCAGGGCCCGAGCCTGTGCGTGGACACCGCCTGCTCCTCGTCGCTGGTAGCCGTCCATCTCGCCATCCAGAGCTTGCGGCGGCGGGAATGCGACCTGGCCGTGGTCGGCGGCGTCAACGTGATCCTTTCGCCGGAGGCACACATCACGTTCACGAAAGCAAGGATGCTGGCACCGGATGGCCGATGCAAGACGTTCGATGCGGCAGCGGACGGCTATGGACGAGGAGAAGGTTGCGTGGTGGTGGTCCTGCGGCGACTTGGCGACGCACGGGCACGGGGTGAGCGCGTTCTGGCCGTGATGCGCGGCAGTGCCGTCAATCAGGATGGCCGCAGTGCCGGCCTCACCGCACCGAACGGTCCTTCACAGGAGGCCGTGATTCGATCGGCGCTCATCGCCGCGGGACTGCAGCCGTCCGACATCGACTACGTGGAGGCGCATGGAACCGGAACGCCGCTCGGTGATCCGATCGAGCTTCATGCGCTCGGTGCCGCCTATGGCGCTGGGCGCGATCCCGACCGTCCGCTGTGGGTCGGGTCGTGCAAGGCGAACTTCGGTCACCTCGAGGCGGCGGCCGGCCTGACCGGACTGATCAAGACGGTTGCGGCGCTCAGGCGTCGCGAGTTGCCCCGACAGCTCCATCTGCGCCGGCCGAATCCGCTCGTCGATTGGGCCGGCCTGCCGCTGCGCGTGGCAACGGCACCGCAAGGCTGGCCTGCCGCGGTCGGCCAGCCTGCCCGCGCCGGCGTCAGCTCGTTCGGCTTCAGCGGCACCAATGCGCACGTGATCGTCGAGGAAGCAGACCCGAGCGCTGATGCACAGGGCATCAAGAAGGCCATTGCGCACCAGAAGGAGCGGCCATTCCACGTGCTTGCGCTCTCCGCGCGAGATCCTGCCGCTCTGCGGGAACTGGCCCGTCGCTATTGCGCCCGGATGTTCGCGCCGGTCGAAGGAGCGCCGGGCGCCGCGGATATCTGCTGGAGCGCCAATACGGGACGCGCGCACCTCGCGCACCGGCTTGCGGTGAGCGGCGAGGACTCGGCGGCCATCCGCGCCGCCTTGAACGGCTTCGTCGGGGGCAGGAAGCCTGCCGTATCCGTCGAAGGCACGTCGGCGAACCGCCCGCGGGTCGCGTTTCTCTTCACCGGCCAAGGGTCGCAGTACGCCGACATGGGGCGAGGTCTCTACGACAGCGTCCCGGCCTTCCGCGCCGCGGTGGACCGCTGTGCAAGCATCCTTGACCCCCTGCTGGACCGTCCGCTGATGTCGCTGCTGGCCGACGGAACCGGGGCTCTCGACCGGACGGCCAATGCGCAGCCTGCGCTGTTCACGATCGAGTATGCGATGGCCCAGATGTGGTCGGCCTGGGGTATCCGGCCGGCACTCGTTCTCGGACACAGCCTGGGCGAGTACGTGGCGGCGTGCGTTGCGGGGGTGATCCCGCTCGATGACGCCTTGCGGGTCATTGCTGAGCGGGGCAGGATCTGCGAGAACTTGCGGGGAGACGGCGCGATGGCGGCCGTGTTCGCCCCGGCTGAACGGATCGAAGCAGCGATCGGCTGCAGCGCCGGGCGTGGGGGCCCGCTCGCCATCGCCGCCTACAATGGTCCGGAGCATGTGATCGTCAGCGGCGCGCGAGCCGCGGTCGAAGCCCTCAGCGCGAGCTTCTCGTCGCGGGGTATCCGCGTGACGCCGCTGCGGATCTCGCACGGCTTTCACTCGCCGCTCGTGGAGCCGGCCGTCGCGCCAATGAGGCAAGCGCTCGAGCGTGTGCGCTTCGACCAGGCAAAGGTGCCTGTCGTGTCGAACGTGTCGGGACGCATCGCCGGGGCGGAAGAGTTGTCGAATCCGGACTATTGGTTGCGGCATCTGACCTCGCCGGTGCGCTTCGCCGAGTCGCTGAACTCGGCGCTGGGGCACGACATCACGCATTTCATCGAGATGGGTCCTCATCCGGTGCTGCTCGGAATGGCCGCTGAGGTCGTGGGTCCGCGATCGATCGGACTGCTGCCGACACTGCGGCGGGGACTGCCCGACTGGAAGGAACTGATCGAAAGCGTCCGGCGACTGTATGCGGACGGCTCTGCGATCGACTGGGAGGAGTTCGACCGGGGGCACGCCCGGCGGCGTGTCGCGGTGCCGACCTACCCTTTCCAGCGGCGCAGGCATTGGTTCGGCTCCCGCATTGCGTCGGCGACCGCGAGTGGCGCAATTTCGGGGGCCGATGCAGCGAGCCATGCGAAGTCCATGGTGAGGTCGACGCTTTCCCGGCAGGTGCTGCGCGGGCCGCACAGCGTGAACCTTTCGAACTACGGGCAGCGCTGGGAGGTGCTGGGTCGGCTGACCGACTCGCATGCGCGCACCATACTGCGCGACTGCGGCATTTTCGCGGCTGCCGGCGACCGGGCGAACCTGCAGAGCGTCCAGCAGCGTCTCGGTGCTCCATCCACCTATCGCCACCTGTTGAAGCGGTGGCTGCAGAGAATCGTCGACAGCGGAGACCTGAAAGTGGTCGACGGGGACTACGTTGCCGAACGTGCCTTGCCCGATCCGGAGCTCGCCGCACGATGGGACGAGGCGGCGACCGCGATGGCTGACAATCCGGCGGTACTTCGGTACATCGGGCATTGCGGGAACCTGTTGCCGGCGGTGATCTCGGGCCGGGAGAACGCTCTGGAGACCCTCTTTCCCGGCGGGGCGCTCGATCTTGCCGAAGGCATCTATGAGCGGTCCGCTCCGATGCAGTACATCAATGGCCTCGCGGCAAGCGCGATCGAGGCGTTCGTCGCGGCAAGGGGCGCTCGAGCGCCACTCAGGGTCCTGGAGATCGGCGCCGGTACGGGCGGCAGTTCGTCGGCATTCATCCCGATGTTTCCAGCGGATAGAACGACCTACTGGTACACCGACGTGACGCCGCTGTTCTTCGACCACGCCCGGGTGAAGTTCGCGGATCACCCCTTCGTGCAGTTCGCCCAGTGCGACCTGGAAGAGGATCTGCCCGGGCAGGGCTTCCCGCATGGAAGCTTCGATGTGGTCCTTGCGGCCAATGTGGTTCATGCGACGCGCGATCTGCGGGCGTCGCTGAGAAGCATTCGCCAAGTGCTGGCCCCGGGAGGCCTGCTGCTGATGATCGAGTCCACGCGGCACCTCGCCTGGTTCGACATGACCACCGGGCTCATCGAAGGCTGGCAGCTCTTCGCCGACGATCTGAGAACGGACGATCCGCTGCTGGCACCTTCGGCGTGGCTGGAGGCGCTTGGCGCTGCCGGCTTCGATGATGCGGGGGCATGGCCCCGTCCGGAAGATGCGACAGGAGAGATCGGTCAGCATGTGCTCATCGGGTGGGCAGGCGACACGGCCTCGGAACGTGCCGCACCCGGCTCCCGTCACGACGCCGAAGCGCAGGCGATGCAACTGCCCGGGGCGGTGGCGGCCGCGCCGCCGTCCGGCAGTGCCGGATCCGATGATCATCCGATAAGAAGAATCGTGGCGGAAGCTCCCGCTGCAGAGAGACCAGAGCTGCTCAGAGCGTTCGTCCGGGACCATGTTGTCCAGGTCCTGCGGCTGCAGTCCGACGAGGCGCCCGGACGCAATGACCGATTGATGGACCTCGGACTCGATTCGCTGATGGCCGTCCAGTTGCGCAACCGTCTCGGCAGCGGCCTGGGCCTGGTACGCCCGCTGCCGGCGTCACTGATGTTCGACCATCCGACGATCGACGCGATCGCCGATCACCTTCTCGTCGAGCTCGATGCGCCCGCTGATGTCGTGGACGAAGGAGGCCCGCCGGCGAATGCGTCGGCATCCGCCGTGCTCGCAGCCGTGGCCCGCAAAGACGAAGGTCTGGGTGCCGCCGCCATCGCGGCGATGAGCGAGGCCGAGGTCGAAGCCGTGCTCTTGAATCGCCTGGGGAACCTGTGAACAAGCCGGAGTCGCCACCGCCGCTCGACGAGGGGAACGCGTCGATGTCGCCGATGAAGCGTGCCTTGCTGGCGATCGAGAGCCTGCAGGCGAGGGTCGCGGCGGCCGAGGCGGCTGCGAACGCCCCGATCGCGGTGATCGGTTTGGGTTGCCGCGTTCCCGGGGCCGATGATCCCGACGAGTTCTGGAGGCTGTTGAGTTCGGGAAGCGATGCTGTCGGACCGGTGCCGTCCGGGCGAGCCGACCTGGCCGAGCTGTGCTCGGATCTCGACAGGACCCCGGACGCCGGATTCCTGCAAGCGGTCGATGGATTCGACGCCGCGTTCTTCGGAATCGCGCCGCGAGAAGCCAATGGCATGGATCCACAGCAGAGGCTCATGCTTGAGGTGGCCTGGGAAGCGCTGGAGAACGCCGGCGTGGCGCCCGACCGGTTGGAACGTTCGGCGACCGGCGTCTACCTCGGACTGTGTAGCAGCGACTACGCGTTTCTGATCACCAAGGCAGCCGACAAGGCGCTGCTGGACGCGCACTATGCGTCGGGCATCGCGCACAGCGTCGCTTCCGGTCGCTTGTCGTATCTGCTCGGCTTGCAGGGGCCGAGCCTTACCGTCGACACGGCCTGCTCGTCGTCGCTGGTTTCGGTACACCTGGCCTGTCAGGCACTGCGCACGGGCGAATGCCGGATGGCTCTGGCCGGTGGCGTGAACCTGATGCTGTCGGCGGACCTGTTTGTCGCGTTCACTCAGTCGAGGATGCTCGCTGCGGATGGCCGCTGCAAGACCTTCGATGCTTCAGCCGATGGATTTGCGCGAGGCGAAGGATGTGGCGTCGTCGTGCTGAAGAAGCTCGACGAAGCGATCGCGGACGGGGACCGTGTGCTCGCGGTGATCCGCGGCAGTGCGGTCAACCAGGACGGGCCCAGCAGCAGCCTGACGGCGCCGAATGGTCCGGCGCAGGAGGCGGTGATACGGGCGGCATTGCAGCGCGCCGGAATCAGGCCGGAAGAGGTCGGGTACGTCGAGGCCCACGGGACGGGCACGCAGTTGGGTGACCCTCTGGAGATGCGGGCCCTCGGCGAAGTGTTTCGCCATCGCCGCGGGGCGCCGCCGCTCGTCGTCGGGTCGGTCAAGACGAACGTCGGCCATCTGGAAGCCGCAGCCGGCATCACCGGGCTCATCAAGGTGGTTCTGTCGCTGCAGCATGCACGGATCGCGCCGCACCTTCACTTCCGCGAACCCAGTCCGCACATCGCCTGGGACGACCTGCCGATCCGGATTCCCACGAAGCTGGATACGTGGGAACCGATCGGCGGTCGGCGGATCGCAGGGGTCAGTTCCTTCGGATACAGCGGAACGAACGCGCACCTGGTCGTCGAGCAGGCACCGGACCTCGCGCGCCGCGGTCCTGGCCCCACCGATGCGGCTCGACGAGCGCATCTGTATCTGCTGTCGGCGCGCGACGAGACTGCGTTGCGTGCCTTGGCGGCGAAGCACGCGGAGTTCATCGCGGCTTCAGATGTTTCGCTTCAGGATCTGTGCGCGACGTCTCAGGTCGGGCGCGCCCGGTTCAGCGAGCGCGCGACGCTGATCTCGACCAGCGTGGCCGAGCTCGTCGGGCAACTGCGGGCACTGTCCGAAGGTCGCGCGGCCGAAGGCGTCGAGCATCACCGTCTCGCCCGGCGCGACCCGCCCAAGGTGGCATTCCTGTTCACCGGGCAGGGCGGGCAGTATGCGGGCATGGGGCGGGGTCTGTACGCTTCGGTGCCGGTCTTTAGAGCGGCGATCGATCGCTGCGCAGCTCTGCTGGATGGGCATCTGGCCAAGCCGCTCATTGAACTGCTCTTCGATGAAGAGGTCGGACGCCGCTACCTGGACGAAACCGAATTCACACAGCCGGCATTGTTTGCCTTCGAGTATGCATTGTCGGAATGGTTGCGCGCGCTGGGAGTTTCGCCGATCGCGGTGATCGGCCCCTCGATAGGCGAGTTCGCCGCCGCCTGCTGCGCCGGAGCGATGTCGCTCGAAGACGGCATCCGGCTGGTCGCGCTGCGAGGCAGGCTGATGCAGCGGTTGCCCGCCGGCGGGGCCATGGCGGCTGTCGCTGCGCCTTCAGAGGACGTCGGCACGGTGATCGCGCCTTTTGCAGCTCAGGTGGCGATCGCCGGGATCAACGGCCCGCTTCAGACCGTCATATCGGGAAGCCGCGACCGGGTCGAGGCGCTGTGCGAGGAGTTCGAACAGCGCGGCCTGCGGTGCGCCCGTCTGGCGGTTTCGCACGCGTTTCACTCGCCGTTGATGGATCCGATGCTTGCCGAGTTGGAACGGGGCGTCGCGGGCGTCCGCTTCGAGCCGCCGCGTATCCGGTTCGTCTCCACCGTTACCGGCGCACCCGCGGGAGTCGCCGAGCTGGGCCAGCCCGGATACTGGACTCGCCAGGCGCGACAAGCCGTCCTGTTCGCCGATGCCCTCCGGAGTCTGGAGGTACTGAAGCCTGACTTGTGCATCGAGGTGGGCCCGCACCCCACGCTGTCTCCGCTCATGCGCGTCACGCTGGGGGAGGCGGCTCCCCCGTCGCTGGCAGCGAGCCGCAAGGGCGTGGACGACTGGTCGCAGATGCAGCGGCTGCTCGCCAGATTGTTCCTGGAAGGCGTGGACGTCGATTGGCATGCGGTGCAGGCCGGTGCGCAGATCAGGCGGGTCCCCCTTCCGACGTATCGGTTCCAACGCGAGCGGCATTGGTTATCCGGCCTGCGGCGCGCCCCGATTCCAAACACGGGAAGTGACCGGGCGACTGATCCGGCCCGCGGCGCGCGCCCGCGCGGCACCGCGAACGATCGTAGCCACGAGAGCCGGCTGACACCGGATTCTCCGACCTTCCTGCGGGAACACAAGGTTCACAGCCGGGTGGTGGTACCGGCGACCCTGTACCTCGATATGCTGCAGGCGGCGGCTGTCGAGTATTTCGGGCCGGGTGCCGAGATCGAGATCACCGACGTGGTCGTCGTGCACGCGATGCTGCTCGAAGAGTTGCCGGGAGCGGGTCGGCTGGTTCGAGCCGCCGTCGGCGCGCAGAATGGCGGGCGACTGGCGGTGGCAATCACCAGCCGCGATGACGAAGAGGGGCTGGATCCCCGTGCCGACGACGGATGGACGCACCACGTGTCGGCGAACCTGTGCCGCATGACCGGCGTTCCGAGCGATTCGGATCGGATCCGTCCGTCTTTGCGCGACGCGCGCGCGCTGTGCTCCGAATCCGTCGCTCATGAAGTGTTCTACGAAGACTTCGCGGCCCGCGGACTGCAGTTCGGGCCAGCGTTCCGGTCGGTGAAGTCGCTGTGGCGTGCGGGGAACGGCGCCGGCAGTCGGGCTTTGGGGTCCGTGGCGCTGGCGGAGGAACTGGTCGCGCCGCAGGGTGGCCACAGGATCCATCCGGTTCTGCTGGACGGCTGCCTTCAGGTGCTGGCCGCAGCCGTGCGGACCGATTCAGCCGATGACCTGTTTCTTCCCTTCTCGATCGGCCGATATCGACTGCTCGGCGCGCCCGGCAGGCAGTGCTGGGCATATGCCGTCGCGCACGGGCAGACGTCCGCGGAAACCCGCAGTGCCGACGTGTATGTGTTCGATGAGACGGGCGCGATGATCGCCGAACTGATCGAGGTCGGCCTGAAGCGGGTGCAGCGCGCCACCGTCCTGGATCTGGCTGTGGCCGACGGACTGGTTCAGCAGTATCTCTACGCTCCGGTCTGGATGCCGGCCAAACCCGCGCCGCCGAACCGGTCGCCGGATGCCCTTCGTGATGCGATGGACATCCCGGCGCTTGCCGATGCCGCATCCGCCGCACTGCCGCGGTTGAGCGGTAGCGCGAATCTGAGCCGCTACGACCTCGGCATGCCCAGACTGGAGCGGCTGTGTCAGGAATACGTCGTGGAGGCGCTGGCCGAACTCGGATGGAACCGGGCCCCAGGCAGCGTCGTCGATCCGCAGCGCCTGTTCTCGGAACTCGGTATCGCACCGATTCACGGTCAACTGTTCCCGCATCTTCTGAAGTGGCTCGAACGCGGTGGATTCCTGGTACGTCAACCCGAAGGAAGGCTGATCGCCGCGGCGATCGCGCCCGTCGATACCGCCGCGACATTCTCGCGCTTGCGCCGCGACCATCCCGAGACGGCTGCCGAATTGGAGCTCACGTCGCGTACCGGGCGGAAGCTGGCTTCGGCCTTGCGAGGCGAATGCGATCCGCTGCAGTTGCTCTTCCCGGGCGGATCCACCGAGTTCGCGGAGCGGGTCTATCGGGACTCCCCGCCTGCGAAGGTGTTCAACGGAATGATGGGCGCCATCGTCGGCGAGGCGTTGAAGAGGAAAACGCCGATTCGCATCCTCGAGATCGGCGCAGGGACCGGTGGAACGACCGCTCATGTCCTGCCGCATCTGCTCCAGGCCTCGGGGGGCGTGCCCGTGCAGTACATGTTCACCGATGTGGGCCCGCTGTTCGTCACGCGAGCGCGAGAACGTTTCGGCTCGAATCCGTTCATGCGGTTCGGAGTGCTCGATCTCGAACGCGATCCAGGGGTCCAAGGGTTCGGATCCGGAAGCTTCGACCTGATCCTGGCATCCAACGTGATCCACGCGACTCGCGATCTGCACGCATCGCTTGCGCGCGTACGTAGTCTGCTGCGGCCGGGCGGATGTCTGGCGATGCTGGAGGCGACAGCGCCTCAGGCGTGGTTCGATCTGACGGTGGGCTTGACCGACGGTTGGTGGTGTTTCGAAGATCGTACCCTGCGGCCCGACTATGCGACGTTGCCCCGCGAGCGGTGGTTGGAGCTTCTTGCGGAATGCGGCCTGGAGGCGGCCCGCGCTATCGGTGGAGCGCCCGGGGACGAGGGCGTGGTGGCGATCAATACCCTGTTGCTGGCGCGATCCCCTGTCGGCGCCTCCCGCTCACCTGAGCCACCACGACACTGGCTGCTCTGGGCGGACCGCGCGGGAGGTGCCGCGATGATCGCGGATGGCCTGCGGGCCCGCGGAGACACCTGCACGCTCGTCGTCGCAGACAGCGTCGAAGCCCTGGTGCAAGGCGATGCGATGTCGATCGACCCCGAGGCACCGGCAAGCGCTCGCCAGGTTTTCGATCGTCTGGACTCCGCTGGAACACCGGTCGATGAAGTCGTGCACCTCGGGTCGCTCGGCGCGGCGCCGCAGGAATCTGTCACCGAGTCCGATCTGCCTGCCGCCTACCGGTCCGGCGTACTGAGCGCCATGAATCTGGCGAAGGCCATGCTGCAACGGCCGGCGCCGCCGCGGCTGTGGATCGTCACGCAAGGTGTTCACCAGACCGGGGCCGATCAACGGTTGCAACCCGTTCAGGCCCCGATCTGGGGCCTCGGGAGATCGCTGGCGCTCGAACATCCCGAGCTGCGAACGGTCTGTGTCGACCTCGAGTGCGCTGGCGCGGGAAAACTGGCGAGCGCCGGCCGGCCGCTTTCGCCTGAAGTCGCCGACTGCCTGATCGAGGAATTGAGGCAGCCGGATGCGGAATCGTCCGTGGCTTTGCGCCCGGACGGCCGGAAGGTGCTGCGGCTTCGGCGGTTCGAAGACCGCCCGGCCGGCCTGCCCGATCGTCCGGCCGCTCCGTGGCGTCTGGCGCCTGCCCGCCGGGGTTCGCTGGACGGCTTCGTCTTCCGGCTCTCGCCCCGCGAGGCGGCGCCTGCGGGAATGGTCGAGATCTCGGTCGAGGCGACAGGATTGAACTTCAAGGACGTGATGAACGTCCTCGACATGTATCCCGGCGATCCGGGACCGCTTGGAGGCGAATGCGCAGGCCGGGTGGTCGCGGTCGGCGACGGGGTCGAGCATCTCTCGGTCGGCGATGACGTCCTGGCGTTGGCGAGCGGCAGCTTCTCCTCTCACGTCGTGACACCGGCTGCCTTCGTTCAGCGGCGTCCCCCCGGGATGAGCGCGGAAGAGGGAGCATCGATAGCCATTGCATATCTGACGGCCGAATACTGCCTGAACCATCTCGCCGGACTCCGGTCCGGCGAGCGGGTGCTCATCCATGCAGCGGCAGGCGGTGTGGGCCTTGCCGCGGTGAAGCTGGCGCTCGATGCCGGCGCCGTGGTATTCGCCACTGCGGGTTCGGCGGACAAGCGGCGGATGCTCCAGGAAATGGGCGTCGCCTGCGTGATGGATTCACGCAGCACCACGTTCGCCGATGAAGTCCTGCGAATCACCGAAGGCGCTGGCGTCGAGGTCGTGCTCAACTCGCTGTCCGACGGCGCCATCGATGCCAGCTTCCGCGCGTTGGCAACCGCCGGTCGTTTCATCGAGATCGGCAAGCGCGGGATCAAGACGCAGGAGTGGGTCGATCGTCAGCGGCGGGCGTACGTCTATCACGTCGTCGATTGGGGGGAGACCGCACAGCGGGAGCCCGGGCTGATCCAGGAGATGTTGTCGCGACTGATGGCCAGAATCCGGGAAGGTACGCTTGCGCCGCTTCCACGCCACGTCTTCTCGATCGATGAAGCGTCGCCCGCCTCCTGGTTCAGGGGGAAGGCCCGCCACATCGGGCGCATCGTCGTTACGCACCGAGCGGGGCAGCCATCGAATCCGAACATCGTTCGCCGCCAGGGAACCTATCTCGTAACCGGGGGACTGAGCGGCCTGGGGCTGGAGGTTGCGCAGTGGCTTGCGGACCGCGGCGCGGGACGCATCGTGCTGCTCGGCCGTCGAAAGCCTTCGGAAAAGGCAGGCGCCATGATCGGGGAGTTGCGTCGCAAGGGCAGCACCGTCGTCGCCGAATCGCTGGATGTCTGTGACCGGGAAGCCCTCCAGCGGTTGCTCGGCAGACTGCGCAGGGACGGCCCGCCGCTGCGCGGGATCGTGCATGCCGCCGGTGTTCTGGCCGATGCGGGCCTGATGGTGCAGGACGAGGAGCGGTTCTCGCGAGTTCTGTCGCCCAAGGTGAAGGGCGGATTGCTGCTCGATCGGCTGACCCGGGCGGACGCCATCGACTGGTTCGTGATGTTCTCGTCGGTCGCGTCGGTCCTCGGATCGGCCGGGCAGAGCAATCATTCCGCAGCGAACAGTTTCCTGGACGCTCTGGCGCATGAGCGTCGCAGCCGCGGCCTCCACGGATTGAGCATCAACTGGGGACCGTGGTCGCAGACCGGTGCCGCCGCCGACCTCGGCATCGACGTTCGAGGCGAGGGCTCCGGGCTGAATGCCGTGACCACGAGCCAGGGACTGGGAGCGCTGCAGCATCTGCTCGAATGCGACGCAACGCAAGCCGGTGTCGTGATCGCCGATTGGGTCCGGTTCGTCCGCCAGCGCGCGGGTGGAGTGGTGCCGCCCCTGCTCAGCGGGCTGGCGTGCGATGCCGGCGCCAGGCCGCGGGCGGGATCGTCGGCCGCCACGCGGGGTCGGGGGGCGCCGGACCAGACGCCGGGCCTGCCTGCCCCGAGCGAGGCGTCCGCCGCGACAGAGCTTCGTGACCGGCTTCGTGGCGCCACCGAGGGCAGAAAGCGGCTGATCATGAGTGCCTTCGTTCGCGAACAGGCGTTGACGACGCTTGGCATTGATTCGGGCAGATCCGTCGATTCCCGGGTTCCGCTGGCCGAGCTGGGACTGGACTCCCTGCTCGCCGTGGAGCTTCGGAACAAGCTCGGGTTCGCGTTGGGAAAACCGCTGCCGGCGACGTTGCTGTTCGACTATCCGACGATCGAATCGCTTGCAGAGCATCTGCTCTCCGCAGTGATGGCCGAAGCGCAGGCCACGGGTGCGGTCGCCGATCAACCGAAGGCGGCGTCCCTGGTGGGGTCGATCGAAGATCTGACCGAAGAAGAAGTCGAGCGCAAGCTTGCTGCGCGCGCTCGTCGTACCGCAGGCTGACATGACTGATTTCCTGGATAGCATCAGCAGACTGTCCCCCAAGCGGCTGGCGCTGCTCGCGCTGGAACTGCACGACAAGCTCGAGCACGCAGAGAAGATGGCCCGCGAGCCGGTTGCCGTGATCGGAATGGCCTGCCGCTTTCCAGGCGGGGTCGACGACCCGGAGTCATTCTGGGATCTCCTGGAATCGGGACGCGATGCGATCGTCGAAGTGCCGAAGGATCGCTGGAAGATCGAGGAATGGTTTCATCCGGACCCCGATGAACCCGCCCGGATGTCGGTGCGCAACGGCGGGTTCCTCGACGACGTGAGCGGGTTCGATGCAGCGTTCTTCGGAGTGGCGCCCCGCGAGGCGCTGACGATGGATCCCCAGCACCGGCTGCTGCTGGAGACGAGCTGGCGGGCATTGGAAAACGCGGGCGCTACGCTGGAAAGGGTCGCGGGGTCTTCAACGGGCGTCTTCGTCGGCATCTGCAACAGCGATCACTTCCAGCGTGTTCTGGGACGCGGCATCGAGAAGGTCGATGCCTATCTGGCTTCGGGCAATGCGCACAGTGTCGCGGCGGGGCGGATCGCTTACTGCCTGGGTCTGCAGGGTCCGGCAATCGCCGTCGACACCGCCTGCTCCTCTTCGCTGGTGGCATTGCATCTGGCCTGCCAGAGCGTTCGCAGGGGCGAGTCCCGGATGGCGCTGGCAGCGGGCGTGAACCTGATGTGCTCACCCGAGGTGACGGTTGCGTTGACCAAGGCCCACATGCTGGCGCCGGACGGCCGCTGCAAGGCGTTCGACGCTTCGGCCGACGGCTTCTCCCGTGGCGAGGGATGTGGAGTGCTGGTGCTGAAGAGGCTATCCGACGCGCTCAGTGACGGTGACCGCGTGTTGGCAGTGATCAGAGGAACGGCCGC
>OEIU01001365.1_pt1 | contig 16047 bp, 11 predicted proteins | sample 1539221 | NCBI WGS metagenome assembly OEIU01 (sample SAMN03792071, study PRJEB22550) | activated sludge metagenome | feature: wastewater treatment plant; material: activated sludge; isolation source: Wastewater treatment plant of a petroleum refinery complex | place: Argentina: Zarate | collected...
CAGGCAGCGCAGTTTGCGTTGCTGCCCCCACCCTAACCCTCCCCCGCTACGCGGAGGAGGGGATCAGACTCGCTTACACCCGGCGTGCTTCTGCGCGAGCCAGTTCGAGCTGATCGGCGAGGCGCTTCTCCGAAACAGGAATGACCGCGCGCAGGTCCTGGGCGAACAGCGACACACGGAATTCCTCGATCATCCACTGCAGTTTGTCGAGTTCGGTGCGGATCGCCTGACCTTTGCTCGCGCGGTCGAGTTCGTTGAAGGCCTTGAGGAATGGCGCGACACGCTGTGCGAGTTCGAGATCGCGCTTCACGTTGCCTGCGATCTTGTCGAGCCGGCGGACGAGCGCCTTGAGATAGCGCGGCAGATGCGGCCACAGCAGCGGCGGCACGTCGAGCGGGAAACTGGACGGCACCAGCACGGCGAGCTGCGCGGTGGCGACATCGACGATCGACTTGAATGCCGGGCTCTGCAGGCCACGCAGTTTCTCGCGGACGCCGCGCAGCTCCCTGAGCGTGTCGATCATCTGCGTCGCCAGGCGATCCACCTGCGCGCCGAAGTCCGCGCGATGCCGATCCAGCAATGCCTGGAACGCTTCGGCCGATCGCGGCAGCGGTGATTCCGCGGCCAGGAAGCATTCCATGAAAGCGCGCTCAGCCAGTGCATCGGCGAGCGGGCGGCCCAGGTTGAGCCCCTGCCCCAGCAGCACCAGTTCGCGCTGGTCGGCAAAGCGCTTGCGCGCGTACTTGAACTGCTCCGGCAAGGCCAGTACGGCGAGGCGCAACACGCCCTGCCTGAGCATCGCAGCGGCTTCCTGCGGACTTCTGCTCTCGACGACGTCGACGCTGTCGCCGCGGTCGTGCAAGGTCGGACAGACCGTAAAGCGCAACCCTTTGCGCTCGACCGACTGCTCGTGCGGCAAGGCACCGAAATCCCAGGTGCGATGCTTCGTCGCTGCCGCCATCTGACGCGCCTGCGACACCGGATCGGTCCCGCGGGAACGCAATGTCCGCCGCAGTTCGCCGAGATCGCGACCTTCGGCGATGCGATTTCCCTGCAGATCGGCGACGCGGATGTTGATGCGCAGCGCATCGGGCAGCGGCAGTCGGGACACTTCCTCACCTGAGATCGGCTCGCCGGTCGCGCGCGTGATCCACGCTGCCATCGCGGCGTTGAAATCGCCCTTGCGGTCGATTTCCGCGACGGCACGTGCCGCATGCTCCGGCACGGGGACCAGCGATTTCCGGATGGACTTGGGCAATGCGCGCAACGCGGCGGTGACCTTCTCTTCCAGCCAGCCAGGAATCAGCCAGGCGAGCTGCCCGGCGTCGAGCATCGGCAGCAGCGGCTCCGGCACGGTCAATGTGATTCCGTCGTCGGCAGCGGTCGGCTCGAAGCGATAGACCAGCGGCAGCGCATTGCCCTCGATGCGCAGTTGCTCCGGATAGTTGTTCTCGTCGATGTCATCGACTGCGCGTCGCAGCAGATCGGCGCGCTGCATCTTCAGGGCTGCGCCGTCCACGTTGGCCGGCTCCTTGAGCCAGCGTTCCAGTGCCGCCGTCGAATGGATGTGTTCCGGCAGGTGCGACAGGTAGAACTCGACCATCGCCTGTTCGTCGACCAGGATGTCGCGGCGCCGGATCTTCGCTTCCAGTCGCTCGACCTGCTCGCGCAGCGCGCGATTCTCCTTGATGAAACCGGCGCGCAGTTTCGAACGCCCCTCGATCAACGCCTCGCGCACGAAGATCTCGCGCGCTTCGCGTGGCGCGACATTGCCGTAGTTCACCCGCCGCCGCGCCGACAGCGTGAGCCCGTACAGCGATGTCGATTCGAATGCCGCGACGAAGCCGCGTTCCTCGACCCAGTGCGGCTCGCTGTAGCTGCGCTTCACCAGGTGATCGCCGGCGGCTTCGATCCATTGCGGTTCGACCGCCGCGACCATGCGCGCATAGAGACGCGTCGTCTCCATCAGGCTGGCGGCGACCACCCACTTCGGCGGCTTCGATGCGAGCGGTGTGCCCGGCGCGATCACGAAGCGCGTACCGCGTGCACCCTCGTATTCGCGCTTCTCATCCAGCACGCCGATGCCGCCAAGGAAGCCCGTGAGAATGGCCTGATGCAGATCGCCGTACTCGGCGGGCGCCTGATTCATCGGCAGCTTGAGATCGGCCACGACCTCGCCCAGTTGCCGGTGCAGTTCCTGCCATTCGCGCATGCGCAGGAACGACACGAAATTTTCCCGGCACCACTTGCGCAACTGGTTGCCGGAAAGCGCGGCGCTCTGTTCCTGGAACAGCTTCCACAGATTCAGGACCGTGACGAAATCCGAGCGCGGATCGGCATAGGTGGCGTGCTTCTGGTCGGCCTGCTGCTGCGCATCGGATGGGCGCTCGCGCGGATCCTGGCTCGCCAGGAACGCACTCAGGATCAGCATCTCGGCGACGCAGCGATGATGACCGGCCGCGACCAGCATGCGCGCCAGCCGTGGGTCGACCGGCAGCGTCGCGATCTGCTTGCCGAGACTGGTCACGCGGCGCGAATCGTCGACCGCCTTCAGTTCCTGCAGCAGCCGATAACCATCGTTGATCAGGCGCGTATCCGGCGGATCGACGAACGGAAAGTCCTCGGGTTCGCCGAGGCCCAAGGTCGACATCTGCAGGATCACGCTGGCGAGATTCGTGCGCAGGATTTCCGGCGGCGTGAACTCGGGGCGCTGCAGGAATTCGTCTTCGGCAAACAGGCGGATGCAGATGCCTTCGCTTTCGCGGCCGCAGCGGCCCTTTCGCTGATCGGCGCTGGCCTGTGAGACCGGTTCGATGGGCAGTCGCTGCACCTTGCCGCGCACGCTGTAGCGACTGATGCGCGCGAGTCCGGAATCCACGACGTACTTGATGCCCGGCACCGTCAGCGACGTCTCGGCGACGTTGGTCGCCAGCACGATACGGCGCGCACTGTGGCCCTCGAAGATGCGTTCCTGATCGCGCGTCGACAGCCGCGAATACAGCGGCAGGATTTCAGTGTGATGCAGCTTCGCCTTGCCCAGTTCATCGGCCGCATCGCGGATCTGCTTCTCGCCCGGCAGGAACACGAGCACGTCGCCGCGCGACTCGCGATCCAGCTCGCGCACCGCGCTCACGATGCCCTCGGGCAGCGACAGCTCGGTTTCCTCGTCATCGCCGAACAGCGGCCGATAACGCACTTCCACCGGATAGCTGCGTCCCGACACTTCGATGACGGGCGCACCGCCGAAGAAGTCCGCGAAGCGTTGCGGATCGATGGTGGCGGACGTGATGACGATCCGCAGTTCCGGCCGCTTCGGCAGGATCTGTCTCAGTACGCCCAGCAGAAAATCGATATTGAGATTGCGCTCATGCGCCTCGTCGATGATGAGCGTGTCGTAGCGTCGCAGCAGCCGGTCGTTTTCCAGTTCGCGCAGCAGGATGCCGTCGGTCATGAGCTTGATCCGGCCATCCGGACCGACGCGATCGGTGAAGCGCACCTGATAACCCACCGCGCCGCCGACCGTCGTGCCCAGTTCGACGGCAAGCCGGTCGGCAATCGCGCGCGCCGCGATGCGCCGCGGCTGCGTATGGCCGATCAGACCGAACGCACCGCGCCCTGCTTCGAGACAGATCTTCGGCAGCTGGGTCGTCTTTCCCGACCCGGTCGCGCCGCACACGACGATCACCTGATGCTTCGCCAATGCCGTCGCGATTTCTTCGCGATGCGCAGTGATGGGCAACTCGGCATCGAACTGCAGCCGTAACGGCAACTGCCGCAGCCGCTCGACCTGCCCCGCAGATTTATCGATCGAGTCGCTGAGCGCCGCCGCGACCCGCTCGAACTCCGCGCCATGATCCCGGCGCGCAAACAGCCGATCCATCTCCCGCGCCAGCCGCGCACGGTCCGTCAGCCGCGTCAGCGGCAATCGCTCCCGCAGCGCAAGCAGGCGGTCGTTGATGGATTTCTGCGCGGTGGTCATGGTTCAGAAATGAGATTGGCCGCGAAAAAGCGCAAAGGACTCAAAATGGAAAAGCAGAGATCCGGATTTCCATTCTGGACCTTGCGTTCTTTTGCGCCTTTTTGCGGCCAATCCTCTCACGCCGGCGGCAAGCGAATCTCGATCAGCGCGCCGCCCAGCGCCGACTCGCCGATGCTGATCGTGCCGCCATTGAGCTTCGCCACTTCCCGCACGACAGAGAGTCCGATGCCCTGCCCGCTCACGCGCTCGTCCAGTCGTGCACCGCGATCCAGCACGCGTGCGCGTTCCGCCGGCGGAATGCCCGGGCCGTCATCTTCGACGAGGATCTGCAGGCCGTCGCGACGCGCGATCGGGCTCGACAGCCGATTCGCCGTCACGCGGACCTTGCTGCGTGCCCACTTGAACGCGTTGTCCACCAGGTTACCGGCCATCTCGGTCAGGTCTTCGCGGTCGCCGAAGTAGACGCAGCCTTCGGCCACGCTGAGGTCGCAGGCGATGCCGCGATCCATATACACCTTCAGCAGCGCACCGCGCAGCGCTTCGAGCGCGTCGCGAACGTCGACCGGCGCAGTACCCAGGCCCGTGCCGCCCGAGGCCGCAGCGCGCTTGAGCTGATACTTCACGATGTCATCCATGCGGCCGACCTGTTCGTCGAGCAGCTTCGCCACCGCGAGTTCCTGGCCCGCAGGCGAGTCCAGCAGGTTGCGCATCACCGCCAGCGGCGTCTTGAAACTGTGCGCGAGATTGCCGAGCGTATTGCGATAGCGCTGCAGGCGATCGCGCTCGCTGCGCAACAGCGCGTTGAGATTGGTGGTGATGCCCAGCAGCTCTCGCGGGTAGCCGCCGCCGAGTTCCGTAATCTCGCCAACCTCGACCGCTTCGATCTCCCGCTCCGCACGTCGCAGCGGCGCCAGCAGGCGGCGCAGGAGAATGGCCAGTGCACCGAGCAGCAGCAGCATCAGTACGCTGAACCAGCCGAAGAGCTGTACGCGGAAGCGGTTCAATTGCGCGTAGTACGGTTCGCGGCTCTCGGCGACGCTGTACACGAAGGAGCGTGTTTTCTTCCTGTTGAATTCCCATTCGATCGCGCGACTGAGCGCGAGCACCACGGTTCCGTCCGCCCCGCGCAATTCGCCGAAGCGTCGTTCGCCCGGATGCAGCGTGGGCGAGAACTCCAGTCCGGTTCCTGCCAGCGATGCGGATCGCCAGCTCACGTAACCGTCGCTGCGCACGATTTCGCCGTAGAGACCGGAACCGGGATTGTTGAACCGCATTTCCGCGAGCTGCGCCGCCGGCTGCAGTCCGTCATTCGGCTCTTCTTCCGATGCGGAAATCAGCGCCAGCACCTGAACCTCCAGCCGGTCGCGCACCGACCGCTCGGCGAGATCGCGGAACACGAGATCGAGCGCCACGATCGTGATGCCGAAGAACAGCACGAGCAGCACGCTGACGGAAGCCAGCAGTCGGGTGCTTAACGAGTGCGGCTGCATCAGAGGTTCACACGGAGATCACGGAGTCAGAAGGAGAAGAAATTTCCACGGGGGACACGGGGGGCACAGGGATAAGAAGAGATTTCTTCGGTTCCGAACCCCCGTGTTCCCAGTGTTCCCCGTGGAAATTTCTTCTCCTCTGTTTCTCGTTATTCGCGCTGCAGGGCGAAGCGGTAGCCGCGGCCGCGCAGTGTTTCGATCGGTTTGATGGTTTCGTCCGGATCGAGCTTGCGGCGCAGGCGGCCGATGAAGACTTCGATGGTGTTGCTGTCGCGATCGAAATCCTGCGCGTAGAGACGATCGGTGAGTTCGGCCTTGGAGATGACCTCACCGGCGCGATGGATGAGGTATTCGAGGATGCGATATTCGAAGCTCGTCAGCTCGACGCGCTTGTCGTTCACCGTCACGTCCTGCGTGCGCGGATCAAGCGCGACGGGGCCACAACGCAGCACAGGCTGAGCCCAGCCGCCCGAACGTCGCAGCAGCGCCTGTGCACGCGCCAGCAGTTCCTCGAAGTGAAACGGCTTGGCGACGTAGTCGTCGGCGCCGGCCTGCAGACCTTCGACCTTGTCCTGCCAGCGATCACGCGCCGTCAGAATGAGGATGGGGAAGGTCTTGGATTCGGCGCGCAGTTTGCGGATCAGTTCGAGCCCGGGCAGCTTCGGCAGGCCGAGGTCGATGATGGCGAGATCGAGGGCGTATTCGCGCCCGCAGTACAGCCCCTCTTCGCCGTCGGCCGCAAGATCGACGGTGAAGCCGGAATCCTTGAGCTGCTGTGCGAGGGTTTCACGCAGCGCAGCTTCATCTTCGACGACCAGGACGCGCATCAGTACATCTGCCCCGTCTGTGCATCGACGTGCACGGTCCACACCCGACCGTCGCCGCTCAGCAAACGAATGTTGTAGACCACACGATCGCCATTGAGGGATTGCTGCGCCTTCACGGCCTTGGCGCGATAGCGGCTCTCGGCCATGTTGACGGCCTGATCGAGCGATACGCGCGGGCGATCCGTCTGACGTTCGCTGCGAGGGCGCTTTTCGATCAGGCTCTGGGCACCCGCCACCGGCACCGCCAGGCCGAGGGCCAGGGCGGAAATCATTGCCAGCAGCGAAAGGCGGGATCGCATGGGAGCGGTAGTTTACGGTCGATGGGGTGACGATTCACACCCCATCGACCCGTGGATTTTCACTCTGCCGGCGCGACGGCCACCCGGACCCGGATCTTCGAACCCGGGTCGTACGGCATCCGGGTGGTGTATTCGCGTCCGTTGTAACGGTACGTGACGCGATAGCCATCGATGCGCTCTTCGTACTGATCCTGGTAACGGACTTCGCAGCGCTGCACGACTTCCTGCGTGGTCGAGGTGCCATGGGCGCGGCGCGCGCTGTCGTAGCCGACGCCCGCGCCAATCGCGGCGCCGGCAATCGTCGCGGCGTCACGGCCGCTGCCACTGCCGAATTGATGGCCGATCACGCCGCCGATGATGCCGCCCAATAGCGTACGGCCGCCGACGGCGGGCTCGGAAATGTGCGGGCGCGATTCAACGGTGCGGGCATCGTCCCAGCATTCGCGGCGCGGGGTCTCCACCCGGACCTGCCTGACGATCGGTTCGGCGCGCACGACCGGAGCGTAGTCGTAGTCTTCGTGCCGCGCGTTGGACCAGGAAGGAGGCGCTGCCAGTGTGACCGAGGTCACACACAGACCCGTGAGAACCGCCAGGACACTCGCACCGCGAGCGGAAATCGTCATGTTCTTCTCCACACCCGGCGGGATGAAGCCGGGCATGGGACGCACGATAGGATCGAAGCTCTGAATGAAGGCTGAATCTTCGCCGCGGCTGGGTCTGCGGCGGAGTCACGGAAAGTCACGAAAGTGACGAAGGCCAGAAGACCCCGTGACTTTCGTCACTCCCGTCACTCCTCCTTCTTCGCCTCGTCCCACAACCGGTCCATTTCCTCCAGCGTCGCCTGCTCCGGCGCGCGACCCTCGGCCTTGAGACCACGCTCGACATGACGAAAGCGGCGTTCGAACTTCGCATTGGTGAGGCGCAGCGCCTTCTCGGGATCGATCTTCAGATAACGGCAGACGTTGACGACGCAGAACAGCACGTCGCCAATCTCATGCTCCATGCGCTGCGGATCGGCGCCGGCCGCGACTTCCTCGCGCAGCTCGCCGAGTTCCTCCTGCAGCTTGTCGACGGCGCCGCCGACGTCCGCCCATTCGAATCCGACTTGTGCGGCCCGCTTGCCGAGTTTGCTGGCGCGCGTCAGCGCCGGCAGGGCGAGCGGGACATCGTCGAGCACGCTGTCGCGGGTCGCTGCACGCTCGCGCCGCTTCTGTTCTTCCCAGGCGAGGGTCTGCTGCTCCGCATCGTCGATGCGCGCATCGCCGAAGACGTGCGGATGGCGCCGTTCCATCTTGTCGCAGATGGCATCGACCACGTCGTCGAAGGCGAAGGTGCCCTGCTCGCTCGCCATCTGCGAATGAAAGACGACCTGGAACAGCAGGTCGCCGAGTTCGTCGCGCAGCGCCTCCAGATCCTTGCGTTCGATGGCATCGGCGACTTCGTAAGCCTCTTCGATCGTGTACGGAGCGATGGAGTCGAAGTTCTGCTGCAGATCCCACGGACAGCCGCGTTGCGGATCGCGCAGGCGCGACATGAGGGCGAGCAGGCGGGAAATCGATGACATGGCAACTCGCTAGCGGTTGACGGGCGGAGCGGCAAGCAATCGATACAGGTTCATCAATATCCCGGCCGTGGCGCCCCAGATCTGGTACGCGCCGAAAGGAATGTCATAGACCTGCACCGGCACATCGCCGATGACGCGCTCGCGCGAGAGGTGATTCGCTTCGTCCAGCAGATGCGCGAGCGGCAGCTCGAACGTCGTCTCGACTTCGCGGCTGTTCAGCTTCAGCGTGAAACCCGGGTTGACGAAGCCCACCACGGGGGTGATGCAGAAACCGGTGAGCACGACCAGCGGATCGAGATAGCCGGCGACCTGGATGTAGTCGCGCATGAGGCCGACCTCCTCCTCCGTTTCGCGCAACGCCGCATCCAGCGGACCGGCGTCGGAGGATTCGATGCGTCCGCCGGGAAAGCTGATCTGTCCCGCGTGGTTCTTGAGCTGCGCCGAGCGCTGCGTCAGCAGGATCGTCGGGCCTTCGTCACGATCCACGATCGGCACCAGCACGGCGGCGGGCGCGAGCGATGCCGGATAGAAGCGCCGGAAGCGGTCGCTGAACTCGGGCGCGATGCCGCCGGCATGCGCCGTCGTCAGATCCGTCGCAGGCTGCGAACCGTGCAGCCTCGCCTCGATCCGCCGGCGCAGTTCCAGTCGATCGGAAAGCCCCGACACGTCAGCCGCCGCCTTCCGCTTTGACGCCACCCTTGGTCAATTCGCGCGGATCGAGCAGGCGGGCGAGTTCCTCGGGCGGCAGCTTCGTCTGCTCGGCGGCGACTTCGCGCACCGGGCGGCGCTCGGCGTAAGCCTGCTTGGCGATCTTCGCGCCCAGTTCGTAACCGATGACCGGATTGAGCGCGGTGATCAGGATCGGATTGCGTTCCAGCGCCGCGGTGACGGCGGACTCGTTCACCTTGAAGCCGGCGATTGCCGCATCCGCCAGCACGCGCGCCGCATTCGACAGCAGGTCGATGCTCTGCAGCAGGTTGTAGGCGATGACGGGCAGCATGACGTTGAGCTGGAAGTTTCCGGACTGTCCCGCAACCGTGATCGTCGCGTCGTTGCCGATGACCTGCGCCGCCACCATCGTCACGGCTTCCGGAATCACGGGATTGACCTTGCCCGGCATGATGCTGCTGCCCGGCTGCAGCACCGGCAGCGAAATCTCGCCGATGCCGGCGAGCGGACCGCTGTTCATCCAGCGCAGATCGTTGGCGATCTTGGTCAGTGATACGGCCAGCGTCTTGAGCTGGCCGGAGAGTTCGACGGCGGCGTCCTGCGACGACAATGATTCGAAGTAGTTCGGACTGGGCCGCAGTTCGAGCCCGCTCTTCAGCGACAGATAGCGCGCCGCCAGTACCGCGAATTTCGGATCGGCATTGATGCCGGTGCCGACGGCCGTGCCGCCGAGCGCAATCGCCTGCAGCCGCGGCCGGCATTCCATGATGCGCGTCGTACCCAGTTCGATCTGCGCGTGCCAGCCGCTCAGCTCCTGGCCGAACGTCACGGGCATCGCGTCCATCAGATGCGTGCGACCCGTCTTGACGATGTCGCCGATCTCACCGATGCGGCGCGTGATCACCGCGTTCAGATAGGCGAGCGCCGGCAGCAGATGCTGCTCGATGCCCAGCAAGGCGCTCAGGTGGATCGCCGTGGGGATCACGTCGTTCGAACTCTGGCCCATGTTGACGTGGTCGTTCGGATGCACCGGCACCTTGGCCGTGCTCGCCAGGTGCGCGATCACCTCGTTGGCATTCATGTTGCTGCTGGTGCCGGAACCGGTCTGGAACACATCGACCGGGAACTGCGCGTCGTGCTTGCCATCGATCACTTCGAGAGCGGCTTTCTGGATCGCGCCGGCGCGTTTCGGATCGAGGCCGTCGAGTTCGAGATTGGCGGTGGCCGCCGCCCACTTGATCAGGCCGAGCGCGCGGATGAAATCGCGCGGCATGCGCAGTCCGCTGATCGGAAAGTTCTCGACCGCGCGCTGGGTCTGCGGCCCCCACAGCGCATCGGCGGAAACCTTGAGTTCGCCGAGACTGTCGCGCTCGATGCGAAATCCGCTCTTCGTCACATTGGGCTCCGTCGATAAAGCTGCCGGAAGGGAAATCCCGATCCGGTTTCGTCCGGACCGGAAACGACAGCGTGCGGTATGATTCTACATATGAACATTCATCTCCTGAACGCCATCTCTCCCATCGACGGCCGTTACGCCGACAAGTGTGCCGAACTGCGTCCGCTCTTCAGCGAGCGCGGCCTCATCCGCCAGCGCGTGCGCGTCGAGGCGTTGTGGCTCAAGGCCCTCGCCGCCGAGCCGCGCATCGAAGAACTGCGCGGACTGCCCACGGAAGCATTGACCGTGCTCGATGCGCTGGCTGCCGAGCTGACCGATGCCGATGCCGTCGAAGTGAAGCGCATCGAGCGCGAAACCAATCACGACGTGAAGGCCGTCGAATACTTCGTGAAGAGCCGGCTCGATGCCGTGCCGGCCTGGCGTTCACGGCGCGAATTCGTGCATTTCGCCTGCACGTCCGAGGACATCAACAATCTCAGCTATGCGCTGATGCTCAAGGAAGCGCGCGACCAGGTGCTGCTGCCGCGGCTGGATGCGTTGATCGCGCGCCTGAAGACGCTGGCCCACGCCAATGCCGACGCGCCGATGATGTCGCGCACGCACGGCCAGCCGGCGACGCCGACGACGCTCGGCAAGGAAATCGCCAACTTCGTGTATCGCCTGCAGCGCCAGCGCCTGCGATTCTCGGCCGTGTCGATCGAAGGCAAGATCAATGGCGCCGTCGGCAACTTCAATGCCCACGTCGTGGCGTATCCGCAGGTCGACTGGCCGGCGCTCGGCTCGCGCTTCGTCGAATCGCTCGGCCTCGTCTGGAATCCGTACACCACCCAGATCGAGCCGCACGACTGGAACGCGGAGTACTTCGACGCACTCGCACGCATCAACACGATCCTGGTGGATTTGTGCCGGGACTTCTGGGGATACATCTCGATCGGCTATTTCCGGCAGCGCGTCGTGGCCGGCGAAGTCGGCTCGTCGACCATGCCGCACAAGGTCAATCCCATCGACTTCGAGAATGGCGAAGGCAACCTGGGACTCGCCAACGCGATGCTGCGCTTCCTCGCGGACAAGCTGCCGGTGTCGCGCTGGCAGCGCGATCTCACGGATTCGACCGTGCTGCGCAACGTTGGCGTCGCGGTCAGCCATTCATTGATTGCGTGGCGATCTATCGAGCGCGGTCTGGAGCGTGTCGACGTGGATCGCAAGCAGCTGGCTGCGGACCTGGATGCGAACTGGGAACTGCTGGCGGAACCCATCCAGACAGTCATGCGGCGGTTCGGCGTGGAGAACGCCTATGAACAGCTCAAGTCATTGACGCGCGGCCAGCGCATCGATGCCGCCAGCCTGCGCGAATTCATCGGCGGACTGGCCATTCCGGAAGAAGCCAGGAAGGGGTTGCTGGCGCTCTCGCCGGCGACCTACACGGGCATCGCCAACCGGCTTGCGCGCGACGTCTGACGTCCCGACGGCGATTGCCTGCTGCTCATGCGCCCGGTTTGTGCCCTATATTTGGGATACTTCACAATTCCGACGTAAGGTCACGGATATACTGACAAAATGTCGCTAAGGCCCGACCTGACCGTAGCTGCCATCGTCGAACGCAACGGCGAGTTCCTGCTCGTCGAAGAGCGCGTGGGCAATGCCATGGTCTTCAACCAGCCTGCCGGGCACGTCGAACGCGGCGAGGAACTGATCGCCGCCGTCATCCGCGAGACGCTCGAAGAAACGGCCTGGACCTTCCAGCCCGAGGCGCTGACCGGCATATACCTGTGGGATCAGCCCGAGAAGCAGCGCACCTTCCTGCGCTTCGCCTTCTGCGGCCAGGTCACTGCGCACGATCCCGCACGTCGCCTGGATCGCGGCATCGAACGTGCGCTGTGGATGAACCGCAGGCAGATCGACCTGCGCGCCGCGCGCCTGCGCAGTCCGATGGTCACGCGTTGCATCGATGACTATCTGCAGGGCCGTCGCTATCCGCTGGATGTCGTGCAGCATCTGCTGTCCGGCATTGCCTACGTCGGTCCCGAACGCCGCTCGCAGCCGCGCGACATCATCGACGATCTGCCGACCTTCAGTCGCCTTTGAGTATCCCCACGGCATCTGCTTCTTCCTGTAGGTCAGGCTTTAGCCTGACACTGCTCAGGCCGGCTAAAGCCGGCCCCACAGCAGATCCTGTGGTCGTTGCAGACGGTTAATCTCCCCGTTCATGGCCTCACCTCTCGTCATCGTCGGCATGTCCGGCGGCGTGGATTCGTCCGTCGCCGCGTGGCTGCTGCTGCAGCAGGGCTACGAAGTCCAGGGGCTGTTCATGAGCAACTGGGACGAGGACGAAGACGGCTACTGCACGGCCGCCGCGGATTTTCAGGATGCGCGGAAGGTATGCGAACAGCTCGGCATTCCGCTGCACAAGGTCAGTTTCGCCGGTGAATATCGCGAGCGCGTGTTCGCGTACTTCCTGGAGGAATATCGCGCCGGACGTACGCCCAATCCGGACGTGCTGTGCAATCGCGAGATCAAGTTCGGCGTGTGCTTCGACTACGCACGCCGGCTCGGTGCGGAATGGGTGGCGACCGGCCACTACGCGCGCGTGGTGCATGAACCGCGGCCGCGCTTGCTCAAGGGCCTCGATCCCGGGAAAGACCAGAGCTACTTCCTGCACGCGATGCCCGCCGCCTCGCTCGCCCGCACGCTCTTTCCCATCGGCGACAAGCACAAGGACGAGATCCGTGCCATCGCGCGCGACCTGACGCTGCCCGTGTTCGACAAGAAGGACAGCACCGGCATCTGTTTCATCGGCGAACGTCCGTTCGCGGAGTTCCTGTCGAAGTACCTGCCCGCGCAGCCCGGCGACATCGAATCGCTCGACGGCCGCCGGCTCGGCCGGCATCAGGGACTCATGTACTACACGCTCGGCCAGCGCCAGGGCCTGCGCATCGGCGGCCAGGCCGATGCATCGGAAGCGCCCTGGTATGTGGCCGGCAAGGATCTGCAGCGCAACGTGCTGCTCGCGGTCCAGGGGCACGATCATCCGGCACTGCTGAGCGACAGCCTGACGGCCGCGCAGATGCAGTGGGTCGCGGGCGCTGCACCCGCGCCCCGATTCGAGTGCACCGCGAAGGTTCGCTATCGCCAGGCCGACCAGGTCTGCCGCGTGACGGTGATCGACCGCGGCACCGTCGATATCCGGTTCGTCCAGCCGCAGCGCGCCGTGACACCGGGGCAGTACGCCGTGCTCTATCTCGGCGAGGAGTGCCTGGGCGGCGGAGTCATCGAATCCACCCGTCCCCATACGCGCGACCTATCGTCGCCCGTGGCTGAGACTGGTTCTCATTAGATCGCGGGCCTCTGGCTGCCAGACGTTTCATATATCGACCGACCCCACTGACTCAGTTTTCAGGTCTACTTCGACTCGCGGAGCGGCTATAATTCCGCGCGCTGAAAACCGGGGTCCGTCCATTCGCGATCGACTGCCCGGTCCATTTTTCCCGGAGGACGCATGAAAGACTCGTTCAAGGCGCGCACCACGCTCGCTTGCGGTAGCCGCAACTATGAAATCTTCAGCCTCGCCGCGCTGAAGGACCGCAACGTCGCACGCCTGCCCTTTTCCCTGAAGATCCTGCTCGAAAACCTGCTGCGCTTCGAAGACGGCGTGAATGTCACGCGCGCCGACATCGATGCGCTGCTCAACTGGGATCCGAAGGCCGCGCCTTCCTACGAAATCTCCTTCACGCCAAGCCGCGTGATCATGCAGGACTTCACCGGCGTGCCCGCGATCGTCGACCTCGCCGCGATGCGCGAAGCCATGATCAAGCTCGGCGGCAATGCCGATGAAATCAATCCGCTGTCGCCGGCCGAACTGGTCATCGACCACTCGGTACAGGTCGATGCCTACGGCTCGCCGCAGGCCATCGTCGAAAACAACCGCATCGACTTCAGCCGCAACACCGAGCGCTATGCGTTCCTGCGCTGGGGCCAGACCGCGTTCCAGAACTTCAAGGTGGTGCCGCCGAACACCGGCATCGTTCACCAGGTCAACGTCGAGCATCTCGCGCGCGTCGTGTTCGATGCGCAGAGGGACGGCGTGAACTGGGCCTACCCGGACACGCTGGTCGGCACCGACTCGCACACGACGATGGTCAACGGCCTCGGCGTGCTCGGCTGGGGCGTCGGCGGCATCGAGGCCGAAGCGGCCATGCTCGGCCAGCCGGTCACGATGCTCATCCCGCACGTCATCGGCTTCAAGCTGACGGGCACGCTCAAGCCCGGCACGACCGCGACCGACCTCGTGCTCACGATCACCGAAATGCTGCGCAAGAAAGGCGTGGTCGACAAGTTCGTCGAGTTCTTCGGCGATGGCCTGGCGAACCTGCCGCTCGCCGATCGCTCGACGATCGCGAACATGGCGCCGGAATTCGGCAGCACCTGCGGCATCTTCCCGATCGACGAAGAAACCCTGAAGTATCTCGACCTGACGGGCCGCAGCGCCGAGCAGATCGCGCTGGTCAAGGCCTACGCACAGCACCAGGGCATGTGGCGCAACAACGGCGACGCACAGGCCGATTACACCGACGTGCTCGAACTCGATCTCGGTACCGTCGAACCCTCGCTCGCCGGCCCGAAGCGTCCGCAGGATCGCGTGCCGCTGCGCACGGCGAAGCAGACCTACGCCAGGACGCATGCCACGATGGCGGAAGAACGCTCGAAGAAGAATCCGTCGGCCACCGGCGTCGGCAAGGCGACGGTCAACGGCAAGTCGTTCGACGTCAAGGACGGCGACGTGCTGATCGCCGCCATCACGAGCTGTACCAACACGTCGAACCCCGCCGTGCTGATTGCTGCCGGCCTCGTCGCCCGCAATGCCCGCAAGCTCGGCCTGACCTCTAAGCCGTGGGTGAAGACGAGCCTGGCACCCGGCTCGCGCGTCGTGACCGACTATCTGACGAAGGCCGGCCTCACGCCGGATCTGGAAGCCGTCGGCTTCTACACGGTCGGCTACGGCTGCACGACCTGCATCGGCAACTCCGGTCCGCTGCTGCCGCAGATCTCTGAAGCCGTGAAAGCAGGCGACGTGATCGCGACATCGGTGCTCTCGGGCAACCGCAACTTCGAAGGCCGCGTGCATCCGGAAGTGAAGATGAACTTCCTCGCCTCGCCGCCGCTCGTCGTCGCCTACGCCCTCGCCGGCACGTTGAACCTCGATCTCACGACCGAACCGCTCGGCACGAGCGCCGACGGCAAGCCGGTCTATCTCAAGGACATCTGGCCCTCGCCTGCCGAGGTTCAGGAGTTCATCAACAAGTCGGTCGACTCCGCCATGTTCCGCAAGGGCTACGCGAGCGTGTTCGCCGGCGATGAAAACTGGAATGCGATCAGCCTCGGCGCCGGCAAGATCTATCAGTGGGACGACAAGTCGACCTACGTGAAGAATCCGCCGTACTTCGTCGGCATGACGATGAAGCCGAACCCGGTCGCCGACATCCGCAATGCCCGCGCGCTGGCGTTGCTGGGCGATTCGGTCACGACGGACCACATCTCCCCGGCGGGCGACATTTCCAGGACGAGCCCGGCCGCGAAATACCTCGTATCGCTGGGCGTACAGCCGGTGGACTTCAACTCCTACGGCGCACGCCGCGGCAACCACGAGATCATGATGCGCGGCACGTTCGCCAACATCCGCCTGCGCAACCTGCTGGCTCCGGGCACCGAAGGCGGCGTGACCGTCCACGTCCCGAGCGGCGAACAGATGAGCATTTACGACGCCGCCATGCGCTACAAGCAGGAAGGCACGCCGCTCGTGGTTCTGGCCGGCAAGGAATACGGCAC
>OEIU01001366.1_pt1 | contig 16046 bp, 17 predicted proteins | sample 1539221 | NCBI WGS metagenome assembly OEIU01 (sample SAMN03792071, study PRJEB22550) | activated sludge metagenome | feature: wastewater treatment plant; material: activated sludge; isolation source: Wastewater treatment plant of a petroleum refinery complex | place: Argentina: Zarate | collected...
GGGTTGACCCCGGTGACCTCGAAGACGTCGTCGCAGGCCTTCTTGATGATCGTGGCCCGCGGGTCGAAGTTCTTGTAGACGCGGTGGCCGAAGCCCATCAGGCGCTCGTTGCCCGCCTTGACGCCCTCGATGAAGGCCGGGATGTTCTCGACCTTCTCGATCCGGCGCAGCATGCGGAGCACGGCCTCGTTGGCGCCGCCGTGGAGCGGGCCGTAGAGGGCGGCGATCCCGGCGGTCACGGCCGAGTACGGGTCGACCTGGGAGGAGCCGACGCTGCGCACCGCGCTGGTGGAGCAGTTCTGCTCGTGGTCGGCGTGCAGGATGAACAGCACGTCGAGCGCCTTTACGAGCCGGGGGTCCGCGTCGTATTGCGGAACACCGGTCGTGAAGAGCATCGACAGGAAGTTCTCCGAGTAGGAGAGCTCGTTGTTCGGGTAGACGAACGGCTTGCCGGTGATGTGCCGGTAGGCGAAGGCGCCGAGGGTCGGCATCTTCGCGATGAGCCGCACGATCTGGAGCATGTTGTTGTCGGCGTCCGTGAGGTCCTTGGACTCCGGGTAGAGCGTGCTCAGCATGCCGACGCTCGACTCGAGCATCCCCATCGGGTGGGCGTCGTAGCGGAAGCCCTGCATGAACTGCTCCACGTTCTTGTGGACGAACGTGTGGTGCGTGATGTCGTCGACCCACCCGTCGAGCTGCGCCTGGGTCGGCAGCTCGCCGTGCACCAGCAGGTACGCGACCTCGAGGAAGGAGCTCTTGTCGGCGAGCTGCTCGATGGGGTAGCCGCGGTAGCGCAGGATCCCCGCGTCGCCGTCGAGGAACGTGATCTCGGACCGGCAGGAGGCCGTGTTCATGAAGGCCGGGTCATAGGTCATGAGGCCGAAATCGGCGTCGTCGACCTTGATCTGCCGGAGGTCCGTCGCCCGGACCGTTCCATCCGTGATGGGGAGCTCGTACGTCTGGCCGGTGCGGTTGTCGGTCACCGTGAGGGTCTCGGCGCCGGACCCGTTCGCTGTACCGGTGCTCGCCGTCGGCTGCTGAGTCGTCATTACGGAAGCTTCCCCCTGAGCGTGTGGCGCACCCTCGTGCGGGTGCGAGTGCGTACCTGCTGGATTCTAGTGATGAGCGGGCGCCCTGGGCTGCCTCCGCGGGGTGATCCGGCCCGGGCTGGTAGCATCACCGCGCCCTGCGTACGCGCGGGGTCCGGCGCCACGCCGCATGACCCGCCGCCGCTCAGGCGGCACCGACACAGAGATCTGGAGGACCCCATGGCTGAGCACGAGAGCTCTCTCGCCGTGCTGGTCGACTTCGAGAACATGGCCCGACCCGGGGCCAAGGGACGAGGCGACTTCGACATCCACCTGGTGCTGAACCGCCTGGCCGAGAAGGGCCGGGTGCTGGTGAAGCGCGCCTACGCCGACTGGAGCCGCTACCGCGACGCGCGGCACGAGCTCCAGAACGCCGGCCTCGGCCTCATCGAGATGCCGTCCGCCCGCGAGGGCGCCAAGAACCGCGCCGACATCCAGATGGCGGTCGACGCGATGGAGCTCGCCTACAGCCGCGAGCACGTCGACAACTTCGTCATCGTCTCCGGCGACAGCGACTTCACGCCGCTCGTGGGCAAGCTCCGCGAGCTCAACAAGCGCGTGATCGGCGTCGGCAACCGCGAGTCGGCCAGCGAGCTGCTCATCGCGAACTGCGACGAGTTCATCTTCTACGACCGCCTCGCCGCCGAGGCCGCGGGCAAGGGCGCCACCCGCCGCCGCACCCCGTCCGGTGGACTGGACCTGAACCCCACGGAGCTGCTGCGCGAGACCCTCACCGCGCTGCAGCGCGAGGGCACCGAATGGCCGCTCGCGTCGATCGTCAAGGACTCGATGCGGCGCAAGTACCCCGCGTTCGACGAGAGCGAGCACGGGTTCTCGACGTTCTCCAAGTTCCTGGAGGACGCGTCCACCACCGGGATCGTGCGGTTGGAGACCGACCCGCGCAGCGGCACGTACCGGGTCGAGCTCGGCGAGGGCCGGACCGCCCCGCCGCTGCCGGCCGCGCCCGCCGCGACGGCGGACCGCTCCGGCGACGAGGCGGAGGGGGGGCGGCGCCGCCGCCGCCGCGGGGGCCGGGGCCGCAGCGGCGCCGGTGCCGACGGCGAGCAGGCCGAGGCCGCGCCGCTGGCCGAGGAGATCGCCGGTGAGATCGCCGAGGTGTTCGAGGTGGTCGTCACCCCGACCCCCGACCCGGACCTCGGCACGCTGCCGCCGCTGGACGAGCCGATCTCCTACGAGGACATGATCATGCTCGGCCCGCCGCCCGAGGTGGGCGACGACGTGCCCGAGCTCGCCGAGGCCACCGACACGACGGGCGCGCCCAGCCGCAGCAGCCGCCGCCGCAGGCGCCGCGGCGCGGGCGCGGAGCCGGAGCCGACGGTGGGGGACCTCGAGCAGGTCGACGAGGACACCGCCGAGGCCGTCGCGGAGGCCGCGGAGCCGGTGGCCGCGGAGCCCGTGGCCGAGACCGCCGCCCCGGAGGGTGAGGAGGAGGCGCCTGCGCGCCGCCGCCGTCGCCGTCGCGCGACCGCCGAGACCGACGAGGCGCTCGCCGTCGCCGACGAGGCGCCCACCACCGAGGGACCCGCCGAGGAGGCCGCACCCGCGCGCCGCCGAGTGCGTCGCCGCGGCGCGGCCGACGAGCCCGCGGTCGCCGCCGAGGCGCCCGCCGGCGCGACTCCCGCCGCCGAGGAGGTCCCCGCCGAGGAGGCCCCCACGCCGCGCCGCCGCACCACGCGCAAGAAGGCCGCGGAGACGACGACCGACGAGGCCGCCGACGCCCCCGCGGAGGAGGCCCCGAAGCCGCGCCGCCGCACGACGCGCAAGAAGGCCGCGGAGACGACGGCCGACGCGGCCGCCGAGGCTCCCGCCGAGGAGGCCCCCGCCGAGGAGGCCCCGAAGCCGCGCCGCCGCACGACGCGCAAGAAGGCCGCGGAGACGACGGCCGACGAGACCGCCGACGCCCCCGCGGAGGAGGCCCCGAAGCCGCGCCGCCGCACGACGCGCAAGAGGGCGGCCGAGCCGGCCGCGGAGGCCGAGGCCCCCGCGGCGGACTAGGACCCGTTCGGGATCAGCGGCCCGCGGCCTGGGTCTGCAGGTCGCGAGCCGTCCCGACGATCTCGTCCTCGTTCAGGTTGCCGGCGCTCGTGGCCACGGCCTGGATGCCGTAGACGGTGCTGCCCACCGGGAAGGTCACGAAGACGACGGCGCCCTTGACGCCGCCCTGGTCGATGTCGACCCGCAGCCCCTGCCCGTCGGGGATGCCGGTGTCGATGTCGGTGGTCTTGGCGGCGCTCGCGCTGCGCACCTCGGCGATGGCGTCCGACACCTCCTGCTTGGCCGCCTCGTCGGAGCCCATCGCGATCGCGTAGGTGCGCAGCAGCGCGATGCCCGTCTCGGCGTCGGTGCCGGCCTGGTCGCGCAGGATCGCCGTCCGGTAGCCGCCGTTCTCGAGGCGGGTGACGGCGGCGGGCTTCGAGGGGTCGCCGTTCTGGTAGAGCACGTCGACGAACTCGGAGGCCGAGTCGATCGTCCGGGGCGTCCCCTTGCCGACCCCGCCGACGGCGTTCGCGGGCGGCAGGTCGGCGGCGGTGAGCGCCGTCGCCGGCGCGGTCGTGCCGCCGCCCGAGGTGGCGGGAGCGGTGACGGCGGGCGCCGTGGTCGCGGCGGTGATGGCCTCGGTGGTGTCGTCCGCACTCGAGTCGCCGCCGCAGCCGGCGGCGCCGCCCACGGCGACGGCGATGGCGACGGCGGCGGTGGCGAGGGTGCGCCTCCTCATCCGATCAGAACCTCCTCCTCGTGGATCTGCTCCCCCTCCGGGGCGCCGCGGCTGAGCCGGTACGCGCGGATCTCCGGCGCGTCGCGGTCGGCGATCGAGACGATCAGGTAGAGGGTGTCGGGGAAGAACGCCAGCTCGACGTCCGTGCGCGAGGGGTACGCCGCCGACCGGGTGTGCGAGTGGTAGACGGCCAGCAGGTCGTCCCCCGCGTCGTCGATCTCGTCCATGAGCCGCAGCTGCTCCCGCGGGTCCATGACGTACATGAACGGGCTGCCCTCGCTGTTGGTGGCGGGCAGCACGCGCACGGCGTCGCCGCCCCGGCCGGCGATGAGGCCGCAGCACTCGTTCGGCAGGTCCCGGATCGCGTGTGCGACCAGCTCCTGCGCCAGCTCGGGGGACAGGCGCACGGGGCGGAACGCTAGCGCACACCCGGGTGAGCCCCGGGAGCTACCAGAAGATCCCCCGGTCGAGGGTGTCCTCGACGTCGTCGACGTCGTCGGTCCACAGGCCGGACGAGAGGTACTTCCAGCCGCCGTCGCAGACGATCCCGACGATGGTCCCGCGGGTCATCTTCGACGCGAGCCGCGCGCAGGTGTGGATGACCGCCCCGGAGGAGACGCCCGCGAAGATGCCCTCCTCGGCGGCGAGGCGCCGCGTCATCAGGATGGAGTCGCGGTTCGACACCAGCAGCTTCCGGTCCAGCCGGGACAGGTCCAGGATGGGCGGCACGAAGCCGTCGTCCAGGCTGCGCAGCCCGCTGACCGGGTCGCCCTGGAGCGGCTCGCAGGCCACCACCCGGATCTCGGGCCGGTGCTCCTTCAGCCGCTTCGAGCTGCCCATCAGCGTGCCGCCCGTGCCCAGGCCGGCGACGAAGACGTCGAGCTCCGGGCAGTCCCGCACGATCTCGTCGGCCGTGCCCTCGTAGTGGGCGCGCGGGTTGGCGGGGTTGCCGTACTGGAACGGCATGAACAGCCCGTTCTCGGCGGCGAGGCGCTTCGCCACCTCGACGGCGCCGTTCGAGCCGAACTCGCCGTCGGTGGGGACGATCTCCGCCCCGTAGAGCGTGAGCAGCTGGCGCCGCTCCTGCGTCACGTTCTCCGGCATGACCGCCACGAGCCGGTAGCCGCGGACCCGGCAGATCATGGCGAGCGAGATGCCGGTGTTGCCCGAGGTGGGCTCCATGATCGTGTCGCCGGGCCGGATCGCCCCGCGCCGCTCGGCGTCCTCGATGAGCGACAGCGCCGTGCGGTCCTTGATCGACCCGGTCGGGTTGTGGCTCTCCAGCTTCGCCAGGATCCGGACGTCCGGGTTGGGCGACACGTGCTGGAGCTCCACGAGCGGCGTGTTGCCGATCGTGGCGATCAGGTCCGGCGACACCGCCAGCGGCGGCGGCGCGAGGCCGGCCTGCGTCATGCGGCGCCGCCGGCCATCGCCGGCAGGATCAGGAGCGTGTCGCCGTCCGTCACCTCGGTGTCGAGCCACGACATGAGGCGCACGTCCTCGTCGTTGAGGTAGACGTTCACGAACTTGTGCAGCTCGCCCTCGGGGGTCTGGAGCTGGGTCCGCACCGCGGGGTGGCGCTCGTACAGCGCGTCCAGGACGTCGGCCACGGTGGAGCCGTCGACCTGGACCTCGCGCTCCCCGCCGGTGGCCGCCCGCAGCACGGGCGGGATGCGGACGACGCTCATGCGCTCGCCACCGCCGTCGCCCGGTGGACGCCCGCGCACCACGCGTCGTAGTCGCGGAACTCGAGCTGCGCGTTGGGCCCGCAGGCCGGGCAGTCCGGGTCGCGGCGGACCTTCAGCTCGGTGAAGGTCATGTCCAGGGCGTCGTAGATCAGGAGCCGGCCGGACAGGGTGTCGCCGATGCCGAGCAGGGTCTTGATGGCCTCGGTCGCCATGATGTTCCCCATCACGCCGCAGAGGACGCCGAGCACGCCGGCCTCGCCGCACGACGGCGCCATGTCCGGCGGCGGCGGCTCGGGGAACAGGCAGCGGTAGCACGGGCCGTCGTACGGCAGGAACGTGGAGGCGTGCCCCTCGAAGCGGAGGATGCTCGCGTGGATGAGCGGCGTCCTCGTCATCAGCGACACGTCGCTCATCAGGTATCGCGTCGGGAAGTTGTCGGTCCCGTCGATGATGATGTCGTAGTCGGAGACCAGGTCGATGACGTTGTCGCGGTTCACCCGGAACGGGTGGACGTTGACGGCGACGTCTGGGTTCAGCGCCTCGATGGCGATCTTCGCCGACTCGCCCTTGTTCATCCCCACGCGGTCGGTGGTGTGGATGATCTGGCGCTGGAGGTTGCTCGCATCCACCACGTCGTCGTCGACCAGCCCGATCGTGCCCACGCCGGCCGCCGCCAGGTAGAAGGCGGCGGGCGCGCCCAGGCCGCCGGCGCCGATGAGCAGCGCCTTCGCGCCGAGGAGCGCGATCTGCCCCTCCTCCCCGACCTCGGGGATCAGGATGTGGCGGCTGTAGCGGGAGCGCTGCTCCTGGGTGAGCCGCTGGGGGAGCGTCCAGTCCTGGCCGCTCTGCTTCCAGCGCTGGAACCCGCCGGCGAGGCTCGACACGTTGTCGAAGCCCATCTCGCGCAGCGTGATCCCGGCCAGGAGCGAGCGGTTGCCGGAGGCGCAGCTGAGGATGACCTCCTGATCGGGACGCGCGACGCCCGCGATCCGGCTCTCGAGGTTGCCGCGGGGGACGTGGACGGCGCCGGGGATGTGGCCCTCGTCCCATTCGCTCTGCTCGCGGACATCGACCACCAGCGGGTCATCGCCCGCGGCACGCCGGGCCGCCAGGTCCGTGACCTGGACCTCCGGCACTTGCTCGCGCGCGGACGCGAGGAGATCCTGGTAACTGCGCGCCATGCTCTCTCCCGTGGGGCGACGGTGTAACCGGCGATTCTACCCGGGATTCTACCCTTTTGACCGCCGGTGGCGGTCAGGACCGGGCCCGGGCACCCGAATCGCTTCAAGAAGTGTAGTGGGTCTCGCAGGGAGAATATCGGCACCATGAGCGGCACGCCCACACTCCCGAAGAGCGCGTTCGCGAACATCGACGGGCGGGTCCGGTGCCCCACCCCGGACTGCTGGGGGGACCTGCTGCTCCTCCCGACGGGGCGCGCCGACGACGACGGCATCCCCGCGTTCCAGCCGTTCACCGCCTGCCCCCTGTGCGGCGGGTCGTTCGCGCTGGAGGAGGACATGAGCGACCGGGACCTGTACCTGCGGATCTCCTGGCTGCGGGCGAACCCGCACGCGACGGAGGACCCGGCGTGAACGTCAGCCTGCCCGGCGTGCCCGCCCTGGCCCGTGGGGTCGCCGGCGTGCTGATCGGCGGCGTCGTGACCGCGGCCGTCTTCCTGATCTGCGTCCAGGGCTCGTTCCACGAGGGCATCACCGACTTCGACTTCTCCCACGTGCTGGGCACGGCGATCGAGGGCACCGCGACCGAGCAGACCGGCGCCCAGGCCCTCGGCGTGATCGGCGACTCCGCCGGCCCCACCGCGCTCTGGACGACGATCGCCTGCGGCATCGTGCTGCTCGCGTTCCACGGCCTGGTGATCGTGCGGCTGGTCCGCCGGGGCTGGGTGGTGCAGGGCCTCGTGCTGGCCCTGGTCCTGTTCCTGGCGATCGGGCTGATCTTCGTCCCGTACGTCGACGCCCGGCTCGACACGCCCATCGGCCCGTGGGGCGCCGACCAGGGCGGGTGGACGCCGGTCGTGTTCGCGGGGTCGTCGGTGATCGCGGCGCTCGTCGGCGCGCGCTGCTACGACCTGGCGGAGCGGGCGAGCTGGTGGCGCCCGGAGCCGGTGGCGGTCGACGAGCAGCTGGCCGAGCTCACCGGTGTCGACGAGTCACTCGAACTCCCCGAAGAGGGGTCCGAAGAGGGCCTGATACGCCATTAGGCTCAGGCCGATCCCCTCCGGCGGCACGGCGCGCAGCAGCTCCTCGTAGGACCCGAAGCGCCGCCCCGGCGACACCGCCCGCCGCAGCGCGTCCACGTCGCCGCGGCCCCCGCCGAAGCGTTCCATGGCCGCGACGACGTCGCTCGCGCTGATCGGGCGTCCTCCGGGCATTACCGTAGGAGCGTGCCACGCACCGGAGACACCGCGGCGATTCCCGGCTGCATCCCATCGCCGGGCTGCGTCCTCGGCGCGCGGCGCGCGTAATGGCGGTCACCCTCCCGAACGCCCCGCCGGACCAGACGGCCGGCATCGACCGCCGCGGCATCTCGACGCTCGCGGCCGGCCACATGGTGGTCGACGCCACCACGGGCGCGCTGCCCGCGCTGCTGCCGGTGTTCACCGCCATCTACGCGCTGTCGGACCTCGCGGCGAGCATGATCGTGGGGGCGTCGCTGCTGGTGTCGTCCGCGATCCAGCCGCTGTTCGGCCTCCTCGCCGACCGCCGGGCGACGCCGCTGTTCCTATGGGGCGGGGTCGCCGTCGGCGCGGGGTTCATGGCGGCGTCGGGGCTCGCGGGCGGCTACACGGGGCTCATGCTCTGCGTCATCGCCTCCGGCCTCGGGATCGCGGCCTTCCACCCGGAGGCCCCCCGGGTGGCGAACCGCATCTCGGACGACCGGCCCGAGACGGGCCTGGCGTGGTTCATGCTCGGCGGCAACGCCGGCTTCGCGCTGGGCCCGCTGCTCGCGGCCATCGCGATCCCGTTCCTGGACGCGCGCTCCACGCTCGTGTTCCTGGTGCCCGGCGCGGTGGTGTCGCTGTGGCTGTGGCACGACCGCGCGCGGCTGGCGGTGCCGGTGAGCCGGCCGCACCGCGAGACGGCCCCTCCCCCCCGGGCGTCCACCCGTGCGATCGTGCTCCTCATGACCGTGACCAGCATGCGGACCTGGACGCAGTTCGGGCTGCTGGCCCTCGCCCCGCTGCTGCTGGTGGACGACCGGGGCTTCTCGGAGCAGGCGGCGGGCTTCGCGGTGGTGGCGTTCTCGGGGGCCGGCGCGGCCGGCACGCTGGTGGGCGCGGCGATCGCCGAGCGCATCGGCGGCCGCGAGATGCTGATGTGGACGATGCCGGTGGCGGCCCCGCTGATCGGGCTGTTCCTGCTCACCGAGGGGCCCGTCAGCATCGCCGCGTTCGCCGCGGCCGGGTTCGTGCTGATGGCGTCCTTCTCGGTGACGGTCGCGCTGGGGCAGGCCTACCTGCCGGGGCGCCTCGCCCTGGCGGCGGGCCTGATGATCGGCTTCGGCGCCATCGGCTCCGCACCGCCGGGGCTGGCGCTGTTCGGCTGGATCGCCGACACCTGGGGGCGCGAGACGGCCATCTGGGGCCTATCGATCCTCCCGCTGATCGGGGCGACGCTCGCGTTCCTGCTCCCCGCCCCGCCCGCGCCCGAGCCGCGCCGCATCGCGCCGGCGGCCGCGTAGTGGCCCGCGGCGGGCCACCCCAGGGCGACCTCTTCGGCGAGGCGGTCGAGCAGCGCCTCGCCACCCAGCGCCCGCTACCGGCGCGGATGCGCCCCGAGTCGCTCGACGACGTGGTGGGCCAGGCGGCGCTGCTGGGCCCCGGGGGCGCGCTGCGCCGCGCCATCCAGGGCGACCGCGTGCCCTCGATGATCCTGTACGGGCCGCCGGGCAGCGGGAAGACGACGCTGGCGCGGGTGGTGGCCCACGGGAGCGACGCCGCGTTCGAGGAGCTGTCGGCGGTGTCGGCGACGGTCGCCGACGTGCGGGCCGTGATGGCGCGCGCCCGCGACCGGCTGGCCGCCGGCCGGCGGACCGTGCTGTTCCTGGACGAGATCCACCGGTTCAACCGGGCCCAGCAGGACGCCCTGCTGCCGGCGGTGGAGGACGGCCTGATCACCCTGATCGGCGCGACCACCCAGAACCCCTGGTACGAGGTGAACGCCGCCCTCGTGTCGCGGATGCGGGTGTGGGTGCTGGAGGCGCTCGGGCCCGACGAGGTGGGGGCGCTCCTCGACCGCGCCGTCGCCGACCCCCGCGGGCTGGCCGGGCGCGTGCGCCTGGGCGACGAGGCGCGGGCCGCCATCGCCGCCCGCGCCGCCGGCGACGCGCGGGGGGCGCTCAACCTGCTGGAGGCGGCCGCCGCCGACACCGCCGACGGCGCGGAGATCTCGGTGGAGGCGGTGCAGTCGGCCGCCGGCGGGCGGGCGGTGGTCTACGACCGCGACGGCGACGCCCACTACGACACGATCTCGGCCTTCATCAAGAGCCTGCGGGGCAGCGACCCCGACGCCGCCGTCTACTACCTGGCGGTGATGCTGAAGGGCGGGGAGGATCCCAAGTTCATCGCGCGGCGGCTGATCGTGGCCGCCAGCGAGGACGTGGGGAACGCCGACCCGCGGGCCCTCGAGGTGGCCGTCGCCGCCGCCCGGGCCGTCGAGTTCGTGGGGCTGCCGGAGGCGCGGATCACCCTGGCCCAGGCCACGACCTACATCGCCCTGGCGCCGAAGTCGAACGCGTCGTACCGGGCGATCGGCGCCGCGCTGGACCTGGTGGAGCGCGAAGGGGCGCGCCGTCCGCCGCCGGCGCTGCGCGACTCCAGCGTCGCCAACGCCCGCGGCCTGGGCAACGGCGCCGGCTACCAGTACCCCCACGACCACCCGGACGCCGTCCTCGACGAGAGCCTGCTGCCGGAGGGGCTCGAGGGACGGGTCTTCTACGAGCCCACCGACCGCGGGCCGGAGGCGGAGATGGCCGCCCGCCTGCGCGACCTGCGGGCCCGCCTGCGGGAGGACGAGAAGCCCTTCTGAGGGCCGGGTGGCACCGACCACCGGAGCCGTCCCGGGCCCCCGGGCGCCCCTCCGGCGGACGCCGGAGGGCGGCCACGGGCTAGATTGGGCGGGTATGCCCGAGACGCCCGACCTCGCCACCCGGCTCGACGCGGACATGAAGAGCGCCATGAAGTCCGGCGACAAGCTGCGCGTCGGCACCATCCGGCGGGCCCGCGCGGCCATCAAGAACGCCGAGATCGAGGCGCGCGGGGCGCTGTCCGACGACGCCGCGGTGAAGGTGCTGCGCGGGCTGGTCAAGCAGCACCGGGAGTCGATCGAGCAGTTCCGCGCCGGGGGCCGCGCCGACCTGGTGGAGAACGAGGAGCGCGAGATGGCCGTGATCGAGGCCTACCTGCCCGCGCAGCTCGACGCCTCCGCGATCGAGCCCGTCGTGGCCGAGGTGATCGCCGCCGAGGGCGCGTCGTCGCCGGCCGACATGGGCATGGTGATGAAGGCCGCGATGGCTCGGCTCGGCGGCCAGGCCGACGGCAAGGACGTCCGGGCAGTCGCACAACGCCTCCTGGGAGGGGATCGATGAGCACCACGCCGCCAATGCCGCCCGGCCCGGGGGGCCCGCCGGACGACGCGCCCGACGCGCCGGCCTCGGCCGTCGGCGCCGGCACCCACACGCCGTCCGACGCCATGACGCGGTACGACAGCGAGAAGGACGCCTACCACTGCTCGTACGGGATCCCGAGCCCGGCGCTCGCCGTGCTCGACCCGGAGCGGGAGCTGATCGTCCGGATCGACCGCAACAACTTCCGCGTGGTGGGCTTCTCCATCCCCAACTTCACGGAATGGCACAAGAAGCACGCCGACGAGGAGGGCAACTTCAACGTCGACCTCCCCGACGTGTGGCCGATGGAGCAGACCGACACCAGCGGGCATCACGGCGCCTGGTAGGCGGCGCGTCGCGCCGGGGCCGGGGCCGGGGCAGGAGAGCGTCTGGGACTACCCCCGGCCGCCGCGCCTCGAGCCCGACGCGCGGCGCGTGCGCGTCGTGCTGGGCGGCGAGACGATCGCCGACACCACGCGGGCGGTGCGGGTGCTGGAGACGAGCCACCCGCCGGCCTTCTACCTGCCGCGCGCCGACGTGGTCCCCGGGGCGCTCGTCACCGCCCACGGGTCGAGCTTCTGCGAGTGGAAGGGCCAGGCCGCCTACCTCGACGTGGTGGGCGGCGGCGGCGTCGCCCCCCGCGCCGCGTGGTGGTACCCCGACCCGGTCGCGGCGTTCGCGGCGCTCCGCGGACACGTCGCGTTCTACCCGGGCCGGATGGACGCCTGCCTCGTGGACGACGAGCTCGTCCGCTCGCAGGAGGGGGACTTCTACGGCGGCTGGATCACCGACGAGATCGTGGGGCCGTTCAAGGGGGCGCCGGGCACCTGGGGGTGGTGAGCCCCGGCGGCCGCCGCCCGGCTAGAGCCTGACGACCTTCGCGGTCCCGGCCTTCGTCACCACCACCACCACCCGCAGGGTGGCGTAGCGGGCCCGCAGCCGCGCGGGCGGCGTGACCACCACCACGAACCGGCCCGGCTTCACCCGCTTCAGCGTCACCGCGCCGCGCACCACCTTGGCGGCGCGGCCGGCGGCGGTCACCGTCACGCCCTTCGCGAGACCGCGGAACCGGACCGTCAGGCGACCCCCGGCCTTCGCGTAGCGGGCCGTCACCGCCGACGCGGCGGGCGGGTTGCCGGCCGCTCGGCGGCCCGGCTTGACGGGGACGGCGCGCACCGACCCGGTGGTGCCGACGGGCTGGGCCGCGGGCAGACCGGGGTCGGCCGGCGGCGGGGCGCCCGCCAGGCGCGCGAGCGCGAGGTCCACCTGCGGGCGGGGGCCGATCACGCCGTCCTCCTGCGACGTCTGCGTCAGGCCGGTCTCGACGAGCAGCGCCCGCACCTGGCCCGGCGTGAGCGCCGCGCCCGCGTTCTGGGCCTTCGCGCCGCTCTGCAGCGCGGCGACGGCGGCGGCCACGGTCGCGCTGGCGCTGGAGGTGCCGTCGAAGCAGGAGGTGTACGACCGGTCGTCGGCGCCGCCGATCCCGTCGCCGTACCCGGAGGTCACCACGCCGACGCCGACGCCCTGCACATCGACGCGGCTGCCGTAGTTGGAGCCCACCACCCGGCGCCGCGCCGACGGGCCCGTCGCGTCCTGGTCGGATCCGCCCGCGCCGACGATCAGCGCGCCGCTGTGGCCCGGCACGCCCTGCCCGGCGAGGTACGAGACGCCGATCCGCCCGAGGTCGACGTTGCCGTTGCCGGCGGGCTCGACGACGGTGATGTCACGGTCGACCGCGTCGCGGATCGCGTCGCGGACCGTGCCGATGGCCTCGATGGGCACCAGCGTGGAGCGCCCGTCCACCACCTTCACGGCCTGGAGCTCGATCAGCAGCACGTCGCCGCGGCCCAGCCCCTGGGATGCGGCGCGGACCGCCGCCGCCGGGTCGTACGCGCCGGACGCGAAGGGCGAGACGGGCCGGACATCGGCGTCCGGCACCAGCCCGCTGATGCCCTGGCCGTCGGCGCTGCCCGCCAGCACGCCCAGCACGGCGGTGCCGTGCTCGGCGGAGCGGTACTCGGGCGGCAGGCCCGTGTCCGGCGGCGGCGGCAGGCCGAGGCCCGCCAGCTCCACGTGCTTCGGCCGCCACTCGTACTCGACGTCGGCCACCGTCACGCCCCCGCCGCGGACGCCGTCGCCGATCCCCATCGCCGCGCGGTAGTCCTGGAAGGGGGCGAGGTCCTTGGACGCCGGGTCCGCGGCGTAGTCGCCCCAGCCCGCCGGCGGCGCCACGCGGCACGTCGCGGGGGGCGGCGCCGGCACCGGCGCGCCGGTCGTCGCGGGCCCGCCCGCGCCCGGCGCGAGCGTCCATCCCGCCACGGCGATCACGGCCGCGACGAGGAGTGCACCGAGGGGGCGACGGCGGATCACGGCTCTAGGATGTCAGTCGTGCGCACGTCCGGCTCCCCCGAACGACCAGTGATCGCCACTCCGGAGGACCTGGACGCGGGCGAGAAGCGGCGCGTCGCGCCATACGTCACGGACGCGACGGGGCCCGTCTTCGCGCTCACCGGCCTTCCCGAGGTGGTGAAGGGCGCCCTGTTCGCGCGGTACTCGCGGAGCCCCAAGTCGCTGCGCCGCCTGCTGCTCGACGAGTTCCTGCCGCCCGGGGCGGACGGCGCGTCCGGGCCGGGCGAGGAGGTCGGCAGCGCCCGCGCCGAGGCGCTCTACGACCGGGTCCTCGCCGAGTACGGCGACGACTCGGTCGCCCAGCTCGGCGGCGCGCACGTCGCCGTCGAGGGTGCGTCGAACGTGCTCACGAAGGTGCTGCAGTGGGGGCGCCTGGCGAGCTACCTGGAGCAGTCGACCCGCTACATCCCGTACACGGACCGCCCGGGTGGCGCATACCGCTACCACCGCCCGCCCTCGGTGCTGGCCCACGCGGAGCTCGGCGCGGAGTACACGGCGGCCATGGACGCCGCGTTCGACGGCTACTCGGCCCTGCTGCCGCGCCTGGTCGAGCATGTCGGCGCCGGCGTGCCGCGCGACGACGCGACCCCAGAGGCCGCGCGGGAGCGGGCGATCCGGGCGCGCGCGCTCGACCTGCTGCGCGGCCTGCTGCCGGCGGCGACCACCGCGAACGTCGGCATCTTCGCCTCCGGCCAGGCGTACGAGGCGATGCTCGTGCGGATGCAGGCCCACCCGCTGCCCGAGGCGCGGGACTGCGCCGTGGCGATACTGCGGGAGCTGCGGAAGGTGATCCCGGCGTTCCTGACCCGGGTCGACCGGGTGGACCGGGGCGTCGCGCACGGGGCGTACCTGGCCGAGGGCGACCGCGCCGCCGCCCGGTTGGCGGAGCGGCTGGCGCCCGCGCCGGGGGCACGGCCGGACGGCCCGGCGGTGCGGCTCGTCGACTTCGACCCCGACGGCGAGGCGCGCGTCCTGGCCCACGCCCTGTGGCCCGCGGGCGACGCCCCCCTCGGCGACGTGCGCAGCGCGGTGGCGGCCCTGTCGCCGCGGCAGCGGGCGGCGGCGCTCGAGGAGTGGGCGGGCAGCCGCCGCGACCGGCGTCAGCGCCCCGGCCGCGCGCTCGAGGCGACCACCTACGCGTTCGAGGTGGTCTGCGACTACGGCGCCTACCGCGACCTGCAGCGCCACCGCCTCCTGAGCCTGCAGGCGCAGCCGCTCACCCCCGCCCTCGGCTACGACGTGCCGGTCGAGGTGGCCGATGCGGGCGCCGCCGACGCGTACGACGCGGTCCAGGCTCGCTGCACCGGCCTGTACGACGCGCTGCGCGAGCGGTTCCCCGCCGAGGCGGCGTACGCCGTGACGCTGGCGCACCGGATCCGGTTCACGATGGTGCTGAACGCCCGGGAGGCGATGCACCTGATCGAGCTGCGCAGCCAGCCGCAGGGCCACGAGTCGTACCGGGTGGTGGCCCAGGAGATGCACCGGCAGATCGCCGACGTGGCCGGCCACCGGGCGATCGCCGGGATGATGGCCTTCGTCGACCACACCGGCCCGGGCGCGGGGCGGCTCGCCGCCGAGCGCCGGCAGGAGGCGCGCCGGGCGGGACGGTGAGCGGCCGCCGGCGCATCGCGTCGGGGTCGCCGTTCGAGGCGGCGATCGGCTTCAGCCGGGCCGTGCGGGTGGGCGACCGGGTGCTGGTGTCCGGCACCGCGCCGGTGTGGCCGGACGGCGCGTGCGACCCCGACCCGGGGGTGCAGGCGGACCGCTGCCTGGAGATCATCGCCGCCGCCCTCGCCGAGGCCGGCGCAACGATGGCGGACGTCGTGCGCACGCGGATGCTGCTGGTCGACCCGGCCGACGCGGACGCCGTGTCGGCCGCCCACGCGCGGGCGCTCGGCGACGTGCGACCCGCCGCGACGATGGTGGTGGTCGCCGCCCTCCTCGACCCCCGCTGGCGCGTGGAGATCGAGGCCGAGGCCGTGATCGGGGGCGACGGCCACGCCGCCCGCTAACCTGGGGCGGTGAGCGAGCCGTCGCGCGCCAACCGCCTGGGGGGCATGGCCCTCGCCAACGGCCTCCTGGTCCACGGCCCGCGCCACTGGGCCGCCGCGGTGCGCGACGACGACGGCCGGGTGATCGTGGCGTCCGGCAAGAAGCACCTGTTCCGGGCCGGCCCGCTCACCGACCTGCCGCTCGCGCGCGGCCTGGTGCGGCTGGGCGAGGCGTTCGCGGTCCTGCCGTCGGTGCGGCGGGGGCTGCCGCAGGCGCGGTTCGCGATGGAGGACCGGCGCACGATCTCGATCGCCATCGGCGCCACCGCGGTCGCCGCCGTGGCGCGCCGCCGGATCCGCTCGGTGCTGGCGCAGGAGGCCGTCGGCGCCGTCGCGGGGCTGGCGCCGGCGATGCTGACGCTCCGCGGGTCGCGCGCGGCGGTCTGGCACGCCGTGGAGCACAAGAGCATCGCCGCGTACGAGGCGGGCGGCGCCGACGAGGTGGCCC
>OEIU01001367.1_pt1 | contig 16044 bp, 13 predicted proteins | sample 1539221 | NCBI WGS metagenome assembly OEIU01 (sample SAMN03792071, study PRJEB22550) | activated sludge metagenome | feature: wastewater treatment plant; material: activated sludge; isolation source: Wastewater treatment plant of a petroleum refinery complex | place: Argentina: Zarate | collected...
TCGACTGGCTGCCGCAGTTGCGCGACCGCGCGGTGCTGCGCACCGACCTGCTGGCCGGCCTGACGGTGGCGATCGTCGCGGTGCCGCAGGCGCTGGCCTATGCGCAGCTCGCCGGTCTGCCGCCGCACCTGGGCCTGTATGCGGCGTTCATCCCGACATTGATCGCCGCGTTGTGGGGCTCCTGCGCGCAGCTTTCGACCGGCCCGGTCGCACTGACCTCGCTGCTGGTGGCGGCGAGCCTGGCGCCGGTGCTGCCGCCCGGCGCCCCCGGCTATCTCGGCCTGGCGGTGGTCCTGGCGCTGCTGTCGGGGCTGATGCAGGGAGCCGCGGGCCTGCTGCGCGCCGGCCGCATCGTCGAACGGATGCCCGAGGCGGTGGTGCTGGGCTTCGTCAATGCCGCCGCGCTGATGATCGCCGCGTCGCAGCTTCCGGCGCTGTTCGGCGTCGAGGGGCCGCGCGAACCGAACCTGCTGCGCACCGCGATCGCGCTGCGCGACGGCTGGAGCGGGTTGCACCTGACGACGGCGCTGTTCGGCGTGCTGTCGCTCGCCGCGATGGGATGGCTGCGCCGCGTGAATCCGCTGTGGCCCGGCGCGCTGCTGGCGCTGGTGGTCGGCATCGTGGTCAGCCGGCTGATCGACTTCGAGGGCAGGGGCGGGCGTACGATCGGCGACCTGCCGGCCGGCCTGCCGTCGTTCACGCTGCCGCCGGGCGACGTGGCGCTGTACGTCGCGCTGCTGCCGGCCGCGCTGACCGTCGCGGTGGTCAGCTTCGTCGAGGTGCTGTCGTCCAGCAAGGCGATCTCGGCGAAGACCGGCCGTCCCTGGGATATCGATCGCGAGCTGGTCGGCCAGGGGCTGGCCAAGATCGCCGCCGCGTTCTCCGGCGCCTTCCCGGTGTCCGGCTCGTTCTCGCGCTCGGCGCTGAACTACGCGTCGCATGCGAAGACGCCGCTCGCGTCGATCCTGTGCGGCCTGCTGGTCGGCGTGGCGCTCCTGTTCGCGACCGGCGCGCTGCACCACCTGCCGCGCGCGGTGCTGTCCGCGGTGATCGTGCTGGCGGTGATCAACCTCTTCACGCCCGGGCAGATGCTGGCGCTGTGGCGCCGTGCGCCGCGTGACGGCCTGGTCGCGACGATCACGTTCGCGGCGACTCTGGTCACGGCGCCGCGGATCCACTACGGATTGCTGGGCGGGCTGGCGGTGGCGGCGATGATGGCGGTGGTGCTGCGGCGCCGGTGACCACGGAAATCGCCCGGATGCCGGGCCGAACGGTGTGGACTGCCGGCCAGATATTTTGGTAACCTAAGCAAATTCCGGAGGTGACGCTTCCGGTGCGTGAGAGGGGACCGATGAATCCTGATTTCAACGCCTCGTCGGGCAGGCCGCCGCTGCAGACGGACGTGCTGATCGCCGGAGGTGGCCCCTGCGGCCTGATGCTGGCGATCGAGCTCGGTCGCCGGGGTATCCAGTGCCTGATGATCGATGCCAAGCCGGACACCGCGTTCAATCCGCAGGCCAACGCGACGCAGGCCCGCACGATGGAGCACTTCCGGCGGCTGGGCTTCGCGCAGGAGGTGCGCGCGCTGGGGCTGCCGCCCGACCACCCGACCGACATCGCGTACTTCACCCGTTATTCCGGCCATGAGCTGGCGCGGATCAGCCTGCCGACGGCCGCCGAGGCGGTGGTCAGGATCAAGGAGATGAGCGGCTCGTGGAGCGCCGCCGAGCTGCCGCATCGGGTGTCGCAGAAGTTCGTCGAGCAGGTGCTGCGCCGCCATGCGCAGGCATGGCCGTCGAACGACGTGCGCTACGGCTGGACGCTGGAGAGCTTTCGCGACGACGGCGGGTCGGTCGGCGCGACGATCCGCCCCACCGAAGGCGGCGCGGCACAGCAGGTGACGGCGAGGTTCCTGATCGGCGCCGACGGCGCGCGCAGCTTCGTCAGACGCGAGCTGGGCATCGAGTGGGGCGGCGTCACCGGCATCCAGCGCGAGTTCATGGGCGGCAAGATGTTCGCCGTCTATCTGCGCTCGCCGCAGTTCCTGTCGGTGCTCCGTCATCCGAAGGCATGGATGTACGTCGCGGTGAACCACCAGCGCCGATCGTTCATGGCCTCCGTCGACGGCATCGCCGAGTATGCGTTCCATGCCGCGCTGCGTCCCGGCGAGGATGCCGACGCATGGACCGAGGACGATGCCCGCCGCGTGTTCAGGGAGGCCGTCGGCGCCGAGGTGCCGATCGAGATCCTGTCGATGGGCACCTGGCTCGCCGGGCATGCGCTGGTCGCGCAGCGGCTGCAGCGGGGCCGGGTCTTCATCGCCGGCGATGCCGCGCATCTCTTCACGCCGACCGGCGGGCTGGGTTACAACACGGCGATCGAGGATGCGGTGAACCTCGCCTGGAAGCTGACCAGCGTGATCCGCGGTCAGGCGCCGCTGAGCCTGCTCGATACCTACGAGGCCGAGCGCAAGCCGCTGGCCGAGCGCAACACCGGCTATGCCCGGCGCTTCGCGGACTCGGTGGGCCTGTTCATCGCGAAGCCCGAGCTCGACGAGGACTCGGCGCGCGGAGCAACCGAACGGCAGGTCGCCTCCGGTCACCTGAACACGCATGCCCGGCTCGAGTTCGACATCCCGGGCGTGACGTTCGGCGGCCGCTACGACGGTTCGCCGATCATCATCGGCGACGGCGCCACGCTGCCGCCCGACGAGCCGAACCGCTACTTTCCCACCGCCAGCCCCGGTGGCCGCCCGCCGCACGCCTGGCTGGAAGATGGACGATCCCTGTTCGACCTGTTCCATACGGAGTGGACCCTGCTCGCGCTCGGGCCCGATGCGCCGTCCACCCTAGCCTTCGAGGACGCGGCACGTGCCGCGGCCGTCGATCTTCGTGTCGTGCGGGTCGCGCTGCGTTCGGTGCGTGACCTCTACGAGGCGCCGTTCGCGCTGATCCGCCCCGATCAGATCGTCGCCTGGCGCGGGGCCTCGGCCGACGGCGCGGCCGGCGTGCTGGCGCGCGTGACGGGCCGGTCATCATGAGGAGACGAACATGCGCAATCTGAACCAGCACACCATCACCGAGGCCGTTCTGGCCCGCCACGAGAACACCGCGGACCCGCGGCTGAAGCGGATCATGACCAGCCTGGTCCAACACCTGCACGCGTTCGCGCGCGAGGTGGAGCTGACCGAGGAGGAGTGGTTCGAGGGCATAGAGTTCCTGACCCGCTGCGGCCACATCACCGACGACAGGCGCCAGGAATTCATCCTGCTGTCCGACGTGCTGGGCCTGTCGATGCTGACGGTCGCGCAGAACAACGACAAGCCGGCCGGCTGCACCGAGGCCACCGTCTTCGGCCCGTTCCACGTCGAGGGCGCGCCGCACTACGAACCGGGCGCCGACATCGCCAACGGTGCGCGCGGCCAGCCGTGCCTGGTGCGGGGCACGGTGCGCGGCACCGGCGGAGAGCCGATCCCCGGTGCGAAGATCGACGTCTGGCAGTCCGACGAGGACGGCCTCTACGACGTGCAGCACACCGATATCGGCCACGCCCAGGCGCGCGGCATCCTGACCGCCGACGGCGAGGGCCGCTACCACTTCCGCTCGATTCTCGCCGTGCCGTACTCGATCCCCGATGACGGCCCGGTCGGCGATCTGCTGAAGGCCACCGGGCGCCATCCTTGGCGGCCGGCCCATCTGCATTTCATGATCGAGGCGCCGGGCTACCAGACGCTGATCACCCACGTGTTCCGCAGCGATGACGCTTATCTGGACTCCGACGCGGTATTCGGCGTGCGCCAGTCGCTGATCGCCGACTGGAGCCGGCAGCCGGACGGCACCTATCTGGTCGAGTACGACTTCGTGCTGAACCCGTCCGGATGAGCGCGCAGCCCGGGCCGCGGACAGGCCGGCCCGGGTGACCGGGGCTGATCAGGCGGCCTGATGGACAGCTTGATCCATGAACAATCATGGAGTATATTACTTACATCTTAGTGATAACTTGCTTTCGGTTCGCCTGAGGGTACGGTAGTGCCTCGCGAGGCGCTTCCGTCGCACAGGTCTGCAGAAGAACCGGGAGACTCCTTGCCTTACGCTTCCACCGAAGAACACGGCGCCGCGCGCGTGTTGCACCTGCTGTGCGACATCAGCGCCGCGATCGGCTGCCTGATCCTGCTCGGCATGGCCGGCATCACCGTCGTCAGCGTCGTCGGCCGTGCGCTGTTCGCCGCGCCGATCCAGGGCGACGTCGAGCTGGTGCAGCTCGGCGGCGCCGTCTGCGTCGCCTGCTTCCTGCCGTTCACGCAGTTCAAGGGCGCCAACATCATCGTCGACTTCTTCACGCAGAACGTGCGCGAGCGCACCCGCTCGCGGCTCGACGCGCTGGGCACCGGGCTCTATGCAGCGGTGCTGGCGCTGATCTGCTGGCGGGTCGCGGCCGGCGGCATCGTCGCGCACGAGAACCGCGAGACCTCGATGCTGATGGCCCTGCCGATCTGGATCGCCTATGCGGCGATGCTGCCCGGGCTGGCGCTGTCGGCGGTGGTCGGCCTGTGGCAGACCGCCGGGCATCTGCGCACGGCGAGCGCATCATGAGCTCGCTGGCCATCGGAGGGATCCTGTTCGGCGCGATGCTGCTGCTGATGGCGGTGCGCGTGCCGATCGCGATCGCGATGTTCGTGCCGGGCGCGCTCGGCTATGCGGCGCTCGCCGGTCCGGATCATCTGCTCGCGCACCTGAAGGGCGCCGTCTATGCGCGGGTGTCGGTGTACGACCTGTCGGTGATCCCGCTGTTCATGCTGATGGGCGCGTTCGCGGTGCACGGCGGGCTGTCGAAGGCGCTGTTCGACTTCGCCAACGCGCTGCTCGGCCGCTTCAAGGGCGGCATGTCGATGGCGGCGGTGCTGGCCTGTGCGGCGTTCGGCTCGATCTCCGGTTCGACGGTGGCGACCACGGCGACGATCGCGCAGGTCGCCTATCCGGAGATGCGGCGCATCCACTACTCGGGGCGGCTGGCGACGGCGTCACTGGCGGTCGGCGGCACGATGGGTGTGTTGCTGCCGCCGTCGGTGACGCTGCTGGTCTATGCGATCCTGACCGAGCAGAACATCACCAAGATGTTCCTCGCGGCTTACGTGCCGGCCCTGCTGGCGGCGCTCGGCTACATCGCCGCGATCGCGGTCTACGTGCGCATGCGCCCTTCGCATGCGCCGGAGGTGCGGGCGCTGCCGCCCGGCGAGCTGCTGTCCAGCACGCTGGCGGTGTGGCCGATCGCCGGCATCTTCCTGGTGGTGTTCGGCGGCATCTACGGCGGCGTCTTCACGCCGACCGAGGGTGCGGCGATCGGCACGGTGCTGACGTTCATCGCCGCGATCGCCAAGCGGCAGCTCACGCGCGCCGGCTTCGTGCAGGCGATCCGCAGCACCGCGTCGACCAGCGGCATGATCTTCCTGATCTTCATCGGCGCCGACATGATCAACGCGGCGCTCGCGCTGTCGCAGTTGCCCAACGAGCTGGCCGGCCTGGTCGCGCGCGCGAACATCCCGCCGGTGGCGGTGATGGCGGCGATCATGCTGTTCTACATCGCGCTCGGCTGCGTGATGGACGAGATGTCGATGATCCTGCTGACGGTGCCGGTGATCTTCCCGGTCGTGCTGGGGCTCGATTTCTTCGGCCTGCCGCCGGCCGACAAGGCGCTGTGGTTCGGCATCCTGATCCTGACCGTCTGCGCGATCGGCATGATCTTTCCGCCGGTGGGGCTTAACGTCTACATCATGAACGGCCTGGCGCGCGACGTGCCGATGACCGAGACCTACAAGGGCGTGGTGCCGTTCCTGATCACCGATTTCCTGCGCCTGGCGCTGCTGATCGCCTTCCCGGGCATCGCGCTGTGGCTGGTGCACATGCTGACCTGACCATCCTTCCGACCTCGACGACCAAAAGGAGCCCTGCAGTCGATGAACAAGAAACCGATTCTCGGACCCGCACTGGCGGCGCTCGCGCTGGCCGTGGCCGGCACGGCCGCGCATGCCCAGACGATCCTCAAGGTGCACCACTTCCTGCCGAGCAGCTCGAACGCCCACCAGAACATCATCACGCCGTGGTGCGAAAAGGTGAGCAAGGAGTCCAACGGCGAGCTGAAGTGCCAGATCTATCCGGCGATGCAGCTCGGCGGCAACCCGGGCCAGCTCGTCGACCAGGCCCGTGACGGCGTCGCCGACATCGTGTGGGCGGTGCCGACCTACGCGGCCGGCCGCTATGCGAAGACCGAGGTGTTCGAGCTGCCGTTCATGGCGATCAATGCGAAGCAGGGGTCGCAGGCGCTGTGGGAGTACACGCAGAAGTTCTCGCTCGACGAGTTCAAGGGCGTGAAGCCCATCTTCATGCACACCACCGAAGGCTACGTGCTGCATTCGAACAAGCAGGTCACGAAGATGGAGCAGCTTCGCGGCATGAAGATCCGCACGGCCACCCGCATCAGCGCCAAGATGGTGGCCGGGCTCGGCGGCACGCCGGTGCAGATGCCGCTGCCCCAGGTGCCCGATGCGCTGAGCAAGGGCGTCGTCGACGGCGTGCTGGTGCCGTGGGAGGCGATGCCGGCGACCAAGCTGTACGAGATCGTCAAGTATCACCTCGATGCGCCGCTCGGCTCGCCGCGCTTCGCCAACAGCATCTTCCTGTTCGGCATGAACCAGGCGAAGTACGACAGCCTGCCGGCCAACCTGAAGAAGGTGATCGACGACAATTCCGGGCTGGCCACGTCGGCCTGGGCCGGCGAGAAGGGATTCGACGCGATGGTCGAGCCGTTCTCCAAGCTCGCCCGCGACCGCGGCAACACGATCACCGTGATTCCGGCGACCGAGCTCGGCCGCTGGGAGCAGGCCACCGCCAACGTCGACGACGACTGGATGAAGGAAGTCGCGGCCAAGGGCGGCGACGGCAAGAAGCTGATCGCCGAGGCGAAGGCGCTGCTGCAGAAGTACGCGAAGTGAGATCCGGCGGGCGCTCCGGCGGCGGAGCGCCCGGCGTTCAGCCGAACACCACCGTCATCATCGACAACGATCCCATCACCACCTCGTCGGTGACGATGCGCACCGGGTCGTCGTCGCGGCGGGCGCCGGCGACGTACAGCAGCGGCAGGTAGTGATCGGGCGACGGGTGGGCCTCGGCCGCATCCGGGTGGCGTTCCCAGTCGATCAACGCCTCGTGGTCGGAGGTTTCGACCGCGCGGCGCACGTGGTCGTCGAAGCGCTGCGCCCAATCGCGCGGCAGTGCCTGCTCGCTGCGTTCCATCTGGTAGAGGTTGTGCACGACGTTGCCGCTGCCGACCAGCAGCACGCCCTCGTCGCGCAGCGGCGCGAGCCGCCGGCCGAGCTCGAAATGGAAGCGCGCAGGCTGGGTGCCGTCGATGCTCAACTGCACGATCGGCACGTCGGCGGCCGGGAACGCATGCATCAGCACCTGCCAGGTGCCGTGATCCAGGCCCCAGCGCTCGTCCTGATGCACCGGCACCGGCGCCAGCAGCTCGGCCAGCCGGCGGGCGAGCGCCGGATCACCCGGCGCCGGATACTCGATGTCGAACAGCGCCTGCGGAAAGCCGCCGAAGTCGTGGATCGTCCGCGGCCGCGCCATCGCGGTCGCGCCGGTGCCGCGGGTGAACCAGTGCGCCGACACCGATACGATCGCGCGCGGCCGCGGCAGCGATTCGCCGAGCTCGCGCCAGGTCCGGTTCCAGCGGTTGCTGCCGAGCGCATTCATCGGGCTGCCGTGGCCGAAGAACACCACGGGCTGGCGGGAAGGGGTTGCGGTCATCGGCGGGCGGCTCGGCGAGGCTGGCGTCGGGGTTCGAAGCTGCCGGCCAGTGTAACGCGGCGCCGTGGCCGGCGCGCGGCGCGGCCGTCAGATCGAGCGGCCCCCGGCCGGCGCGCCGTGGTGATGGACCGCCAGCGGCGGCGGCTGGCCGCCGGCGGCGGCCGCGTCGCAGATCGTCGCGGCCGCTTCCAGCTCGGCCTGGGCCGTGCGCAGCAGGCTTTCGGCGCGCAGCTCCGGCAGCGACCCGATGCCTTCCGAGGCCGCATCGTCGCCGAGCGCGGCCGCCACGCAGCTCCGGCAGCGGGCCAGCGCATCCGCCAGCCGCGACAGGTCATCGGCGTGCAGGGCACCTCGGCGGCAGGGTTCGCGATCGGCGCGCAGGGACGTGGTCATTTCGCCTTCGATCGGCATGAGCATGCCGGCATCATCCACCCCGTCAGTTCGCAGCGGTTGATCCGCATCAACAAATCGCCCCCGTCACCTCGGGCGGACCAGTGACAGGAACTCCTTTCTCAGCGCGTCGGACTTCAGGAACACGCCGCGCATCACCGACGAGGTCATCGACGCCTGATCCTTGACGCCGCGCCAATGCATGCAATAGTGGTCGGCCGTCATCACCAGCGCGATGCCGGCCGGCGAGATCGCGTCCTCCAGGATGTCGGCGAGATTCTTCACCGCCTCTTCCTGGATCTGCGGGCGGCTCATCACCCAGTCGGTCAGCCGCGAATACTTCGACAGCCCGATCAGCCGCGATTCGGCATGCGGCATCACGCCGATCCACACCCGGCCCATGATCGGGCAGAAGTGATGCGAGCAGGCCGAGCGCACGGTGATCGGCCCGACCAGGATCAGCTCGTCGATCCGCTCGACGTTCGGAAAGCTGGTGAGCGGCGGCATCTGCGAATACCGGCCGCCGAAGACCTCCTTCAGATACATCTTGGCGATCCGGTGCGCGGTCCCCTCGGTGTTGTGGTCGCTCTCGACGTCGATCACCAGCGAACGCAGCACCGCCTGCACCTTCTCCTCGACCTCGGCCTGCAGCGCGGCCAGCTCCGCGGGGCTTTCGATGTACGCGGCGATGTTGTCGTTGGCATGCCAGCGCGTGCCGGCGCGGCGGATCCGTTCGCGGATCACCTCCGACATCGGTCGGCCGAGCGACTTGACGGAAGCCGGCTTGCCGACAGCGGCGGGTTTGCGGGAGCGGGCGGGTGAAGCGGGCATCTCGTCTCCGGGAGAGCAACCTCCCGGGACATCCGGACCGTGGGAAGGCGCTGTTGGAATCTCGGTGAAAGAAAGTTTCTCGTCGGTAGCGGTCCAGTTTAGCGCAACCCGTGGCGGCCGGCCCGGGGCACCCCTGTCGTGCTGTGTAGAATCACAGCCCACCCGGATACCCGATGGCCGACCTTCTCGCGAACCTCAACGAACAGCAGCTCGCCGCGGTGACGCTGCCGCCGCAGCATGCGCTGATCCTGGCCGGCGCCGGCAGCGGCAAGACGCGGGTGCTGACCACCCGGATCGCCTGGCTGATCTCCACCGGCCAGGCGAGCCCGTACTCGATCCTGGCGGTCACGTTCACCAACAAGGCCGCGCGCGAGATGCTGACGCGGCTGTCGGCGATGCTGCCGATCAATACCCGCGGCATGTGGATCGGCACCTTCCACGGCCTGTGCAACCGGATGCTGCGCGCCCATCACCGCGACGCCGGCCTGCCGCAGGGGTTCCAGATCATGGACTCGGCCGACCAGCTCGGCGCGATCAAGCGGATGCTGAAGGCGGCCAACGTCGACGACGAGAAGTTCCCGCCGCGCAACCTGCAGTTCTTCATCAACCAGAACAAGGAGCAGGGCCTGCGCGCCGGCGAGGTCGACGCGACCGACGACTACGGCCGCCGGATGGTGCAGCTCTATGCCGAATACGATGCGCAGTGCCAGCGCGAGGGGGTCGTCGATTTCGCCGAGCTGCTGCTGCGCAGCTTCGAGCTGCTGCGGGCGAACGAGCTGCTGCGCGAGCACTATCAGTTGCGCTTTCGCCATCTGCTGGTCGACGAGTTCCAGGACACCAATGCGCTGCAGTACAAGTGGCTGAAGCTGCTGGCCGGCCACGGCCGGCAGCGGGAGGCGGCGGTGTTCGCGGTCGGCGACGACGACCAGAGCATCTACGCGTTCCGCGGCGCCGACGTCGCCAACATGGCGGCGTTCGAGCGGGAGTTCCATGTCGCGAACCTGATCAAGCTCGAGCAGAACTACCGTTCGCACGGCAACATCCTGAACTGCGCCAACGCGCTGATCGAGCACAACGACCGGCGGCTCGGCAAGAACCTGTGGACCGATGCCGGCGACGGCGAGCCGGTGCGGGTCTACGAGGCGATGACCGACACGCAGGAGGCGCAGTGGCTGCTCGAGGAGATCCGCTCGCTGGTGGCCGACGGCGAGGCGCGCTCCGACATCGCGGTGCTGTACCGCTCGAATGCCCAGTCGCGGGTCATCGAGCATGCGCTGTTCTCGGCCGGCGTGCCGTACCGGGTCTACGGCGGGCTGCGCTTCTTTGAGCGGGCCGAGATCAAGCATGCGCTGGCCTATCTGCGGCTGATGGAGAATCCGAACGATGACGGCGCGCTGCTGCGGGTCGTCAACTTCCCGGCGCGCGGCATCGGCGCGCGCTCGCTCGAGCAGTTGCAGGATGCGGCGCGCGCCGGCAACCTGAGTCTCTACGCGGCGGTGCAGGCGGTGCGCGGCGCGGCCGCGCAGAAGCTCGCTGGCTTCGTCGCGCTGATCGAACGGCTGCGCGCGCAGACCCGCGAGCTGCCGCTGCCGCAGCTCGTCGAGCAGGTGATCGACGCCTCGGGGCTGATCGCGTTCTATCAGACCGAGCGCGAGGGCCAGGAGCGCATCGAGAACCTGCGCGAGCTGGTCAATGCCGCCAGCGCGTTCCTCGCCGAGGAGAACATCCACCAGGACGTGCCGGCGAACCTGGGCGTCAGCCAGGCGGCGGCGCCCGACGAGACCGCGCAGTCGACATTGATCGATGCCGACGGCGTGGCGGTCGACGCAGCACCGGCCGCGCTGCCGGTCGCCAACGTGACGCCGCTGGCCGCGTTCCTCGCGCATGCATCGCTGGAGGCGGGCGACAACCAGGCGCAGGACGGCCACGATGCGGTGCAGTTGATGACGGTGCACTCGGCCAAGGGCCTGGAATTCGACGCGGTGTTCATCACCGGGCTGGAGGAGGGCCTGTTCCCGCACGAGAGCTCGGTGACCGAGCTCGGCGGCCTGGAGGAGGAGCGGCGGCTGATGTACGTCGCGATCACCCGGGCACGCAAGCGTCTGTACCTGTCGTTCACGCAGACCCGGATGCTGCACGGGCAGACGCGCTACAACATGCGCTCGCGCTTCATCGGCGAGCTGCCCGAGGCGATGCTGAAGTGGCTGACGCCGCCGCGGGTGTCGGGCCAGGGCGGTGGCTGGCACGGCGGCGCAGCCGATCGCGGCGGCGACTGGGGCAACCGTGGCGGCGGCTGGAGCGGCCGCGGCGGTGAACCGGCGCGTCGCGGGGGGGGCTGGAACGGCGGGGGAAGCGGGCGGGAAGGCGGCGAACGCAGCGGCTACGGCGCGGTCAGGCGCGGCCCCGGCAGCCGCGACTTCGGCGACACCGGCCGGCTGGGCGGCGCCGAGCAGCGCGCCGCCCAGCGCTTCGACCGCGGCATACCGTTTCGCGTCGGCCAGAACGTCGCCCATGCGAAGTTCGGCGAAGGCGTGATCGTCGACATCGAGGGCAGCGGCAACGACGCCCGCGTGCAGGTCAACTTCGGCCGGCAGGGCATCAAGTGGCTGGCGCTGTCGGTGGCCAAGCTGGAGGCGCGCGGTCAGTGAGCTGCCCGTCCGGCAAGATCGGGAGCCGGTCGGGTCAGGCGGAACAGGAATAGGGACCCTCCCTAGCTGTACCCGGGCGGGTGATCGCCCTCCTCGAAGCCCTTGAGAAACAGCTCGGTCATGCGGTCGGCCAGCTCATGCGGTGCCATGCCGCCTTCCTTGCGATACCAGGTCGCTGTCGAGATCATCGAACCATAGAGGAACAGGGCATAGGCCGCCCGCTCGCGGCGCCGCCGCATGAGACGCGGATTGATCTCATCGAGAAGCTCCCCCACGAAGTCCAGTGCCTGGGCCTGCGCCAGCCTGATCTCTTGCTGCTGCAGGGGCGGGAGGAACTTGAGGTCATTGGTCAGCACGATGTGCTCATGACGTTTTCCCGTGGCACGCCTGACCATGGCGCGAACGAATCGTGTCAGCCGCTCCTTGGGTGTTCCGCTCCCCTGCGCGATCTCCTGCAACTCACGCACCGCGCTCATGATGTGCTCGCTGATCATCACGTACAGCAGGTCTTCCTTGCGGGGAAAGTAATGGTAGAGCGCGGACTTGGACATGTTGCATGCCGCCGCAACGTCCTGCAGCCGGGCGCTCTCGAAGCCGGCGCTGGCAAAAAGGACCGCTGCTTCATCGAGGATCTTCTGACGTTTGTCGTCGTGGTTGCTTGCAAGCGATCTGGCCATCGTGTTCCGCTCAGCTTTGACCGGACATTCTGACGCAACTATGGGGCAACCAGACCTCGATCGCCCGCCTGCCATACCGCGCCGGCTTAACGCCCGGTCCTGCGTCGCTCGTTCCGCAGGCCCTGAGCACCTCTGCGCACCCTTGCGCACCCTGAGCCGGATCGTCGACGACGCCACAACCGGAGCAACCGGTGGCGGGCGAAATCCCGTACGGTTCAACGCCCACAAAACCGTCTCCTTGGACGGTTATATGGGTGAACAAGTTCATGTCAGGCCGGGGTTTTCCAAGGACGGCCCGGGGAATCCCTAGAATTTTTTTGATCGCTGCCTGTTATTAAACCGTCTCGTCGGTCTATTATATGAGCCGCAAGCCGGTGGTCGTTCCCAAGTCGGCTCAACCCAGGAGACAAGCATGTGCATATCCATCCACAAGCTCGCGGCAGCCATCGGTCTCGTCGCCGGCTTCGCCGCCGGCACGTCCGCGGTGGCCCAGACCACCACGCTGAAGTACTCCAACTGGCTGCCCGTGGGGCAGGCCATGCGCATGGAGGTGATCGAGCCCTGGATCGCCGAGGTGGAGAAGGTGACCAATGGCCGCGTGAAGATCGATACCTTGCCCAAGGTGGTGGGCACGCTGCCCGCGCAGTTCGACGTGGCGCGCGACGGGCAGGCCGACCTGGTGGTGTTCATCCCCGGGTACACGCCGGGCCGCTTCGACATCCTGGAGGTGCTGCAACTGCCGTTCATGAGCGACAACCCCGAGGTGCTGGCGCCGGTGGCCGATCGCTTCTACCGCCAGCATCTCGCGCAATACGGCGAGTTCAAGGGCGTGCACCCGCTGTCGGTCTACGTGGTCTCGCCCGGGCAGATCTTCAACCGGGTGCGTCCCCTGAAGACGCTGGCCGACTTCAAGGGTCTGAAGCTGCGCAGCCCCCAGCCCAGCGCCACGCAGGCGTTGAACCTGCTTGGCGCCGTGCCCGTGAACAAGCCGGTGAGCGAAACCTACGAGCTGCTGTCTTCGGGCGTTCTCGACGGCACCTTCATGCCGCCCGAGTCCATTCCTGCGTTCAAGCTGACCGACCTCGTGCCCTACAGCACCATCGTTCCAGGCGCCATCTACAACACCGTGCTGGTGCTCGGCATCAACGAGGACAAGTGGAAGGCGCTGAGCGCCGCAGACCGCGACTCGATCACCCGGATCTCCGGCGATGCGTTCGCACGGAACGTGGGGCACGCCTACGCCAAGGGCGATCGCGCCGCCTTCGACACGCTGCGCAAGGCGGGCAAGTCGGTCGACACGCTGCCCGCACCGGCCGTCGAAGAGATGAAGAAGCTGCTGGTTCCGATCGAGAAGGACTGGGCCGAGAAGGCGCGCAGAAAAGGGGCCGCCGATCCGCAGAAGCTCGTCGATCAGTTGCGCGCCGATCTGCGAGGGGCCAGGTGAGCGAGGGCCGTGCCGCGGCGGCGGCCGCCGGCGTGGGCGCCGGGCGGCCGCCGCGCGGGGCGCGCCTGCTCGAGGCGGTGGGCGCCGCCTCCCCGGGGGTGCTGATGGGGGCGGGCGCGGTCGACGTGGGCGGCCGCAACCTGTTGAACCGTCCGCTGTCCTGGGGCACCGAGGTGCTCGAGATGGTGCTCGCCCTCATGATATTCACGCTCTACCCCGTGCTCGCGCTCGGCTTCGGCCACATCACCGTGGACCTGATCTCCGTGCGGCCGGCGCTTCAGCGCGTGCAGCGCGTGCTGGGCGCCGGTTTCGGCATCGTGCTGTTCACCATCCTGTGTGCCTGCCTCGTCCGCCAGGCCACGCGGGCGGCCGGCTATGGCGAAACCACGGCGTTGCTGAACCTGCCTACGGCGTGGATCTTCGCCGTCATGGCCCTGCTCTCGGGCTTCACCGCACTGGCCTTTGTCGTGGCCGCGGTGCGGGCCGCCCGCCGGCCGCCGCCGCAGCCCCGCGTCGCGGAGACCCTTTGATGCTGGCCGCCTGCCTGGGATTCATCGTGGCGTTCGCCTTCATCCTGTTCCAGGTGCCGATCGCGCTGGCGCTGGGCGCCGTCGGGTTCTTCGGGTACGCCTGCATCAATGGCTGGACGCCCGCGCTGAGCATGGTCGCGACGCTCACGCGCGAAAGCACCTTGACCTATTCGCTGATCGTGCTGCCGCTGTTCGTGCTGATGGGCGACCTCATCGCGGGCGCGGGCATCTCGCAGGACCTGTTCCGCGCCGCGCAGGCCCTGATCGGACGGCGCCGCGGAGGGCTGGCAATGGCCACGGTGCTGGCCTGCGGCGCGTTCGGCGCACCGTGCGGGTCGAGCGTGGCCACCGCGGCCACCATGGCCAAGGTCACCATCCCGCCGATGCGGGCGCACGGCGACGCGGACTCGCTGTCGGCGGCGGCCGTCGCAGCCGGCGGAACGCTGGGCATCCTGCTGCCGCCCAGCATCATCATGGTGATCTACGGCGTGGCCACGCAGACGCACATCGGCATGCTGTATGCGGCCGGCATGATTCCCGGCCTGATCGCCACGCTGGGCTACATGCTGGCCGTGAAATGGTCGGTGTGGCGCAAGCCTTCGCTGGCGCCGGTCGCGGAGAAGACGGAGAAACAGAACGTACGCGAGCTGGCGCGTTCGCTGTGGCCCGTGACGCTGATCTTCCTGCTGGTCATGGGCGGCCTGTACGGGGGCTTGTTCACCTCGATCGAGGCCGCCGGAGTGGGGGCGGCGACCTCCATGGCCTTCGCCATCGCCACGCCCAGGATGAGCTGGCGCACGATCTACGAGATCCTGGTGGACACGGCGAAGACATCGACGATGATGTTCGCGATCATCCTGGGCGCGGCGCTGTTCGGCGAGTTCGTGAACCTCACGGGCGTGCACGAGGGCCTGCTCAAGCTGGTGAAGGGCACCACGCTGCCGCCGTTCGGCGTGGTCCTGGTCATCATCGCGATCTACCTGCTGCTCGGCAGCGTGCTCGAAAGCCTGTCGATGATCCTGCTGACGGTGCCGATCTTCTTCCCGGTGATCGTCGCCCTGGGCTACGACCCCGTGTGGTTCGGCATCCTGATCGTGATGGTGATCGAGGTCGGCCTGATCCATCCGCCGATCGGCATCAACCTGTACGTGATCCGCTCCATGATGCCCGAGATCCCGATGATGGCCATCGTCAAGGGCGTGATTCCGTTCATCGTGTCCGACCTGCTGCGCATCCTGCTCATCGCAGCGTTCCCGGCGGTGGTCATGTGGCTGCCCAGACTGCTGTTCAAGAGTGCCGGCGGATGAGCGACGCCTGCGTCGATCTGTCGGCGGCTGCTCTGGGCAGCCGGCTCGCGCCCTTCTTGTCCGCCGCCTTGAAGCGGCCCGTGCGGTTGGACGGCTGGCGCCGCTTTCCCGCCGGCTTTTCCTGGATCACCGTGGGCTTTCGCGCCACCCCCGACGGCGGCGGCGAGGCGCTCGAGCTGATCCTGCGCATCGGCGACCCGCGCGGCCTGCTCGCGCCCTACCGTGCCGAGCCCGAGTACTGCGCGCTGCAGGCGCTGCAGGGCCTTGCTGCGCTGCCGGTTCCACGCGTATTCGCTTTCAGCGACGACGCCGGCATCATCGGCGCGCCATTCCTGGTCACCGGCCGCGTGGAGGGCGACGCGCCGATGCCCTGGAAGGGTGCGGCCGAGTCGCGCAGCGAGGAACGGAA
>OEIU01001368.1_pt1 | contig 16037 bp, 16 predicted proteins | sample 1539221 | NCBI WGS metagenome assembly OEIU01 (sample SAMN03792071, study PRJEB22550) | activated sludge metagenome | feature: wastewater treatment plant; material: activated sludge; isolation source: Wastewater treatment plant of a petroleum refinery complex | place: Argentina: Zarate | collected...
GTGGCGCCCTGGAACATGATGTCGCCCGACTGGCCGTGGAAGGCGATCAGGCCCGAGCCGTGGCGCTCCCAGATGTCGGCCATCTTGCGCAGCACGTCGGTGTTGTAGTGCATGCCGGGGGGCGGCATCACGCGCAGCGTGTGGAACTCGGCTGCGTCGGGGAACTTCGGGTGCCCGTTCTCGTCCTTCAGCTCGGTGAAGCGCGGGATCACGCCGCCGCCGTAGCCGAACACGCTGACGGTGCCGCCTTTCCAGTAGCCCTTGCGGTCCTTGTAGCTCGCCTCGAGCTGGCCGAGCACGTCGACCATGTAGTCTTTCTCTTTGGCGACTTGCTTCAGGCCGGTGATGAAGCTGGGCCAGGGGCCGGTCTCGAGCTCGTCGAGCATCGGCGTCTCATGCATCTTCTTTGCCATGGGCATCTCCTCCAGGCGCGCCGGAAGTGGCGCGCGACCGCCTAACATGAGGGCAGGCGATGCGGCGATGCTACGGAGCGCATGCGCCTGCGGCCATCCCCCTGCGCGGCTATTCTTGTCGACCCGAGGGGGGAGGGGAGCTACCCGTTTGGGGTAGGGTCGCTCCCCGGCACTGGTTATGGACGCCGCGCGCGCCAGAATGCCCAATCCACACACGTCATGGACAAGTTCACCGTCATCCCCATCGAGCAGTTGCGCGTGCCGCTCGGCGGCCAGGAAATCGAGCTTCAGCAGATCGATTTCGCGGCCGGCGGCATGAGCATGTTGCGCGTCCGGATCCGCGAGGGCCGGCGCTTCACGATCTTCGACCTCGACCCGGTGACGGCCCAGGCCTGGGGCGACGCGATGTGCCGCTGGGCGCAGGCGCAGCCGGGCAAGGAGCCCGCATGATCCGCCCGATCTACGCGACGCGGGGCCCGGACGCCGGCGTGGCCAGCGAGCAGGCCGTCGACCTGGTGTTCGCGATCTCCGGCACCCGGTTGCCCGCCGACTACGCGCTGGCCCTCTGGGAGGCGCTGGTCGCGCGCCTGCCGTGGCTTGCCGGGGAACCCGGCGTGGGCGTGCACGCGATCCGGGCTTCTGCCGGCGAGGGCGGCCTGCTGCTGTCGCGGCGCGCGCGTCTGGCGCTGCGGCTGCCGCTGCGCCGGCAGGCCGACGCGATGCGGCTGACCGGCCAGGCGCTCGAGGTCGGCAGCGAGCGGCTCGACGTGGGCGAGGCCAGCCCGCGGCCGCTCGAACCATATCCGACGCTGTCGGCGCGCTTCGTGGCCACCGGTGCCGCAGACGCGCTGGCCCATCAGGAAGCGGTCGAGGCGATGCTGGGCGAGCTCGGCATGCCGCTGCGCTTCATCTGCGGGCGCATGCGCACCATGCGCTGCGGCGACACCACCGTCGCCGGGGCCGAAGTGGTGCTGCACCAGCTTCGGCCCGAGCAGTCGCTGGCGATGCAGGAGCGCGGCCTCGGCGCAGAGCGCCACCTCGGCCACGGGCTGTTCCTGCCCCACAAGACGATCAGCGACATAGACTGACGCCGTGTGCTCGGTCAACTGCTGGATCTCGCGAGGCTTCGTCATGAGCGATTCGTTCACTCCCCGGCCCGGCGTCACCCTCGACCTGTCCGGCGTCAGCTGCCCCGGCCCGATCATCGGCGCGAAGAAGATCGTCATGGAGCTCGCCGAAGGCGAGGTGATGCTGCTGATTTCCGACTGCCCGGCCACCAGCGACGAGCTCCATACCTGGGCCGAGCGCACCGGCAACCAGGTGGTCAAGACCGAAAGGCTCGACAGCGGGTCGACCGGCTACTACGTGCGGCGCGGCAGGCGCACCGAGCTCGCGCCGAACGTGTTCCTCGACATGCGGGGCTCGACCTGCCCCGGGCCGATTCTCGAGGCCAAGAAGGTGCTCAACGGCATGGCGCCCGGCGAGCTGCTGAAGCTGGTCAGCAACTGCCCCGGTTCCCGCGCCGACGTCGAGGACTGGGCGCGCGTCACCGGCCACCGGCTGGAGGACGTGATCGAGTCCGGCCAGCACGAGTGGGAGTTCTACATCCGCAGACCCTGACGGGTGTGTGGACATTCTTTCTGGAGCGATGACGTGCGACCCGGGATGCGCCTGAAGACCCACTGGTTCCGCGACGCGACGCCGCGCGACCCGGCGCAGATCGCCAACGCGCTGTCGTCGATCGTCTGGCGCAGCGCCGACGTCCGCCTGAAGAACCTGCGCAAGGGCCATTTCGAGATCGCCGCCGGCCCGCACTACCTGCAGGTGCTGGTCGAACTGCTGGTCTTCCTCGCGATCGTGGCCGACCGGATCGCGCTCAGGTACCAGCCGCCCGAATGGCGCGAGGCGTTCACCTCGGCGCTCGTCAGGCGCGTCGGCGACCTGCTGCAGGACAGCTTCGACGACCTGCTCGGCCCGGCGCCCGGCGGCGGCTATCGCAAGCGCTTCATCGACCGCTTCAACAGCCGCTTCGCCGAATACGGCGAGTTCGAGTACCTCCCGCACGGCCCGGAGTTCGCGCTGCTGCGCTATTTCGGCGACCTGCTCGCGCAGGCGATGCCCGAGGAGGCGGACAAGCGCTGGGCGCTCGACCAGGCGATGACGGTCGAAGGACCCGAGTGCGTGGACGTGGTCGAGAAGTCGATGCGCGGCCTGTTGGGCCTGGAGCCGCGGCCGAAGCGGCCGCGCGGCGAAGCCGGCGAATAGTCGATGGGGGCGCGCGCGTCTGCCGAACTCGGGCGCGACCCGTTCGCGCTCGACGACCCGGACGCCTATCGCCGCTGGCGCGACTGGAAGCTGGCCCGCGCACCTTCGCGGGTCGAGGAACTGCTGGTGGAGGTCGACGACCCGTGCCGGCTGAGCCCCGCGGAGCGCGAGGCGATCGTCGCGCGCTGCCGCTCCGCGAACATGGCGGTCTACGCGAGCCGGCAGCGCGGCGAGGGCAAGGACGTCGCGCGGCTGCTGGGCGAGCAGCTCGGCCTCACCCGCCTGGACGCGAACTGGCTCGCCGACGAGGACGGCATCAGCACGCTGTCGGTCAGCGAGCGCGGCACCCGCGGAGAATTCATCCCGTACACCGACCGGCCGATCCGGTGGCACACCGACGGCTACTACAACCCGCCCGAGCGGACCATCGCGGCGATGCTGCTGCATTGCGTCGAGCGCGCCGCGCAAGGCGGCGGTAACCGGGCGCTCGACCACGAGATCGCGTACATCCTGCTGCGCGACGCCGACCCTTCGCACGTGCGCGCGCTGTCGTCGCCCGAGGCGATGTCGATCCCGCCGCGCGAAGGCGACGGCGATGCCGGCTCGGTGGCGCGGCAGACGCAGGCCGGCCCGGTGTTCTCGACGCTGCCGCCCGGCGGCGACCTGCACATGCGCTACACCGCGCGCACGCGCAGCATCGCGTGGCGCGACGACTCCGCGACGCGCGCAGCGGTCGAGGCGCTGCGGCGGCTCCTCGACGCGGGCGGCCCTTTCGTGTACAGCCTGCGGCTCGAGCCCGGCATGGGCATCGTCTGCAACAACGTGCTGCACGAGCGCGACGGCTTCGTCGACTCGGCCGGGCATCGCCGGAGGCTGCTGCGCGCCCGGTATCATGACCGCATCGCGGGCACGCACGCTTCGTACCTCGGGGCGTGGGCCGAATGAAGACCGACAAAGGGGGAGATCGCCTGCAATGGATACCGCGCTGCCATCGGCGACGCTGATCGTCTGGCTGGGGTTCGGCCTCGGCGCAATCTTCGGGTTCGTCGGCAACAAGACCAATTTCTGCACGATGGGCGCGGTGTCCGACATCGTGAACATGGGCAACTGGACGCGGATGCGAATGTGGCTGCTCGCCATTGCCGTGGCGATCATCGGCGTCTGGGCGATGCAGATGATCGGGCTGGTCGACACCCGCAAGTCGATCTACACCGGCAGCAGCCTGATGTGGCTGTCCAACCTGGTCGGCGGCCTGCTGTTCGGCATCGGCATGACGCTCGCATCGGGCTGCACCAGCAAGACGCTGATCCGCATCGGCGGGGGCAACCTCAAGTCGCTGGTCGTCTTCGTCGTGCTCGGCGTGTCGGCCTACGTGACGCTCAAGGGCGTGTTCGGCGTCTGGCGCGTGAACACGCTCGACACGTTCTCGGTGAAGCTCGCGACCAGCCAGGACCTGCCGACGGTGCTGGCGTCGGCGCTCGGCGTCGGCCGGGCCGGCGTCGAACTGTGGCTGCCGCTGGCGATCGGCGCGCTGCTGCTCGCGTTCGTGCTGTCGAGCCGCGAGGCCTGGACGCTCGATGCGCTGCTCGGCGGGATCGTGGTCGGGCTCACGGTGGTCGGCGGCTGGTACGTGACCGGCCACGTCGGCTACGTCGCCGAGCACCCCGACACGCTGCAGGAGGCGTTCATCGCGACCAACAGCAACCGACCCGAGTCGCTGTCGCTGGTCGCGCCGTTCGCCTACACGCTCGAGTTGCTGATGTTCTGGAGCGACACCAGCAAGCACGTCACGTTCGGCATCGCGACGGCGCTCGGGATCGTGGCCGGCTCGCTCGCGTGGGCGCTGATCTCGCGCACCTATCGCGAGGAGAGCTTCCCGAACGCCGCCGACCTGAAGCGCCACATCCTCGGCGCGATCCTGATGGGCTTCGGCGGCATCACCGCGCTCGGCTGCACGATCGGCCAGGGGCTCTCGGGCGTGTCGACGCTCGCGCTCGGCTCGATCATCACCTTCCTGTCGCTGTGCGCCGGCGCGGCGCTGATGATGAAGATCGACTACTGGCGCATGATGCGCGAGGCGTAGCGGGCGGCCGCGCGGGGTGCGGCGGCGCCGCCGCCAGCGCCTTTCCTGCTCAACCGGTGCTCCAGACGCGCGGCTTGCGCATGCCCGCGATCTTGCAGGCCTGCTTCACGTAGCCGTAGGGGAACAGCGTGAACAGCGCGTCGCGCGCGTCGTCGCCCTTGCCGCGCTCCTTTGCCAGGAAGCGGATCACGAAGCGCGCGTCGGCCGGGATCTGGTGCTCGTCGTAGTACTCGCGCATGAAGCGCAGCACCGCCCAGTGCTCGTCGGTGAGATCGACGCTCTCGCGCACCGCCAGCCACTCGGCCACCTGCGGACTCCAGTCGGTGGGGTCGACCAGGTACCCCTCCTCGTCGGTCCGGACTGCTGCCTTCTGCTTCGCTTCGGACATCCGTGTCTCCCTCGTTGTGCTCGGGCCGAACCCTTTCCAATCGTAGCGGCACAAAGGACGCTCGCGCATACCCCTTAAGACGTACCCCTGCGCGGGCGGCGATTGACCGGGGTCACGAGCGGGTTCCGGAAACCGGGTATGTTAGCGACCCGCGAGCGCGACCGCGCGCCGCGCAGAAACGACCCATGACCGAGGTACAAGACGTGATCCGTGAAATCGAAGGCGACATCCTGCTCTCGCGCGCCCAGGTGATTGCCCATGGCATTGCCCCCCACGACCATTTCGACACCGGGCTGGCGCTGGCCTTGCGCGAGCGCTGGCCCTCGATGGTGCGCGACTATCGCCACGCCACCCACGACAAGCCGCTGGCGCCGGGGCAGATCTGGGCCTGGTCCGGCGTCGATGCCGACGGCTCCACACGGCGCATCGTCAACCTGCTCACGCAGGACATGCTGCACGGGGGCGCCGCGGCGAAGCCGGGCAAGGCCACGCTCGAGAACGTCGGTCGCGCGCTCAAGGCGCTTGCCCGCTACGTTCGCGACGAGAAGGTGCGCAGCGTCGCGCTGCCCAGGCTGGCGACCGGCGTCGGCGGCCTGGCCTGGAGCGACGTCAAGCCGCTGGTCCAGCAGCACCTCGGCGACCTCGGCGTGCCGGTACTCGTATACGAAGTGTACCGCGCTGGCGTGCAGGGCGACGAAAAGCTCGGTTGAGCGAAATTCTGGTCAATTGACGCCAGGAAGAGCAGCGATGACCGATTTTTCGGGAGTTTTCCCGATTCTCGCGACGCCATTCCGCGACGACGAGAGCGTCGACGAGGAGTCGCTTCGGGCGCTGGTCGGGTTCATGGCCGACCTCGGCGTCGACGGCGTCACGGTGCTCGGCGTGCTCGGCGAGGCGAACCGGATGGGCGAGCGCGAGCGCGAGGCGATCGTGCGAACCGCAGTCGATGCGGCTGCCCGGCGGATGGCGGTGATCGTCGGGGTCTCGCACCCCGGCACGCGCGCGACGGTCGAGCTCGGCGCGATGGCGGCCGAGCTCGGTGCCGACGCGCTGATGGTGGCCCCGTCGGCCGAGCCCGTGCCCAGCGAGGCGCGCGTCGCCGAGTACTTCGCGCGCGTGTGCGCCGGCGTGTCGCTGCCGGTGGTGCTGCAGGACCATCCGGCATCGACTGGCGTGCACATGAGCGTGCCGACGATCGCGCGCATCGTCGGCGAGAATCCCGGCGTGGCGTGCGTGAAGGCCGAGGCGGTGCCGTCGGCCGCGAAGATCGAGGCGCTGTCGACGGCTTTGCCGAGGCGGGTGCCGATGCTCACCGGCCTGGGGGCGCTGTACGGGCAGTTCGACCTCGAGAAGGGGTCGAGCGGCTACAACACCGGCTTCGCCTTTCCCGAAGTGCTGCAGGCGCACCTGGCGGCCTGGCGCAGCGGCGACCGCGCACTGGCCCGGCGAATCTGGGCGCACTTCCTGCCGCTGATCGTCTTCGAGCAGCAACCGGGCGTCGCAGTGCGCAAGGAAATCCTGCGGCGCAGGGGGCTCCTCGCGAGCGGCGCGGTCAGGCATCCGGGCGCGGCGCTCGGCGCCGGCAGCGCCGCGCAGCTGGCCGAGTGGCTCGAGTTCACGATGCCGGGCGTGGACATCCGGCGTCCGATCGACGTCGCCGCGATCGTCGGCGCGTAGCGCACGCTTTCGCGACGCCGACGGGCGGCGGCAGGCGAGGCCGGGCGAAGTCAGGTCAGGCCAGGCCAGGCATCAGGGGGATGGCCATGAAGATCCTGCCGATCGAGATCGAAGTGCCGGCGAGCGGACCGCGCGAGCGTGCCCGCCTGCTGCCGGGCACGCTTTCGCTGCCCGGGCCCGCGCGCGGGCTGGTGGCCTTCGCGCACGGCAGCGGCAGCAGCCGGCTCTCGCCGCGCAACACCTACGTGGCCGAGGTGCTGCAGCGCGCGGGCATCGCGACGCTGTTGTTCGACCTGCTCACGCCCGACGAGGACCGCGACCGTTCGGTGCGCTTCGACATCGCGCTGCTCACCTCGCGGTTGCTGCTCGCCGCCGACTGGATCGAAGGCCGTCCCGAGCTTCGCTCGCTGCCGCTCGGCTACTTCGGCGCGAGCACCGGCGCGGCGGCGGCGCTCGAGGCGGCTGCGCAGCAGGGCGGGCGCATCGCGGCCGTGGTGTCGCGCGGTGGCCGTCCGGACCTCGCCGGGCCGGGCCTGCTCGAGGCCGTGAGCGCGCCGACGCTGCTGATCGTCGGCGGCGACGACGACGTGGTGATCGAGCTCAACCGGAAGGCCATGACACGGATGCGCTGCGAGACGAAGCTCGTGATCGTGCCCGGCGCGACGCACCTGTTCGAGGAGCCGGGTACCCTCGAGCAGGTCGCGCGTCATGCCGCCGACTGGTTCGGCAGCCGGATGGGCTGACGCTCAGGGCGCCGGATCGCGGCGGCAGGCGCCGGCCTCGACCAGCGGAAGCAGCGCGGGCGTCAGCGCCTTGAGCAGCTGGGTCGGCAGCGCGCTGGTGAACTTGTAGTCCGCCGCGTACGGCTCGCTGACGTAGGCCATGATCGTGCCGAACCAGCGCTCGCCGATCAGGAACACGAAGGTCGCGGTGCGGTTCACCACGCGCGACGACAGCAACTGGCCGCCGCGCCCGTAGACGTCGAAGCGATGATCGCCGGTGCCGGTCTTGCCGCCGATGGCGATCGCGGAACCGCCCTCGGGCGTCAACGCGCCCTTGAGCCGCCGCGCGGTGCCGTCCTCGACGACGTCGATCAGCGCGCGCCGCACGACGTCGGCGAGCTCTTCGGGCAGCAGCCGCTCGCCCTGGGCCGGGCGCGACGCGAGATGCGTCTCGTAAGGCGTGTCGCGCGCGAACACCAGCGTCCCGATTCGCGAAGTCGGCAGGCGCACGCCGCGGTTGACGATGATGCCCATCAGCTCGGCGAGCGCCGCGGGGCGGTCGCCCGACGCGCCGATCGAGGTCGCGTACGAAGGGGTCAGCGATTCGAACGGGTAGCCGAGCCGCCGCCACGCGCGGTGGACCTCCTGGAACGCCTCGATCTCGAGCAGGCTGCGGATGCGCTGGTCCTGCGCGTCCTTGTTGCGCGTGCGGAAGAGCCAGGCGTAGACCTCCTGCCTTTGCGGCTCGCTGGCCGACAACGCGTCCGACAGCGTGGCGCCGGGCCTGGCGCGCAGGAAGCCCACGAGCCACAGTTCGAGCGGGTGCACCCCCGCGACGTAGCCGCGATCGGCCAGCGACATCCGGTCCGCGGCATAGCGTTCGTGCAGCGACTCGACGGTCTGTCCGGTGATCGTGCTGCCTGGAAGTCGCCGTTCGAGGAATGCAGCCAGCGCGGCGGCGTCGCCGGCCGGCTCCAGGCCGTAGAAGATGCTGGCGAGCCGCGCCGGCGTCGGGCGCACGCTCTGCATCAGCAGCTCCTCGGCCGCCTCGGCGGACTTCCCCTGGTACTTGCGATAGAAGCGCGCGAGAAAGCGGCTGCCCTCGCGGTCGGCGAAGCGGGACAGGTATTCGCGCCGAAGCGGGTCGGAGGCGTCCTCGAGCAGCGTCGCGCTCGAGGCGGGCGCGTTGAACATGTAGTGGTGGGCGACGTCGCGCATCATCCGGATGAACACCAGGTTCACCGAGTTCCTGAGCGCCTCGCGCACCGTCATCACCCGGCCGTTGTCGCGCGGGTCGAAGTTCTCGAAGTGGTGCAGGCCGCCGCCGGTGAAGAACCCCTCGGACGGATCGGCCGAATAGCGCCGCTGCATCGCCGCTTCGAGCATCGCGCCGAGCCCGCGGTCGGTGGCCTGCGCCAGGTACTCCTTCGCCCAGCGGGCGAGGGCGTCGCGCTGGGCGACGCGCACCGACGCGAGCTCGTCGCGCGGGAGCCCGGCCCAGCGCTCGTGCAGCGCCGCGACGATCTCCAGGTAGGTGACCAGCGTGCGCAGCTTCGCGGTCGAGCCCAGGTCGAGTCGCGCGCCTTCGTTGATGTCCAGCGGCTGGTCGTGGTTGTCGGTCTGCACGCGCAGCAGGTTCGCGCCGCCCGCGCGCTCGAACAGCGTGAAGCTGACGGTGAGCCGGCCCGGGTCGTCGCCCTCGCGCAGCAGGCGGAACCCGTAGAGGCCGGCGGCCCTGGCGCCTTCGGGATCGGCCAGGCTGCGCAGCACCCGCGTGACCTCTTCCTGGGCCCTGCCGTCGAGCGTGCTCGCCGCGCTCAGGTCGAGGCGGTCGAGTTCGTAGGTGCGCGCAACGCCGAGCAGGCTGGCGAGTCGCGCACGCATCGCGGTGGACGCCTTTCGTTCGACGAACGAGACCGGCGGCATCTGCACGCGCTGCGCCTGCAGCGACAGGCGAAGCGGCAGCGCGGCATCGCGAAGGCGCGCGTCGATGACACCCGCGTCGGCGAGCAGCCGCAAGTGGGTGTCGGCGAGGTCGGCCAGCTCGGCCTCTCCGCCGCCGAGGTACCAGGCGGGCCGTCGCTGCGCAATCATCAGCGACAGCGCCTGCTTGAACGCGAGCGCCTTCGCCTGCAGCGCCTCGTCGGCCGCCTCGCCGTCGACGGCGGAGCCGAGCGCGCGGTTGACCTCGTCGAACTCGCGGCCGTACCAGGCCCAGAGCCCGTCGCCGATGCCGTTGACTTCGCCGAAACCGGTGCGCGCGGCCAGCGGCACCGTGTTCAGGTAGTCGACGACGATCCGGCGACGGCGCGCGGTCGTGTCCGGTCCGTCGAGGTAGGCGCGCAGCGAAGCCGAGGCCATCTGCCGCAGCTTCTCCTTGCCCGACGCGGTGCGGCCCTCGGGCGAATGCCGGTATTTCTCGATCTGCGTGGCGAGCGTGCTGCCGCCGTGCGCCGGATGCGCGTCGTCGATCAGGTGCCAGAGCTGGTCGAAGGTTGCGAGCGCCAGCCGGTCCCATTCGACGGCCGGGTTGCGCGACGGGTGCTCGGGGTCGAGCAGCTCGCGGTTCTCGATGAACAGCAGCGCCTGCACCAGCAGCGGGGGCACCGCGTCGAAATCCGCATAGGTGCGCTGCGGAAAGCGCGCGGCGAAGACGGTCTCGTCGCGGCAATCGCGCAGCTCGAGCCCGGCCTGGCTCTTCTCGTCGTAGGTCGCGAACAGGCCGCGGTCGACGAGCTCGATCATTCGCGGCGACATTCGCGCCTGCGCGGTGACCTCGAAGCCCTGCTGCGTGAGCCGCTCGATCGACCTGGGCAGCTGGTGGTAGCCGAGCCGCTCGTCGTAGGGGCCCGGCCCCGGGAAGCGGATCGAACTGCTCGGGCCGGGCTCGACCTCGAACCGCGCCTCGCGCGCGAGGTCGCCGATCCACTCGGCCTGCAGGCGCGACGTGCGGATCTCGACGGCGACCCACCAGATCGCCGCGCCGAGCGCGGCAATCGGCAGCGCCCACAGCAGGAGCCAGAAGACCCTTCGCCAGCGGCGACCGGGCGGGACGGGCGTCTCGGGCAAGGATCCGCCGACCTCAGCGATGCCGCGCGGCGGCCTTCGTTTCGAGGGCCTTGAGCTCGAGACGCCGACGGTGCAGCACCGGCTCGGTGTAGCCCGACGGCTGCTTCGTGCCCTCGAAAACGAGATCGCAGGCGGCCTTGAACGCCACGCCGTCGAAGCCCGGCGCCATCGGCCGATAGAGCGGATCGCCGGCGTTCTGGCGATCGACGACCGCGGCCATCCGCTTCATCACGTCCATCACGCGGTCCCTGGACACCACGCCGTGGTGCAGCCAGTTGGCGATGTGCTGCGACGAGATCCGGCAGGTCGCGCGGTCTTCCATCAGGCCGACGTTGTTGATGTCGGGCACCTTCGAGCAGCCGACGCCCTGGTCGATCCAGCGGACCACGTAGCCGAGGATGCCCTGCGCGTTGTTCTCCAGTTCCGCGGTGATCTCGGCGTCCGACCAGTTCGGGGCCTTCGCCACCGGGATGGTCAGGATGTCGGCGAGCTTCGCGCGCCGCCCGCCGCGGGCGATCTCGGCCTGGCGGGCCAGCACGTCGACCTTGTGGTAGTGGGTCGCGTGCAGCGTCGCGGCCGTCGGGCTCGGCACCCACGCGCAATTGGCGCCCGCCTGCGGATGCGCGATCTTCTGCTCGAGCATCGCCGCCATCAGGTCGGGCATCGCCCACATCCCCTTGCCGATCTGCGCGCGGCCGGCCAGCCCGCAGGCCAGGCCGTTGTCGACGTTCCACAACTCGTAGGCGCTGATCCAGGGCTGCGACTTCATGTCGGCCTTGCGGATCATCGGGCCCGCTTCCATCGAAGTGTGGATCTCGTCGCCGGTGCGGTCGAGGAAGCCGGTGTTGATGAAGGCGACCCGGCGCTTCGCGGCGCGGATGCACTCCTTCAGGTTCACCGTCGTGCGCCGCTCCTCGTCCATGATGCCCAGCTTGACCGTGTCGGGCGCAAGCCCGAGCGCGCGCTCGACGTGCGTGAAGATCTCGTCGGCGAACGCGACCTCTTCGGGGCCGTGCATCTTCGGCTTGACGACGTAGATCGAGCCGCGGGTCGAGTTGCGCGCGCCGCCTTGCTTGCGCAGGTCGTGCATCGCGATCAGCGCGGTGCACATCGCGTCGAGCAGCCCCTCGTAGGCCTCGTGCCCGTCGCGGTCGAGCACCGCCGGATTGGTCATCAGGTGGCCGACGTTGCGCACCAGCATCAGCGAGCGACCCTTGAGGGTCAGCGGCTTGCCGTCGGGGGCGACGTAGTCGCGGTCGGCATTGAGCTTGCGCTCGAAGCTGCCGCCGCCCTTGGCTACGGTTTCGACCAGGTCGCCGCGCATCAGGCCGAGCCAGTTGCGGTAGGCGAGCGCCTTGTCGTCGGCGTCGACGGCGGCCACCGAGTCCTCGCAGTCCATGATCGTCGTGATCGCGGCCTCCATCAGGACGTCGGCGACGCCGGCCCGGTCGGTCTTGCCGATCGCGTGCCCGCGGTCGATGCGGATCTCGACGTGCAGCCGGTTGTGCACCAGCAGGATCGCCGACGGTGCACCCGGCTCGCCGCGATGGCCCGCGAAGCGCGACGCGTCGGCCAGGCGCTTCTCGCCGCCGGCCGTGTCGGCGACGAGCGCGCCGCCGACGACGCGGTACGCGGTGACGTCGGCGTGGTGCGCGCCGGACAGCGGAGCGACCTCGTCCAGGAACGCCTTCGCCCACGCGATCACGCGCGCGCCGCGCACCGGATCGTAGCCGCCCGGTTGCGGCGCGTCGCCCATTGCGTCGGTGCCGTACAGTGCGTCGTACAGGCTGCCCCAGCGGGCGTTGGCCGCATTGAGCGCGTAGCGCGCGTTCATCACCGGCACCACGAGTTGCGGGCCGGGGATCACCGCGATCTCGGGATCGACGTTGGCAGTCTCGACCGCGAAATCGGGCCCTTCGGGCACGAGGTAGCCGATCTCCGACAGGAATGCGGTGTAGGCGGCCGCGTCGTGCGGCTTGCCGCGGCGCTCGCGATGCCATGCGTCGATGCTCGCCTGCAGCGCGTCGCGCCTGGCGAGCAGCGCGCGGTTCTTCGGCCCCTTGTCGTGCACGAGCTCCGACAGCCCCTTCCAGAACTGATCGGACGAGACGCCGGTGCCGGGCAGGGCCTCGCGTTCGATCATGTCGTAGAGGCTGCGGGCCACCTGCAGGCCGAATTTCTCGATGCGCTCGGTCATGGGATCGTCTCCGGGGAAGGTTGCAGTGATCTCGAAGGGTTCGCTCAATCGGGTCGGGTGGCGCACAGCGGCGGTCAGGGCCGGGCGACCGCCAACACGTCGGTGAGCAGGCTTCCGGTGTGGTCGGGCTCGGCGTCGAGCTGCTCGAGTGGTGCGCCGGCGCGATTGACCCAGAAGCTGGTATAGCCGTACCAGCGCGCGCCGATCGCATCCCAGCAGTTCGACGAGACGAACAGGATCTCGCGGGCGCGGCACCCGAACGCCGACGGCGCCAGCGCGTAGATCGGCGCGCAGGTCTTGAAGGTCTCGACGTCCTGCGAGGACAGCAGGTGCTCGAACAGACCGCTCATGCCGGCGCTGCGCACCGACACCTCGATCATCTCGCGATTGCCGTTGCTCAGGATGCCCAACGGCAGCCCGGCGGCCTTGAGCGCGCGCAGCGCCTGCAGGTTCTCCGGGAACGCCGACAGGCTGGCGTACTGGTTCATCAGCCGCACCTCGAGCTCGGGCGCCAGCCCCAGCGCCAGGCGGGCGGCGGCGAATCGCAGCGCGTCGCGGGTGACGTCCCAGAACGGCTTGTAGCGGCCGGACATCGCGCGCAGCCACGAGTATTCGAGCTGCTTCTGGCGCCACAGCTGCGACAGCGCGTCGCCCTTGCCCGGAAACAGCTGCTCGGCGAGACTGGCCACCGAGTGGACGTCGAACAGCGTGCCGTAGGCGTCGAAGACCACCGCCCGGATCGGGGCGGGCGAACTGGCTGCGCGGGGGCCTGGGATTCCCATGCACGATAGCTTAGCGGGTCGATTGATGCGAAAAAAGCACTGAATCCGGGAATGACCTTCGCTTTTTTGTCAAAGATTGGTCACGAACGAAGGCCTTCGCGGCGCGGCCAGAGGGCTTGAAATCGCTTGTCCCGGGCCCTAGATCAGCCGGCGTGGGCGCCAGGCCGCCGGGGTGCGGCGGCGGCGCCCGGTTCCATCGTCATGGAGGAGTGCGCGATGTACCGATCCCTGTTTCCCCGCGACCTGTTCGCGGAGATGGACCGCCTGCAGCGCGAGGTGCAGCAGGCATTCGACCTGTCCCCGAGCATTCGCGGCCTGGGCCGCGGCGGCTTTCCGGCGATGAACGTCGGCAGCACGCCCGGCTCGGTCGAGGTGTATGCCTTCGCCCCGGGGCTCGACCCGGCGAGCCTGGACGTGCAGATCGAGAAGGGCGTGCTGACCCTGGCCGGCGAGCGCAAGAGCGACCTGCCGGGTCGCGACGAGAAGGCCACCGTGCACATCGACGAGCGCTTCGCCGGCCGGTTCCGGCGCGTGGTGACGCTGCCCGACGACATCGACCCGAACGCGGTCGAGGCGCGCTACCGCGACGGCGTGCTGCACGTCAGCCTGAAGCGCGTCGAGGCCGCGCGGCCTCGTCGCATCGACATCCAGTGAACACGGAGGGCCAGGGCATGAGCGAAAGCACCGCAGTCGCCAGGAAGGGCGCCGATGCGCGCAGCGAAGCCACGCTGCTGCCGCCGGTCGACGTCGTCGAGGACGCGTCGGGCATCACCCTCTACGCCGACTTGCCCGGCGTGCCGAAGGACAAGCTGAGCCTGCAGGTCGAGGCCGGCACGCTGACGATCGAGGGCGAGGTCGCATTGCCGGTGCCGGAGGGCATGGAGGCGACGCACGCCGAGGTGAGCCTGCCGCGCTACCGCCGCGCGTTCACGCTGTCGAAGGAACTCGACGTCGACAAGGTGGCGGCCGAGCTGAACAACGGCGTGCTGAAGCTGCGCATCCCGAAGGCAGCGCACGCGCAGCCGAAGCGGATCGAAGTCACGATCGGCTGAGCGCCGCATGCCGGCCAGCCGCGCGATGAGGGTCCAGGTCCTCGAGCACGTGCCCTTCGAGGGCGTGGGCAGCATCGAGGGCTGGCTGCGCGCGCGCGACGCCGACGTGCGCTACACGCGCTTTCACGAACCGGGCCACGCGTTGCCCGACGCGCGCGGGCTCGATCTCGTGATCGCGATGGGCGGGCCGATGAGCGTCAACGACGAGGCGGCGCTGCCCTGGCTGAAGGCCGAGAAGCAGTTCCTGCGCGACGCGATCGGCGCGGGCCGCGCGGTGCTCGGCGTGTGCCTGGGCGCGCAGCTGGTCGCCAGCGCGCTCGGGGCGCGCGTGCAGCCGAATGCGCAGAAGGAGATCGGCTGGTTCGACGTGCGCGCGACGCCTGCCCCCGATGCGTTCCGCTTCCCGGATCGCCTGCTGGCGTTCCACTGGCACGGCGAGACCTTCGAATTGCCGCCGGGCGCGCGACGCCTGGCCTCGAGCGACGCCTGCCTGAACCAGGCGTTCCAGCTGGGAACGAACGTCGTCGGCGTGCAGTTCCACCTCGAGACCACGCCGCAGAGCCTGGACGCGATGATCGGCGCCGATCGGCGCGAGCTGGTCGAAGCCGCATTCGTCCAGTCCGAGGCGGCGCTTCGTGCCGTGCCGGCGTCGGCCTACAGGCGCATCAACGAAGTGATGGTCGAGCTGCTCGACTACCTCACCCGCCGGGAACCTCGCGCCGCCGGCGAGGCTCCCGCGCGCGCTGCCTGAGCCGCAGCGCGAACGCGCCGTCGAGCGTGCCGAGGAAGTCGGCGCACCAGCGGTGCACGTCGTGCTCGCGGATGCGCTGCAGCAGCGCGTGGTGGCGCGCCCGGCGCTCGGCCAGCGGCATCGCGAGCGCCTGCTGCAGCGCATCGGCGGTGCCGCGCGTGTCGTAGGGGTTCACCAGCAGCGCTTCGGCGAGCTGCTCGGCTGCGCCGGTGAATCGCGACAGCACCAGCACGCCGGGGTCGGAGGCGTGCTGCGAGGCGATGTATTCCTTGGCGACGAGGTTCATCCCGTCGCGCAGCGGCGTGATCACGCCGACGCGCGCCGCCCGGTAGAGCCCGGGAAGGCGGCGCCGCGCGACCGTGCGGTGGATGTAGCGCACCGGCATCCAGTCGAGCTCGCCGAAGTCGCCGTTCACCGCGCCGCACAGCCGCTCGAGCTCGGTGCGGATCTCCGCGTAGGCCTCGACGCTTTCACGGCTCGGGGACGCGATCTGGATCAGCGTCGCGCTGTTGCGGTTCTCGGGGTAGCGCGTGAGCAGCTCGCGGAACGCGCGGATCCGCTGCGGAATGCCCTTCGAGTAATCGAGCCGGTCGACGCCGATCAGCAGCCGGCGGCGCGCGTATTCGTCGCGCGTCGTC
>OEIU01001369.1_pt1 | contig 16034 bp, 20 predicted proteins | sample 1539221 | NCBI WGS metagenome assembly OEIU01 (sample SAMN03792071, study PRJEB22550) | activated sludge metagenome | feature: wastewater treatment plant; material: activated sludge; isolation source: Wastewater treatment plant of a petroleum refinery complex | place: Argentina: Zarate | collected...
ATGTCACCAGCGACTTAGCTGCCAGAGGCTCCTCCGCCTGCGCGGAGATCGACCCCCGTTTCGGCGGGGGTGCGACGGAATAAGGCCGGCTCCTCCGCCTGCGCGGAGATCGACCCGCTCGCTTTCAGAATGGCGCATATGTCAAGCTGGCTCCTCCGCCTGCGCGGAGATCGACCCTCAGGCGCCCTGGCGAGCGCGTTGATGTCCGCGGCTCCTCCGCCTGCGCGGAGATCGACCCCCGATCTTGAACGTCCGGTTCTACCCGGAGGAGGCTCCTCCGCCTGCGCGGAGATCGACCCCGGAGACTGGTTCCCCGAGACGCTGATCGACGGGCTCCTCCGCCTGCGCGGAGATCGACCCCGGAGACTGGTTCCCCGAGACGCTGATCGACGGGCTCCTCCGCCTGCGCGGAGATCGACCCAACAGCGTGTGGACTAAGAGTCGGGCGACCGTGGCTCCTCCGCCTGCGCGGAGATCGACCCGGATCGGCCGGAACCACACGGGCGATGGCTTCGGCTCCTCCGCCTGCGCGGAGATCGACCCTCGACAGCCGTCTTCGCGTCGGTCGGCATGGTGGCTCCTCCGCCTGCGCGGAGATCGACCCTGAGGGTCGTCCGCAATAAGCTTGGCTTATCTGGCTCCTCCGCCTGCGCGGAGATCGACCCCTCACCTATACGGGCGACGGCGCCTCGGGCCTGGCTCCTCCGCCTGCGCGGAGATCGACCCGACTACCAGATGGTTGACGGCGACCCATGGGAGGCTCCTCCGCCTGCGCGGAGATCAGCCCGGAGGGCCGCCGCCCGGGCGCTCGCCTGCGCCGGTTCCTCCGCCCGCGCGGAGATCGACATCCTTCATCACAAGAGGCGAGAACGATCAAGCTTCTCCACACATGAAGATCGATAAGTGCCAAAAACGACTTCTAAATGTTAGCCTTGGATATGGCTTTATCTACCCACAAGCGGACGGTCGCAAGGTCGGCTCAGGGTCCAGGCTGTGTGAAAACCCGCAGATCTGATAGGAAAATCACCGATCTGGAGGGGTCAGGATGAAGCGCTTCATCGCAGACGAGGATCGTCGGCAGACCATGCTTCTTCCCGAGAGCCTGGACGACTACGTCGGGGCGGATAATCCGGTGCGGCTTGTCGAGGCGTTCGTTGATGAGCTTGATTTGGCCGCCCTCGGCTTTGCGGGAGCCGTGCCCGAGGCGACCGGCCGTCCGGCCTATCATCCGGCGACCCTTCTCAAGATTTATCTCTACGGCTACCTCAACCGCATCCCATCGAGCCGCCGACTGGAACGCGAGATCCAGCGCAACATCGAGTTGATTTGGCTGACCGGCCGACTGATGCCGGACTTCAAGACGCTGGCCGACTTCCGCAAGGACAACGGCCCGGCGATCCAGGCGGCGTGCGCGCAGTTCATCGTGTTGTGTCGTCGGCTGAAGCTCTTCAGCAAAGCCCTCGTGGCGATCGACGGCAGCAGGTTCAAGGCGGTCAACAACCGCGACAAGAACTTCACGCCCGCCAAGGTCGAGGCGCGCCTGGCGCAGGTCGAGGCCAGCATCGCCCGCCACCTCGCGGCTCTGGACAGGGCCGATCGCGAGCCGGGCGATGTCGCCGAGGCCCGCACCGAGCGACTGGCGGATAAGATCGCGGGTCTGCGCGGCCAAGTGCAGGCTCTCGAGGCGATGCGCCGGCGCGTCGAGGCGGCGCCCGACCGACAGGTCTCGCTGACCGATCCGGATGCGCGTTCTATGGCGACGAGCGGCAAAGGCACCGGCGTCGTCGGCAACAACGTCCAGGCCGCGGTGGATGCCGAACATCATCTGATCGTGGCGCACAATGTGATCAACGTCGGCAGCGACCGGGCTCAGCTCGCGCCGATGGGCCTTCGGGCGCAGAAGGCGACAGGGTGCGGCACGCTCACGGTTCTGGCCGACCGCGGCTATCTCGACGGCGATCAGGTCCTGGACTCCGAGGGCACCGGGGTGATGCCGTGCGTGCCCAAGACCCTGACTTCCGGGAACGCCAAGCGCGGTCTCTTCACCGGACAGGAGTTCGTCTACGACGCCAAGAAGGATCACTATACGTGTCCTGCCGGGCAGCACCTGACAAAGGGACTTGCTCGATCCGATCGCCGGGACGAGATCGACCATCATCGCAACCTGACCGCCTGCCACACCTGCGTGCTCAAGCCACGCTGCACCGCCGACCCTGCGCGGCGCATCAAACGTTAGGTGCACGAAGGCGTTCTCGACGCAATGCAGGAACGGCTCGACCGAATGCCGGACGCGATGAAGATCCGACGGCAAACCGTTGAGCATCCGTTCGGCACGCTGAAGGCCTGGATGGGAACCACGCACTTCCTGACACGAACCCTGCCGAAGGTCAGGACCGAGACGAGCCTGCAGGTTCTGGCCTACAACATGAAGCGAATGATTCAAATCTTCGGGGTCAGCCCGTTGATCACCGCGATCAGGGCCTGACGGTCACACCCACACACGGCTACGTTGACGGACGCTTCCGACCCACATCGAAGAGGGCCGCGTTCTCTCACATAGCCTCGGTCAAACTTCGCCTTAGAACACAGGGGCGTCCACCCGCTCAGGTTTGCATTCCCTCGTGGGCCGCGGGGTTCATATCCTCGGAAACCTCCTGCCGGAGCTTCGGTCCCTTCGCCAGGCGCCGTCCGAGCGCGGTGAGGAACGCTTTATATCGTTCGTTTGCCTTGGCCTGGGCCGCCTGTGCTGCCGGCTCGGGCAGGGCCAGCGTCGTCGTGATCCAAAAGCGGATGAAGACCGCGAGGCTCTCGACGGCAACGCCGACGTCGCGCTCCAGCCGGGCCATGCGGCGGTCGAGCTGATCGAGGCGCTTGGCGAGAACCGCCTCGCGGCGCTCGGCCGCGTCCGGGGACAGGAACGAGGCGATCGCCGCCTCCGCGATCATGGACTGGGACTGGTCACGGCGTGCAACGGCAGGAACCGTTCCCTGAAGCGGGGATCCTCGTAATAGCGCGCCTTCTTCGCCCGGATCGGCGGCGTGCCGGCGATCATGACGATCTCATCCGAGGGCGGGAGCTGCATGATCTCGCCGGGCGTGAGCAACTGGCGGGCGGTCTCAGAGCGCGACACCATCAGGTGCCCGAGCCAGGGCGAGAGCCTGTGACCGGCATAGTTCTTCATCGCCTTCATTTCGGTGGCGGTGCCGAGCGCGTCCGACACGCGCTTGGCGGTGCGCTCGTCGTTCGTCGCGAAGCTGACGCGCACATGGCAGTTGTCGAGGATCGAGTTGTTCGGCCCGTAGGCCTTCTCGATCTGGTTCAGGCTCTGGGCGATCAGGAAGCTCTTGAGTCCGTAGCCTGCCATGAAGGCGAGCGCGCTCTCGAAGAAATCGAAGCGGCCGAGCGCCGCGAACTCGTCGAGCATCAGCAGCAGACGATGGCGCTCGCCGGAGGGCTTCAGTTCACCGTAAAACCCTCGCGCTCGAGGCGGCGGCAGGGCATCTCGGTCGCCGGATGCTCGACGGTGCTGGTGACGATGTGCCGGCGGCCGGGCGGCGCCACGGCGGCGAAGCCGCGGATCGCATGGTTGCTGGCCTCGGTGCCGCCGCCGGTGAAGACGATCTCCTCCGGCCGCGCGCCCATCAGGGCGGCAACCTCGGCCCGGGCCTCGTCGATGGCCGCCCGCGCGATGCGGCCGAGCGGCGTCGTGGACGAGGGGTTGCCGTAATGATCGCGCAGGTACGGCAGCATGGCCTCGACCACCTCCGGCGCGACAGGCGTCGTGCCGTTATGGTCGAGATAGATCGGGGCGTCGGGCGCGCTCATCGGCGGAAGGGCGCGACGGCACGGGCGATCGCGGCGAGCTTCTCCTGCGCCGAGCCCGTGCAGCAGATCGGGTTGTCGGCGAAGGTGGCGAAGCCGCAATCGGGATGCAGCAGCACGCGCTCGCGGCCGAAGAGGCCGATGGCCCGCTCGATCCGCGCCGCGATGCCGTCGACGGATTCGAGCGCCGGGTCCTTCTGGTTGACGACGCCGATGCCGATGCGCGCCTCCTGCGGCAGCGCCGCCAGGATCTCCATCTCGCCGGCGCGCGGGGTGCACATCTCCAGGAGGTAGGCGCCGACGCGGACCTGGGCCAGCGTCCCGACCAGCGGCGCGTAGCTGCCGGCGAGCGCGACGCTCTCGTCCGGCGTCCAGTTGCCGCGGCAGACATGCAGTGCCGTGCGCTCACGCGGAAACCCGTCGAGCACGGCGTTGAGGAGGTCGCGCGCGAAGCCTAGCTCGTGCTCCGGCCCGAGGGATTCCGAGAGCGCGCCGCACATGAAGGAGCGCTTGTTCTTGGCCCCGGAGAAGACGACCTCCGACAGGACCGGCTCGTCGAGCTGGACGAGCGCGGCGCCCGCCTCCATCAGCTCCGCCAGTTCCTCGCGCAGCACACGCACGATATCCTCAGCGATCTCCTCGCGGCTGCCATAGGCCCGGTCGGAGATGCATTCCATCCACATGGTGCGGGTGAGGAGATAGGGTCCTGGCAGCGCGACCTTGACCGGCTTATCGGTGACCGTGCGGGCGAAATCCACCTCGTGCGCAGCGAGCGGGCGCGAGCGAGCGAGCTTTCCGAACACGGCCGGGTGGCGGATCTCGCCGGCCGGGATGTCGAGCGCGCGCAGCTCGGCCTCGAACTCCTCGGGATGGTCGACCAGCGGCAGGAGGTCCACCAGCGGGATGAGCTGGCAATTGTCGAGCCGGCTCGCGACGAAGCTGGCATAGCTGTCGCGCCGCTGCTCGCCATCGGTGACCACGTCGACGCCCGCCTTCTCCTGCGCGGCGATGGCGAGGCGCGCGGCATCGTCCGCCGTCTCCTGGAAGGCGGCCTCCGAGAGCCTTCCCTCGACATGGGCGTGCATGGCCTCGATCATCCAGCGCGGCCGCGGCCAGGAGCCGATGCCCATCACGGCCAACTGGGGGATCGGCGGCGGCTCCACGGGGATGCGCCGGGCAGCCGGGGCCGTGGCGGGACTTGCCGGGGCCGCCGCCGGGGCCGGTTCGGGCGCGCGCTCGGCGAGTTTTCCTTTGCAGACGAGAAAGGAGCGCTGCTTCCTCACCTTGGTCCAGGAGACCAGCTCGTTGCCGGTCAGCCGGCACCAGGCGGGCAGGTCCTCGTCGACGGAGATCTCCGTCGAGCGGATCTCGAGCAGGCCCCCGCGCGGCAGCGGATCGATATGCTTGCGGATCAGCAGCAGGAGGCCGTTGCCGCAATCGAGATCGCCCCCGTCGAAGCCGGTATCGGGCGCATGGGCGTGGGCTTCGACCGGCTCCATCGTCATGCGCTCCGCCGGCGGCGGCCGAGTTCGAAGCCGATCGCGCCAATGGCGATGCCCGCGATGGCGAGCGCGCCGATCAAGCCCGGGCTCAGTCCGGCCGCGATCGTCGGCTGCGGCACGGATGGCGCACCATGGGTCGAGCCGGTCGCCGCCGGTGCCTGCGGCGCTTCCGCCTTGGCCGCGGCCGGCGAGAACAGCGCGGCAGCCTGATAGGTCCGGCCGAGCAGCGCCTTGCCGACATCCTTCAGGATCGCCTGGCCGGTGACCCGGCCCTGGCCCAGCACGAGATCGACATTCGCCACGGCCGGGCCGCCCAGATTCACCGAGCGGTTGCCCGCCTTGTCCTCGATGTGCCAGTCGAGAACCTTGTCGCCCTCGATTTTGCCGACGGCGATGCGGAAGAAGCCCTCCGGTCCGTCGGCCGTCTGGCCGGGCTTGATGCGGATCTCGTCGCGATTGACCAGCATGAATCCGAAATTGTGCCCGGTGGGGCAGCCGATCGGATAGGCCGTGAACCTGGCGTCGAACTGATAGGGCTTGCCGTATTCGAAGACGATCGTCCGCTCGTAGAGCTTCAGATTGGCCTTGCCGTCCTTGAAGCCTTCCGGCCAGGGCGAGAGGAAGCCGGCGACGCCGTCATGCTCGAAGACCAGGGCCTTGCGGGCGGCCGTGTCCTCGATCAGCCGCTGCGGCTGGATCGGACCCAGCGTCCTGTCGAGCACGACCTTGCCGCCCTCGGCCACCTCGATGCGCACGGTCCCGGCCGCTTCGTCGATCGCCGCGACGCGGATGGTCTTGGCTCCGCTCGTCCAACTGTCGCCTGTTCCTGCGAGGCCGGCGAAGAGCTTCTCGCCCGCCAGCATGCGGTCCGTGCGCACGCCCGACAGCCAGTCGAAGACGAGCTTCTGGGGACCGGCCTCGCGGAGCTTCCCCTGGTTGTAGAGCTGGGTGAACCCGCTCGCGCCCTGCCCGGCCCACCAGCCCGGCTGGGTGGCCGAGAAGACCGGCGCGCCGAAGGCCCATTCCCAATCATGGCCCGCGACGGTGCGCACATGCAGCGCGTGGCTGGCGGTGCGCTCGTGCCCGACCGTCGCGTAATAGTGGTAGACCTGCCCGCCGACCGCGACGCTGCCTCCCGCCGGGATCGTCACGTCCTCCTTGATCACGATCGACATGTCGTAGTCGATATAGGTCGGCATCCGCCCGAGCACGGGCAGCGGCTCGCCGCGCAACGCGACCTCGCCGCCCCATGTGTCCTCGAGATAGGCGAGCCCTCCCGGCGGGATCACGACCTCGCCGTTCTCGACGCGGCTCTTGCGGATCAGCACGCCGTCGAATTTCGGGGGACGGTTGAGCCCGAAATCGTCCTTGACCGCGACGGCCTGCTTCAATCCGGGCAGGCCGGGAACATAGGCCGGATTCACGGGCCGGTCCGCCAAGAGGGAGAAGGGCGGCGGCGGCAGGTCCTCCTTCGCCACGGGATGCGCGATCGGCACGCCCGGAGCCAGCGGCATCAGGCGCGGATCGGCCTGGGCGGAAGCCGGGCCCGCCAGGGCGAGCGCCGCGACGGCGAGGAGTCGGCTGGTCGGACGCATGTCGTTCTCTGCCTCGATCTCTGGCGGCGGTCAGGCCTTGGCGACCCGCGGCGCGGGCAGCTCGCAGGCGGTCTTGCGGCGGCCGGAGAGGTAGAGCGTTCCCCAGCCGGTCAGCAGCAGCGTGTTCAGGAAGATCAGCCATTTCGGCACACCGGCGAGCAGGCTGCCGGCGAGACCGAGCCCGACCACCGAGAGCACGGGCGCGAGGCAGCTCACGCACAAAGCCGAGACGGCGAGGACGCCGCCGCCGAGCGCGGCTCCCGTCGTCGCGCCCGCGCCGTTGCGCCGTCCCGTCGCCAGCGCGAAGCCGATGAAGCCGAAAGCGGTTGCGACCGAAAGCACGGAGAAGATCTCCTCCTTGCGCCGGAAGCTGATCCACCAGGCCTGGCCGCGCTCGTAGGTGAGCTGGCCCGCGCTCACGAACTCCTCGGGCAGGAAGCCGCAATCCTCAGCGGCCGTCGCCGATTGGGGCATCTCGAAGAGAAGATAGCTCAGGCCGAGATAGCCGAGGCCCCCGACGAGGGCGAGGACGAGGGCGATGCCGCGCGGGCTCATGGCTTGCGGCCTCAGTAGCTGATCGAGGGCACGCCCGCGCCCATGAACTCGACGAGCTTGGCGCCGCCCACGATCTTCGCCCCGGCGACGAGATTGTCCTCGTCGAGCCCGCGCTTCTTGAAGCAGGGCGAGCAGACATAGATCGTCCCGCCCGCCGCCGCGAAGTTCTCCATCAGCTCCTTGAGGGGCGCGAAGCCTTCCTCGTGGATGTCGTCGGCATAGCCCTTCTGCGACAACCGCGTGCCCTCGATCGATAGGAAGACCACCGTCTCCTTGTCCGAGGCGACGGCCGCATTGGCGACGACGAAGCCGACGGTGGCCTTGTCGGTGTCGTTCCTGGCGCAGCTGATCGAGACGACGAATTGTCCGGGCATGGGGAGGCTCCTTCAGGTCCAGTCCGTCCGCGAGCGGATCCAGAAGCTGTGGCTGTCCGGCTCGTGGCGGAGGAGTTCGTTGCGTGTCATGCGGCACCAGGCCGGGATGTCCTCGGGCGCCCCAGGATCGCGCGCGATCACCCGGACGACCCGGCCCGGCATGGCGCGCAGCTTGAGCCGCAGCACCATGACCAGCTCGCCGCAGCCCATAGGGCCCGCGTCCCAGGTCTCCGAGGTCTCGATGGCGTCCATGCGACTCCGCCGGCCCGTTCGGCTGACGCCGCCCGGGCACGGACATACCGGTTCTGGTGAGGAAGGCGGCCGGCTCCCGCCCACGCCCTGCCGAGCACGGCAGTTGGCCAGCCCCCACGGGGCATGGCGCGCGAGGAGCGACCACCCGCAAACCGTACCCACAACGCCACGTGGGTCAAGTGGAGCGCGGAACCCTACGCCAAAGGGATGCTCGGGCCGGCCTGCAGGGCGTCAGGGCCCATGGTTCCTCCGATGTCCGGCGAACTCGATCGATCCCTCAGGAGACGCGACCGATGCGCAACGAGAGCGGCCAACTCACCCGCTTGATCGCATCCGGATCGCCCCAGGCCTCGGAGAGTTCGGCATGGAAGGCGTCGATCTCGGCGCGCCCCACAGCCTTCTCCGCGGCGCGCACGGCAGACCAAGTGTCCACGTACCCGAAGAGATCGGGCAGCTTCCAGACAACCGTGATGTCGAGCGACGGTGCCTCGATCTCGGGGAACGGGAATGGGAGGGAACGATAGCCGTCCTCGACATGCCTGCGCTCGGGCGGCGCGACCGCGTAGGTGACCGCTGGATGCGCCGCAGCGCTCGCGATCTGCTGGGCGCTGGCATCGATGCGGCCGTGGTCTTCCTGTTCCTCGTCGGGGAGATGCTGGAAAGCGTCGCGGCCGGCCGCGCCCGCGCGGGAATCCAGAGCCTCGCGGCGCTCATGCCGAAGGTGGGGCTCGTCGAGCGCGACGGGCGCCTCGCTCGGCGGGTCATTGCCGATCGTGTTGACGCCATCCCTTGCAAAACTCAATGGACACCGCATATACCATCCACGTGGATGGTCGGAGGATGGCGTGGCAATTGACGCTTGGGGACGGGGGCGGTCGGTCGATAGCGAGAAGATCACGATCAATCTCGGCTTCGTCGATCTCGGCCAGATCGACCTCCTCGTCGCCGAGGGCTTCTATTCGAACCGGACGGATTTCATTCGGACCGCGATCCGCAATCAGCTCTCCCGGCACGACGGCGAGGTGAGGAAGTCGGTAGCCCGCAAGAGCCTCGATCTCGGCTTACGACACATCACGCGGCGGGAACTCGAAGAGCTGCAGGCGGCCGGCGAGGCGCTCGAGATCCAGGTGCTCGGCCTCGTCAGCATCGCGGCCGACGTCACGCCGGAGCTGGCGCGCGCGACGATCGCGTCGGTCCAGGTGCTCGGCAGCTTCCAGGCCAGCGCGGATGTGAAAGCCGCGCTTCGCGACCGGATGAGCTGACGCTCCCTCCATCAGACAACCATGTCGAACCGACATGGGGCCGAGCTTGCCGAAGGACACCAGGATGAACCCGTTGAACGTCGACATGAGCGAAGTGCTGCGCCTCACCAGGAATGGTCGGCTCGCCGAGGCGGTCGCCCTGATTCAAGGAGGTGCATCGGCCGGACGGACGTCTGATGCAGAACCTCGCGGTCGCGCCCACAACCCGCCGGATCACGACGTCATCGACATGGTCGCGCCGGCCCATCCCGGCGGAAGCTGGACGCCACCTTCGTTCATCCCTTCCGAGGCGACCGTGCAGGGCGGAGCCTCGGGTGGTGGCATGGCGGACTTCGTGCAATCCATCCTGGACCGCGTCAGCGCGGGTGCCCCTGCTCCGAACCTCAATGATCTGCCCGGACTCGATGGATTGCCCGGCCTCGAGAGAAGGACGCGGCCCGTTCCGGTGCCCGCAGGCGCTCGTTTCGAGGAGCGGAGCTTCACCAACGAGGCCGGGACACGGCCCTACAAGCTCTACGTGCCGAGCGGCTACGGTGGGCGGAGCGTTCCGCTGGTCGTCATGCTGCACGGCTGCACGCAATCGCCGGACGACTTCGCGGCCGGCACGCGGATGAACGAGCTCGCTGAGGAACAGGGATTCCTGGTCGCCTATCCGGGCCAGCCCACCACGGCTCATCCGCAGCGCTGCTGGAAGTGGTTCAGCGTCGGGGATCAGCAGCGCGGCCGCGGCGAGCCGTCCCTCATCGCAGGCATCACCCGGGCCGTCATGGCCGAGCTTTCGGTCGATGCGGCGCGCGTCTACGTCGCCGGCCTCTCGGCCGGGGGCGCGGCGGCGGCGGTGATGGGACAGGAATATCCCGACCTTTATGCCGCGGTCGGCGTGCATTCCGGGCTCGCCTGTGGATCGGCGAGCGACCTGCCCTCGGCGCTCGCGGCCATGAAGGGCGGCGGAATCGTCCGGACCCGCAGCGGCGAGACGATTGTGCCGACCATCGTGTTCCACGGCGACCGGGACAAGACGGTTCACGCCGTCAACGGCGAGCAGGTCATCGCCCAGCAGCTCGGTGGCGACCTCCGGGCCGCCACCACGCGAGCGACGTCGCCGGCCGGGATCGCCTTCACGCGAACGGCCTATGCGGACCCATCCGGACGAGAGTGGCTCGTCCACGTTTCAGTCGAAGGCGCAGGGCACGCCTGGGCTGGCGGGAGCGCGGCCGGGTCGCACACCGATCCTCGCGGCCCGGACGCGAGCCGGGAGATGATCCGTTTCTTCAAGCAGCACGCGAACGGCGGCACCTGATCAAATGGCTCCGATTCACCAGTCAGCTGACGGCCGGCGGGCGAAGGGCCGTAGTGATCTTCGCGGCTGCTTGCCATCCCCGGCGCCGTCACCAAGCTGCTTCGGAAGGTCTGGAATCGGGCAAGCGCCAAATGTCCTCTGGCGCTCATGCTCCTTTGACCGACACGCTGGTCGATATCGCCGGCGGCCAGGCCGACGTCGCGGTCCGGTTCGGGCCGCTGTCGGACAGCACGCTGACGGCGCGCAAGCTCGGCGAATCGAGACGCGTGATCGTCGCCTCGCCCGATTACCTGGCCCGCCACGGCACGCCGCAGGTTCCGGAAGATCTTCACCAGTACAATTGCCTGAACTTCAACTTCCGCCGGGCGGAGCCGGTCTGGCCCTTCTGCCGATCGGGCCGCGACTTCGCCATGTCCGTGAAGGGCAGCATCGAGGGCAATAACGGCGAGACCCTGGGGCAGCTCGCGGCGATCGGGGTCGGCATCGCCCGGGTCGGCGCCTTCAGCGTCGCGCAGGAGATCGCGGAGGGGCGCCTCGTACCGATCCTGGAGGAGTTCAATCCCGGGGATGTCGAGGCGATCCACGCCGTCTTCGTGGGCGGCGCGACCATCCCGGCACGCATCCGCGTCTTCGTGGATTTCCTGGCGACGCGGCTGCGATGACGCGTGGATCCACCCGACCATAGGCGGATCCATCGGAACATGTCGGTAAGCGCTTCCGAGAACCAAGCCCGCCTTGCTGCAGGCATAACCTCCGTTCTATGGCAGCGAGCCGATGTCTGCTTCGGCGTGTGGCCAGCACGGGCACATGCGTTGGCGCTAACGCAGCTCCTGCAGCAGGTTCGCGGCAAGCTCGAGGTCGGCTGCTTCCAGGCCTTCCGCGCATTGCGCGACGAGCGGATCGAGGAGTTGTCGCGCCCGTTCGCGCTCGCCGCGTGTCGCCAGGAGAGCGGCCAGGTCGATGGCGGTGCGCAATTCCCATGCCCTCGCGCCTTGACGCCGGCTCAGTTCGAGGGACCGCTCGAGACATGTTTCCGCCTGATCGGCATCCGGCTGCGGCGCTGCGAGAGCGATCACGCCCTTCAAGCGCAGCAATTCGGGCATGTAGCAGAGATCGCCATTCGCCTCGACCGAGGTGATCGATTCTTCGATCCACGCAAGGGCTTCGGCAAGCCGCCCTGTCGCGGCGAGGCCCTGAACGAGCGCGATGGTGAGCGGCGTGGTGAGCAATTCGTATGGCGCCCCATGGAGTTCCGCGAGGCAGTCCTGCAGGCTCTCGATCCCGCTCCCCGCATCGCCTCGCCGAATGGCGATCTCTCCCTGGAAGCCTCGCCCGACAGCGAGATAGGGGCCGAAAGAATGGTGCCCGGCGCGCGAGAACAGGCGATCGATATGCTCCTCGGCGCGCATAAGGTCCCCGGCCCACAAGAACACCGACACAGCCCAGACCAGGGCGATGGAAAGCGTCAAGGGATGATCGGCGGCCTCTGCCTCCTCGACGGTCAGCAAAGCGCGCTCCAGGGCCCGGTCCGAATGGCCCTGGAGCCAAAGCGTTCGGGCCAGGATCGCGCCGGCCAGCGTCCTGCCCTCGAAGCCGAGATAGTTTGTCGTCGCTCCAGGGAAATGCGGCCCGCATCGTAACGCCGCTTCGAGCGCGGCCCGTGCACGGCCAAGCTCTCCGCTCAGATGCAGCGAGATCCCCATCAGAGCATGCGCCAATGTGGCTGAGCCGGAACGCGCAAAGCGACAAGACATCGTCGAAGCCCCCGGCGGTGAGGCCGGGGACGCACACATCGTTCCGCGCGCTGAAGCAGATCGAGGCCGGTGTCCTGAACGTTGGATATGCCGAAGACGGCCCTGCCGACGGACCTGTCGTCATCCTCCTGCACGGCTGGTCCTACGACATCCACAGCTATGTGGACGTCGCGCCCCTGCTGGCATCCGCCGGATGCCATGTCCTCGTTCCCTATCTGCGGGGCTACGGGACGACGCGCTTCCTGTCGAACGAGACGCCCCGCAACGGTCAGCAAGGCGCGCTCGCGGCCGACATCATCGCCTTTATGGATGCCCTGAAGATCGAGAAGGCGACGATCGCCGGCTACGATTGGGGGGCGCGAACGGCCAACATCGTCGCCGCGCTCTGGCCCGAGCGCTGCAAGGCAATGGTCTCGGTCAGCGGCTATCTCATCGGCAGCCAGAAGCTCAGCGAGGCGCCTCTGCCGCCTAAGGCGGAACTGCAATGCCGGATACCCGAAATACACGCGCGATTTCGCCCGCCTGATCTGGGAGCTCGCCTCGCCGAAATGGGCCTTCGACGACGCCACTTTCGATCGCTCCGCTCAGGCCTTCGACAATCCCGACCACGTCGCCGTCTCGATCCACAATTATCGCTGGCGGCTCGGTCTGGCGCAGGGCGAGCCGAAATATGACGCCCTGGAACAGAAGCTGGCCGCGCTCCCAGCGATCAGGGTGCCGACGATCACCATGGAAGGCGATGCGAACGGCGCCCCCCATCCCGATCCAGCAGCCTACGCCAGGAAGTTCTCCGGCAAATACGAGCACCGACTGATCACTGGCGGCATCGGCCACAACCTGCCGCAGGAGGCCCCTGAAGCCTTTGCCCAGGCGGTCATCGACGTCGGCGGGCTTTGACAATCAACGGGGGGGCCGTCTCATGAAGCCTATCTATCTCCTGGCATGCGCGGGGGCGGCGCTGACATCGCTCCTTGTCGCGGTATCCGCGGTCGAAAGCGCTTCAGGGTCCGACGCCGCATCGCCGATCTACGGCGTCACGGTTCCCGAAGGATACCGACACTGGGAACTGATCGCGCCAGCGCTCGAGGCGGAGCCGCTCGACGAGCTCCGCGCGGTGGTTGGCAACAAGGCGGCGATCGACACTTATCGCGCCGGCACCCTGCCGTTCCCGGACGGAACGGTCTTGGTGAAGCTTGCGTGGAAACAGATGCCATCCGCCGAGTTCGAGCCCGCCACCGTTCCCGGAGCGGCCACCACGATCCAGGTCATGGTCAAGGATTCGAAGAAATATGCCGCCACCGGCGGCTGGGGCTTCGGCCGCTTCATCGACGGCAAGCCGGTCGACGCGGCGCAGCACCAGACCTGCTTCGCCTGCCATCAGGCGCGGGTGCAGAGCCATGACTACGTCTTCACGCGCTATGCGCCGTAACAGGCCCAACTGGCGTCGGCTGGCGGAACCTGTCTCCTTCGAGCGCTGGGTGGGCGATGCGGCCGGCGCCTTCGCCCCGCTATAATTCAGATTCGATCAAGCGAAGCAGCCGGAAGCGCATCTCGCCATCGTCGCTTGCGAGGGAGATCACGAACCGGACCCGTCCGTGGCTGGACGTGTCGGCATAACCGGCGAGCGTGCGGATGCCCTCCATCGTGCCGGTCTTGTTCGCCCCCCCGTCATGGCCGCGAAGCAGGTCGGCATGGGCTGCGAAAAGCTCGAGCACCTTGGCGAGGCCGCGGGGCGTGAAGCGGTTGTCGCGGCTGATGCCGGAGCCCTCCTCCAGATGAATGCTCGTCGCGAGATCGTGTGAGGCGAGCAGCGCTCTCGCCACGCGAAGCGACTTCTCGATGCTCACCGGCCCGCCCAGGCGCCGTGCGCCGATCTCCAGGAAGACCTGGTTGGCAATGTAGTTGTTCGAGTGGCGGAGCAGCTCGACGAGGATCTCGGACAGGGCACGCGACTGCCGGTGGACATAGACCGGCTCCAGCCCCTCCGGCACGGCTCCGATCGAGACATCGCCCCTGACACTGCCGCCGGCCCGCTCCATGAAGGCGGCGATCAACTCGCCCGCATATCGCAGGCTGATCTCAGGCTGCTGGCTCAGGCTGATGCGTCCGCTTCCCTTCGGGCCCCGCCCTCGGAACTCGGCGATCGCGAGCGGGGTGATCGGGGTCTGCTTCTCGGCGGAACGCACCGTCTCGCCGCGGCGCGCCGCATAGACGGTGTTGAAGTTCACCGCCAGGGCGGAGTTCAGCGCATTGTAGGCCGCGCGGTTCTCCTCGATGCCCGGGATGGCGAGGTCGGACGGATAGTAGCTCGCGTCGAGCACGATGCCTGTGATCGGCTCCTTGCCGATGGCTGCGACCAGCCTGGTCGCGAGGATCGCCAGCTCTTCCGACACCAGGAAGGGATCGCCTCCGCCGCGCACGTAGAGCACCCGCTTGTCGTCGAGATAGAAGCGGGTCTCGAAGCGGTAGTCGCCGCCCAGCACCTCCATGGCCAGCCAGACCGTCACGATCTTGGTGACGGAGGCCGGAACGAAGGGCTCATCCGCATTCCGGACCACCAACTCACGGCCGCCGGAATCCACCACGAGAACCGAAGCGGAGGGCGCGAGGGCCGCTATCTTCTCCTCGATCCCCGCCAGAGCCGGAACAGGCAGCAGGACCAGAGCCACGGCCAGCAGGCGAAACCACAGGGCGGCCCCGGAATGGTGCACGCCACCGCGGTTCGCGGAACTCCGGATGCACATGTCCCACGGCTGGAACCGATCCATTTTCCCACCTTCCAGGATCAGAGATTCGAATCTCGGAGGTATTGTCGGGACCAACTCCCTGATCGATGCTCCGCCGTTCGCCTGTATTTGCACGCCACGCTACTACTACGGCCGAATTTTGTTGAACCGGCCTGATCCGAGGTTCTTTTAGTCGCTCCCAACCCGGGAGTCGCCTGTCGCGTCCCTGTCGAAAACGGGGGCGATATGACAGCCGCTCATCTCAGGCGGGAGGCATGCGCGCGCGGTGCGCGCATGCTGCGAACCGCCCTCGGTCCGGCGATCGCGCGCCATCTCGAAGACCCCGCCGTGGTCGAGGTGATCCTGAACCCGGACGGCCGCATCTGGATCGATCGACTCTCGGAGGGGCTGGCGGATACGGGCGAGACGATGTCGGCCGCCGACGGCGAACGCATCGGCCGCCTGGTCGCCCACCATGTCGGCGCGGAGGTCCATGCCCGCGCACCGCGCGTCTCGGCCGAGTTGCCTAAGACCGGCGAACGCTTCGAGGGCTTGCTTCCGCCCGTCGTCGCCCCCTGCCTTCGCGATCCGCAAGCCCGCCGTCGCGGTGTTCACGCTTGACGACTATGCCAATGTCCGCCAGCCGCCCCTCTCGACGCTCAATCTCGCCCATATGATCCCGCTCACCGGCACCTCGCCCTACATCGTCTTCCCGCGTTGCGACAACGCCGCGCCCTGGATCACCCAGCGCGCACCTGCAGCCAATCGGTCGCTCACGCTGAGGCCGCACGACCAAAATTTACGCCTTAATGGATCGGCTCCGCCACATGATCACTCCTTGGCGAGGTCTCCGATGAGGCTGGCGGCGACGGTGAGCCGGGAGACGGTCAGG
>OEIU01001370.1_pt1 | contig 16016 bp, 13 predicted proteins | sample 1539221 | NCBI WGS metagenome assembly OEIU01 (sample SAMN03792071, study PRJEB22550) | activated sludge metagenome | feature: wastewater treatment plant; material: activated sludge; isolation source: Wastewater treatment plant of a petroleum refinery complex | place: Argentina: Zarate | collected...
TGCTTAATAATAAAGAAGTTTCTGTTCCTGAAACTTTTTCTATTGGGTGTACGATTAAGTGGAAATGAAATATGTTTTTAAAATAAATTTTGCTATTAAAATTTTCTGCTGTAAAGTATTAAAGACAAATAATCCAAGATCATTACACAATTAACATCAATTGCCAAATCTTGTTTATTATTTCCTTGCGAAAATGAAAAATTATTTTAGATTTATCACTAATAAATTCCCGCTACTTTGAGAGGGCTTAAAGTTGTAGACATTTAACTGTTAACGCCTGAAGACTAAAATCCGAACAACTCTCCTGAAGCAGAAATGTTGATAATAAATATTTCTAATTTACACGAGGTATGTTATGAAAATTTTTATTACTGGAGGGACAGGTTTTATAGGAAGTCATACAATTGAGCTCCTATCAAAAACTAATCATCAACTGAAAATATTAGTTAGAAAGACCAGCGATACTACCTCTCTCAAAAAACTTAATGTCAATTTAATTGAAGGAGATTTATTGGACCGGCAATCATTGGTTAAAGGTATGAAAGATTGTGATTCAGTCATTGACCTTGCTGGACTCTATAGTTTTTGGGAAAAGGAGAAAAGTATTTACTCAAAAATTAACATTGAAGGCACTCGTAATATAATGGAATGTGCCTTGGAATCAGGGATTAAAAAAGTAGTGCACGTAAGTACTGTAGGCGTTTTCGGGAAACCAAAAGATTTTCCTTTCAATGAACAAAGTAATTTTGGACTCGTTCGTTACAGCGAGTATTTCAGAACAAAATATTAAGGCGACCAAATTGCATGGAATCTGTACAGAAATAAAGGATTACCTCTTGTTGTAATCTATCCGGTCTGTGTAATTGGTGCAGGCGATACAAAAGCAAGCGGAGAGTATATAAAAAATCTGGTTAGCCGCAAATTGCCCGGTACAGTATTCAGAAAAAGGACTTTTACATTCGTGTCAGTAAAAGACGTAGCAAGAGCAATTGTCAACGCACTTGAAAAAGAGAACAACATAGGTGAAAAATATCTGATTGGAAATTACAGATATACTTGGAAAGAGATTAATAGTCTTATTAGTGAAGTCTCTGGTGTTCATCTGCCAAAAATAGAATTCCCGGAATATATGACAATGATGATTGCTTATCTTTTAACAGGTCTTGCAAATATCATCAAAAAACCTCCGCTATGGGGGATGGCAGTTGATCAGATGAAAGTAATGAAGATAGGATTTAGTGTTGATGGCAGTAAAGCTGAGAGAGAATTAGGAATAAACTATACACCTATACCAGATACACTGAAGGAAGCAATTGATTTTATTAAAGATGATAGTACAATGAGAAATATATAAATAGTAATATTACTAATTTATAATTATCGGTTTGATTTATATCTACTCCGAGAGGGCTTAAAGTTGTAGACATTTAACTGTTAACGCCTGAAGACTAAAATCCGAACAACTCTCCCGAAGCAGAATAATTAATTATTATTCACCATTCAAAGGAGACTTATTATGCGAAGCTTTTTTTCAATCATCTTGCTTATTGCACTATTTATTATTGGTAGTGCAAGTACAACTTACTCCCAAAACGAACAAAAGCAAAAACTTTCATGGGTTCAAATTGAGCGTGCATTACCTTCAAAAGTTTTTGAGTATGAAGAAGCTCAGAAGAATGCTAATGAGTTCTTCAAAAAATATTTGCCTTCCGCACAATTTTATGCTTATTCATCTGAAAACGACATTTACTACTATTTTTTTCAGATTGAAAACCTTGATGACATAACTAAATTTTACCAATCTGTTAATGAAGCATTTATGAAATCTGGTAAGGACGAAATGCAGAAAAATATAGCTGCTTTCAGAGACAAAACATATTCTTCAGAGAGTGAAGTTTATATTTATGATAAAGAATATTCATACGAGCCAAAGGAACCCAGAGTAAAACCTGAAGAAGTCGGATTTGAAAGATGGGTAATAATTGAATATTATCCTTACTATGATGAAGAAGCATTAAATGCTTGTAAGAAAGAGATGAAAGAATTTTATGAGAAGAACAATGTTCCAGGCGGTTATCAAATGTACAACAAAGTATTTGGCGGTAACAGCAATATTTCTGTTGTTTCAGAAAGTGGCAAAACCATGCTGGATTATCTTAACTATGCAAAGGATTTTGGAGACAAATACTGGGAGGGATTTAAACCTTTGTATTTAAAGTTTATGAACTTTGTAAAAGACTATAAAATTGTTGATGTGTGGTACAGAGCAGATCTTTCAGTAGTTAATGCAAAGACCAAATAACTTAAACACAATAAGGTGGCATTGAAAATATTACTCAGTGCCACCGTATTATCTTTTTTATCGTTTTCAAAAAGTACTCTGTCAATATTTTTATTGTCTCACAAATCCGCAGTGTGATAGAAAAGTACTAATACATCAATCCCAAATTAAGCGTTATAAAAAATCCCTGTACATTTTTTCTAATCTTTCCGTAAAGACTTTCTACGCCGCCATTTAATATTTGAGCATAGTAATATCTAAAATTAACTCCAACTAAACTGGATTTATCTAACCCAAAATTAGCACCTAATCCAACATATCCACCCATTGCAAGTTTAGCTTGTGCTTTTCCAAATGAATTAAAAAATTCTAATTCGTACGGAGTGGTAATAAGAAGTGTAGGTCCAACGCCTGCATTAAGATAAGGTCTTAAATTATCAGTTAAATCATTTTCAAAAAGTCTGTACTGAAGACCAAAATTTAATGGCATTTGAAATACGCGATTCTTTTTTGATGCGGTTACAAATGTACCAAGGAAAGGATCATAAAATTCAAATTCTCTGTCATCCTTAGTTTCTGAAAAGGATAAATCAACAAAAGCACTCCATTTAATATTAAGTTGTTTTCTAAAGAAAGTCCCGAGCCCAAATCCTGCATCGCCAAACATAATATCCATTCCCCATGCATTTGGAGGAAATTCTTCCGGTGGTTTTTCCGGTGCAACCTCGCCAATTCCCTGAGCGCTAATTGGGTTAATTAAAAAAATTAATGCAAATAAAAATGTTAATAGAAAACTTTTCATTTTAATCTTATTATTTTACTGGTATAAAAATAATTATTGATTTAGTAATATCAATGTAATATTTAATCATTTTCTAAAATAATCTAAAACAGTTACCCAATGGCAAAAAATCTGGAAATAAAAGTACAATTAAAATCGCACAAAGATGTTAAAGAAATTCTTAACAAGAATAAAATACGTTTTAAAGAATTGCTCAACCAAAAAGATATTTATTATAAAGTTAACCGTGGAATATTAAAACTTCGCATAGAAAATGATACACAGACTTTAATTTTTTATGATAGAAATGAAAAATCAAAAAAACGCTGGTCTGATTATTATCTTCTTGATTTAAGTTCAACGGATGCTAATAAATATCTTAAAAGATTTCTTGATGTGATGGTAATTGTAAAAAAACGGCGTGAATTATATCTGTATAAAAACACAAGAATTCATTTGGATTATGTGCAGGGCTTGGGATATTTTTTAGAGCTTGAAACTCGTGTTATAAATGGATTAAATGACGCTGAGAAAAGATTTAATTATCTTTTAGATTTGTTAGAGCTGCGATCTAAAAAAGAAATTCGGGCTTCATATAAAGATTTGTTGTTAGCTAAAAAGAAATGAAATGATCTTATCTAAAAGTAAAATACAATCTATAAATCTTGATCAGTTAATAAACAATCATATTCAACAGAATAAACTTGATGAATTATTAATTATCGTTCCCACAAATCGTAAAATAAGATATTTAAAACGTGAACTGATTTCACTTTCACCGAATAAAGCTGTAACAAAATTAAATCTTTATACACTCGGAACATTTTCAACAAAAATTTTTCAGTCCAACAACTTTGCAACAACAAACGTTTTAAGTGATGCTTCTGCGGCAGTACTGCTTAATAAATCCTTTAAGGAAACCGGGCTTAAATACTTCTCAAACTATCGTGGCGAGATACCGCGTGGAACTCTGGATCGTATTAAAAATGTAATTAGTGAGTACAAACGAAATGGTATTGTTCCGGAAAAAATCTTTAGTGAATCTGAAAATCTTTACGGATCGGAAAAATTAAAAGCACAGGATATTGCCGGCATTTACCTTAACTATCTATCTAATTGTAAAAAACTTAATGCTTATGAGATCGGTGATATTTACGCTGCAATTAATGATCTAAGTAAAAAAGATTTTACAGAAAAATTCCAGCAGCAATTTGCCGGTGTAAAGAGAATTATAATTAACGGATTTGATGAATTTACTAAGCCTGAAATTGAAATAATTAATAACGCATCAAATGTTAGCGATATTGAATTATTTGTTGTGTTTGATTATTACCGCTTCAATCCTGCACTTTTTTCTCATCTTGATAGCTGCTATGAAAAGCTGACAGAAAAAGGATTTAGTGAGATTCAGGATACTTCCAGCATTGTTTTCAAAAACCATCAACAGAGGGTTCGCGAGAAAATATTTTTACTGGATGAAAAAGATTCGGTGCAAAACAGCGAAATAAAAATATCAAAAATAATTGCCGCTTCTCCCGCGGAAGAAGTTAGATTAATTGCCAAAGAAATAAAGCATTTGATATATGAAAATAAAGTTCAGCCGGATTCAATATGTGTTACATTTAATTTAATTTCTGATCATTCCGTTATCGTACGCGATGTATTTGATGAATATGGAATTCCGTCAAATATAACAGATCGTTTTGCATTAAGTGAATCACAACCGATCATTGCGCTGATAAATTTTTTGGAGATACTTCAAAACAATTTTTATTATAAAAATATTTTTCGTGCGTTAACCGGCAGATGGATTAAAATTGATGGAGTTGAGCTTTCTAATTTACTACGGGTTGCTTCTAATCTTAAGATAGTCTCCGGTTATAAAAATTGGATTGATGCGATTGATAGAGCAATCGAGGAAATTAAATATGATTATACAGATGATGATAATCGTTATTTGCCGATCGAGTTTTATCAAAAGGCAAAAGAGGATATTGAAAAAATAAATAATCATCTAAAACCCTTTAATGAAAAAATTTTATACGATGAATTTGTTAGTAATCTGCGTGCGCTAATTTTTTCTCTGGATCTGCCAGAAATAATTATGAACGATGAATCAAATCTGATTGAGAAAAACACTAAAGCTCTTACTGTTTTTCTTGAAACCGTTGATGAAATATTTGATTTATTAAAACAGGAAAACGGCAAGGATAAAAAATATAATCTTGATTACTTCTTAACCCAAATAAAAACAGCGTTACAGTTTACACGATATAATATTAAGGAAAGACATGGAAGCGGTGTGTTGGTAACATCGGTAAATGAAATTCGTGGACTGAACTTTGATTATGTTTTTATCGGCGGTTTAGTTGATGGTGAATTTCCAACACGATATCAACCTGAAATATTTTTTTCAGGATCATTTCGCAAGGACGATTACAAGCATATTCTTGAAGAACGATATCATTTTTATCAGGCATTGTGCAGCGCTAATAAAAACCTTTATCTTACTTTTGCACTTAAAGATGAGAAAAAGGAATTTACTCCTTCATCTTTTATAAATGATCTTTCAAGAATCTTTTCGATTGATGAAATTCCTTTCGGAAAGTATTCGGATTTGATTCAAAGCAAAGCAGAACTGCTTAAGTTATTTCCTGAATCTAAATCCGAAGAAATTAAAAAAGAATTTGCAAAGCATGGACTTGATACAAATAAATTAGAAACCGATTTAAACATTGATGAATTCAGGCAAAAAAATCCTTTTGCAGAATCTCCTTATACCGGATATATTTTTAATGAATTATCAGAAGAAGCGGAAAAAAAGTTATCTGAACAAAAAGGTAAACAATATTCAGCAACTCAATTAGAGGATTATGCTAAGTGTCCATTCCAGTATTTTCTTAAAAGAATATTGCAGCTTGAAGCTGTGGAAGAACCCACCGAAGAGTTAGAAGCTTTTGAGCTTGGCAGTATCGTACACTCAATTTTGTATGAGTTTTATAAAATTATTAATGAAAAAAATATCTCTCTTTTTGGATGTGATGATAAAACTTTTACTGAAGCCGATAAAATTATTTTTAGAATTGCAGAAAATAAAATTGGAAAACTTCGGTTAAACTTATCCTTAATATTTTTTGAACGTGAAAAAGTTCTTGGCATTGCAGGAAACAAAAAAAATTCAATACTTTATAAATTTTTGGAGGAGGAAAGAAATAATAAAGATGGATTTACTCCCAGATTTTTTGAAATGGAATTTGGAAAGTTTGCAGAGTCTGAAAACCAAAATTATAATGAAGTGATTGTTGGTGATGTTTCAGTAAGAGGGAAAATTGATAGAATAGACATTGATGAAAGCAAAAATTATTACAAAGTAATTGATTACAAACTTGGCGGTAAGAGGCCGTCTAAAACCGAGATTCAAAATGGAATTTCTTTACAGTTGCCATTGTATGTTTATGCTTCGAAAAAATTAATTGAAGCTGAATTAAACAAAGATTTTGTTCCGGCTAAAGCAATAATATATTCGTTAAAGCTTAAAGATTTTGGTGAAAAGTTAATTCACATTAGTAGCTCCAGAAATCCAAATGAAGAAGAATTAATAAAAGTTAATGAAGAGTTGATAAACAATTGTAATGAATTTATCCCAGCTTACGTTGAAAATATTACAAAAGGGAAATTCAATCTTTCAACTCTTGAAAACAGAGATAGTGTTGTTTGTGGTTATTGTGATTTTAAATCTATTTGCAGAATACAGGAAGTAAAATAAATTTAAAGTTGCCGCAGATTAAATAGCTTACTGAATTTTTGTTCTTGATTAAAAAAAGAATAATATTACTTTTGCAACAGGTTTATTAAAAGGAATAATGATGAAATATTTTTTATCGCTGATAATATTGTTTAACATTGTATTTACTGCCTTAGCTCAGGATGAAATTAATTATTGCCAGCAATCTAAAATGCATCAGTTCAATATGCTGATGAAAGCAAATCAAATTAATTATCCCGGTGATCCGAGCTATGATGTAAAATATTATAAACTTGATTTAGCACTTACATATATCCCACAAAATATTACAGGCGCTGTAACTGTAAATGCAGTTATTACAACTAATAATATTTCATCGGTTTTTTTAGATCTTGTGGATACACTAAAAGTTGATTCAGTTAAATTAAACGGAAGTCTAACTTCATTCACACATCAACAGGATAAAATAAATATTAATCTGAATACATCTCATAACTCTGGAGATAAAATAAATCTCGTAGTGTTTTATCATGGTATCCCGGGCACAAGCGGTTTTGGAAGTTTTACATTCGGGACAACACCAATTAACAGACAACCGGCCATTTACACTTTAAGTGAACCTTATGGTTCAAAAGATTGGTGGCCCTGCAAAGATACTCCAGCAGATAAAGCAGACTCAGCAGATATCTGGATTACAGTTTCAACAGAGATGATTCCAGTCTCTAACGGTAATCTTATTGATATCATCAATAATGGTAACGGCACACATACTTATAAATGGAAGGTTAGTTATCCGATTGCTCAATATCTTTTATCTCTTGCGATAACTAATTACACAGAGTATGTAAATTATTATAACTATACACACACTGATTCTATGCCGGTAACGCATTATGTTTATCCGGAAAATTTCAGTCCTTCTGTAAAAACTCAATTAGATATAACACCAAAGATTATTAAAGTTTACGCACAGCATTTTGGAGAGTATCCTTTTATCAGAGAAAAATATGGGCACGCACAATTTGGCTGGGGCGGTGGTATGGAACATCAAACTATTGCATCAATGGGTGGATTTGGTGAAGACCTCATTTCTCATGAGCTTGCTCATCAATGGTATGGAGATGCTGTTACTTGTAAAGATTGGCAGAATATTTGGCTTAATGAAGGATTTGCTACATACGCAGAAGGCGTTTGGAAAGAAGCACAATATGGCAAAGCATCTTATGATAATTTTATAATTCAAAAAATGAGTAATGCAAAAAATGCAGTCGGATCTATTTATGTGCAGGATATTTCTAATGTCGGAAGCATATTTGATTACAGCAGGTCTTATGCAAAAGGCGGAATGGTATTGCATATGCTGCGCGGCGTTGTTGGTGATTCAACCTTTTTTAATATCTTAAAAACTTACACATACTATCCAACAGTTGCTTATGGTGTTGCTAATACAGAAGATTTTCAAAAAGTTGCAGAAAGTATTTATGGATATTCTCTCGACTATTTTTTCAAACAATGGATTTATGGTGTTAATTTTCCTAAGTATTCTGTCGTATGGAGTAAAAATTCATTAGGCAGCGGCTTATGGAATTTATCTGTTAAAATCAGTCAACAAGTAAATTCTAATCCGGCATTTTTTACGATGCCAATACAAATAAAAGTTAATCTTGCTTCTGGAGATACTTTAATTAAAGTTTATAATAGCGCACAAGTTGAAAATTTTAATGTTACGATTAATGGTGAACCACTTTCAATTAATTTTGATCCAAATAATTGGATATTAAAAGATGTAAGCTCTGTTGTGTCCGGTATTGAAGAACAGGATATTCCAATAAGTTTCTCGCTTGAACAAAATTATCCGAATCCATTTAATCCAGTCACAAAGATTTTATACACAATTCCAGCTTCACCTAAATCCTCTCCAAACAACAGGACTTTAATGACATTAAAAGTTTATGATGTTCTTGGAAACGAAGTAGCTACTTTAGTTGATGAAGAAAAGCCCGCAGGCAAATATGAAATTACTTTTGATGGATCAAAACTTTCAAGCGGTGTTTACATATATAAATTACGGGCTGGAGAGTACGTTAGCTCGAGGAAGATGTTGTTACTAAAATAAAATTTATGATGTGGCAGTAATTTTAGAACCTAATATTAAGTTTATTGATTTTTAAATTACTGCCATAAAAATATTAAATAGTATTTCGAGAATTATTCCACTTAAAAAAGTTCTAAGCTTTTATCGAACGATTTCATTCCGGTTTTACTTTTATCAACACTGGTTCATTAAAGGATTTTAATTTTAATATCCTTTTTATTTCTCTATGATCTTCATTCTCAGCTTTTTTTATCTGATGATAAATATCTGAAATAAGCGGAGCAAAATCTTCCTGCTTTTGTAATTTTTCAGAAATTGCCTTTAAATCAAGAGAAACCTGCGCAAAATGCTCATCAATATTTTTTAAGTACTTATCAATAGATTTTTTCTTCTCAGCCAAAGTATTAATTATAATGTTAGCAACATTAATATTTGCATCGTCAATGTCTTGCTTAATTCTACTCAAATCATTTTCAAAAAGCTTCTTATCAAATGATGGTTCCTTAATTAAATTATAAATTATTTTGGATGCCTCAAGCGCATGATTTAAATTGATTGACAAATAAGCCGAATGATATTTAAGTAAGGTATTATCAGGGGGATCAGCTAAGACATAGTTTGATATAAAAAAACCAAGTAAAAGCGATAGAATTAAAATTTTTGATCTTTTCATTTTTTATCTCCTTAAAATTTCATTAAAAATAAAGTCAACTTAAAAGATTTACAATAATTCAAGTTGGTCTAAAATTCTTTATGTAAATCTAACAAATTAATTAGCTTTTACCTGCAAATGATTCTCTACAGTGAATGCATCTGTCCGATATCTAACTAGGTTTTCTGCCCAGCCACTTTGTGCTTCAGAATTAACAGTGCCTTCCAGAATTACAGTGCCGTTATTTACGATAATGTGAATTGGTGGATTTGCAAAGTACTGCATTCCTTCGAACATAGGATCATTATAAATTAATCTTGCGGCTCTAACACCAATATCTCCCGGTCCAAAAGTAGGTTGGATTTTATTATCCACACCTTTTACTCCAGCAACTTTTTCAGCTTCAGTTTGGAATTGTGATTTTAACCAGGGTAGATGAACCCAACCATCTAAAGTTACAACTCCATTTTTGGTACTTACCGTAACCCAATCATACACTCCATAAAAAAGGTTAGATTGAATTTTTTTACTTACCTGATCATTAATATCCATATCCGAAAGAGTGGGTGTTTCAACTTTTATATTATTGATTATAGTATAGCTTTCATCCACAGAATGAGCTTCTATTTCCGCTTGATTTTTGGCATGAAGTGTTGGGACAGAACCGGTAAGTATAATCTGATTACCAACAACATCGACTTTAATGTTATCATTTGTAAGAAGATGATTCTTAGCAAGATTGTATTGAACAAAAATCTTCAAATTGCTTTTGGACATTTGCTGCTCGTTATTTTGAGCCATTGCAAAAGTTGAAAAAACTACTAACATTAAAATAAATGTTAGAAAATTTTTAACTATTGGATTAATTTTGTTTTTCATTACTGCACCTCTAATAATTTTTAAATGCTTTAGAAATCAATTGCTAATAACTTAATTAACCATTTAGATAATAGCAATTATCCAAATGTTTCATTAGTAAAAAACTTTGGTTTTGGCCGGGGATATAAAATTGTTTCTATAACTCAATTAAAATTATATAGTTACAGTAATGTTACCGATATTAAGATTTGTTTTAACTCATTTATGGATGTTATCCTCATCACCTGATTCTATATAATTGCAACCCTTGACATGAGATAATGATATGGTTACTTTTGCACAGCCACTGTCATAAATTATTGTGACGGTGGCAATTTTTTTTAAATCATTAACAAGAGAGATTTTATAATGTCCGGTGGAAATTTTGTCTATTTAACAAGAGAAAGATTAATTGAGCTTGAAAAAGAGCTTCAGGAAATGAAAACGAACGGCAGAAAATCAATTGCTGCTAAAATTGCTGAAGCCCGTGCTCACGGCGATCTTTCTGAAAATGCTGAATATGATGCTGCGAAAGAAGAGCAGGGATTATTTGAGTTAAAAATCAGTAAGATGGAAGATATGCTATCTCGTGCCCGTGTTATTGATATTTCTAAAATGCCGGCTGATGAGGTACATCTTTTATCTACTGTAAAGATTAAAAATTTAAAGACAAAAAAAGTTGTTGAATATATTTTAGTTTCACCTGAAGAAGCGGATTTTCAGGAAGGTAAAATATCTATAACTTCTCCGGTTGGGCAGGGAATGATGGGCAAAAAAGTTGGTGATAAAATTGAAGTAAAAGCCCCTGCCGGCTTAATGGAATTTGAAATAATAGAAATTAATTAGTACAAAATTGGCTGATGAATCTTACATACAGCTTACTATTGAAATAGCCAAAAAGGGAGAGGGAAGTGTTAGTCCCAATCCGCTGGTCGGCTGCGTTATTACTAAAGAGAATCGAATTATCGGTGCGGGGTATCATCAAAAATTTGGGGAAGAACATGCTGAAATAAATGCCATCAACTCCGCAACTGAATCATTGGAAGGTGCTACACTTTATGTTAACCTTGAACCTTGCAGTCATCAGGGAAAAACTCCGCCTTGTGTAGATAGAATTATTGAAGAAAAAATAAAACGTGTTGTTATCGGTACTCTGGATGTCAATCCTCTTGTTAGCGGCAATGGAGTTAGAAAATTAAAGAGAGCCGGAATTGATGTAAAAGTTGGCGTGCTTGAAAAGGAATGTTTAGAGCTTAATAAATTTTTCTTCAAAAATATTGTAAAAAAAATTCCTTACATAACTTTAAAAGCTGCGCAAACTTTGGATGGAATGATAGCGGATAAAAATCATTTTTCGGAATGGATTTCTTCCGAAGCATCCAGAAAATATGTTCATACACTTCGTTCAAAATATGATGCAGTTTTAATCGGTGCTAATACCGCAAAAATTGATGATCCCAAGCTTACAGTTAGAATGGTTGAAGGTAGAAATCCTTATCGCATTGTACTTGATTCCGGGTTAAAACTAAATCCCGATCTCAAGTTGTTTAGATTGAATGATGACAAAAAAACTATTTTAGTCACCACTACTGAGAATCAATCAAAAAAAAATAAAATCCAAAAATTTGAAAAACATAAAGTTGATTTAATCTTTGTTAAGAAAAATAAAAACTCAAGAATTGATCTTTTAAGTTTGTTAAAGAAATTAAGTAAAAGGGGAATCTCTTCATTACTTGTTGAAGGCGGCAGTAAAACATTTTCTTCATTTATCAAACAGGATTTGTTTGATGATATTTTTTTGTTTGTCACTCCTAAAATTTTAGGTGATGGAATTAAAACTTTTTCAGAATTATCTTATAAAAACCTTAAATCAGCGATGAAACTTAGAATAATTAAAAGCGATTTAATTGGCGACGATATTCTTCTTAAACTTACCAGATAAACATTTACTCATTTTAAAATTTAATCGATTCATTCTGTAACTTTGCATCATCAATTCTAAAACACTTAGGGCTAATATTATGTTTACGGGATTAGTTGAAGAAAAAGGAATTCTTAGAGAAAAAAATCCAACCGGAAATGGATTTCAGTTTACAATTGAAGCAAATAAAATTATGACCGATCTAAAAATCGGAAGCAGTGTTGCAGTTAATGGATGCTGTTTGACCGTTGTAAAAATTGAAGGAAATACATTTGCTGTTGATACAATTGAAGAAACCCTGAACAAAACAAATCTTGGTGTACTTAAACAGGGAATGAAAGTTAATCTTGAAAGACCTTTAACTGCTGAAGCAAGATTGGGCGGACATTTTGTACTCGGGCATATTGATACCGTTGGAAAGATTGAAAATATTAAAGAGTTATCCAACAGCCACTGGATGACGATTTCTTTTCCGGAAAAGTTTAAGCATTACCTTATTTATGTGGGCTCAGTTGCGATTGACGGTGTTAGTATGACGGTTGCGGAATTAAAAGATAATATTTTTTCAGTAGGTATTATTCCGCACACATGGAATGAAACAATTTTTGCGGATAAAAAAATTGGTGATACCGTTAATCTTGAGTTTGATGTTCTTGGGAAGTATGTTGAAAAAATTATGGATGGAAAAAATCCTTCAGATTTTCAGTCGTTAAATTGATGAAAGCAACAGAACAAAAAGTTTTACGATTTATTAAGGATAATAATCTTATTTCTGATGGCGATAAGATTCTTATTGCATTAAGCGGCGGACCCGATTCCGTTTTTCTTCTCCATTTTTTAAATAAATTTAAAAAAAAATTTAAGATCGAAATCGGAGCTGTTCATATTAACCATTTATTGCGCGGACATAATTCTGACAGAGATGAGTTGTTTTGCAGAACCATATGCAATGAATTAAAAATCCCATTTTATTCTTTTCGTGCAAACGTAAAATCTTTTGCTAAAAAAAATGGATATTCATTAGAGGTTGCTGGTAGAAAGATTCGCTACAAATATTTTGAACAAATCGCTGCTTCCAAAAAATTTTCTAAAATTGCAACTGCGCATAATGCCGATGATAACGCAGAAACCGTTTTACTAAATATCATAAAGGGCACAGGAGTAAAAGGGATTGCAGGGATTCCGATTCAGCGGGATAAAATTATAAGGCCGATTTTATGCTTAAGCAAAAATGAAATTCTGCAATATCTGGAAAGAAATAAATTTGAATATCGTATCGATGAATCAAATCTTTCTAATGATTATGAAAGAAATTTTTTAAGGAATGACATTATCCCTTTAATACAAAAAAGAATAAATCCATCTTTTACTGAAACCTTACTTAATTCATCAATAAATTTTCAGCGGCTAAATTTATTTTTAGTAAAAATATTGGATGAGTTAAAGTCCAGTGTTGATATTAGCCCGGATAAATTTGTTTCTTTGCCTGAAAATCTAATTTGCAATACCGATGAGTTTTTAATTCATCAGCTTATTAAAAATTTAATTGATGAAAATTTTAATGTTCAGACTGGGTATAATGACTTAAGGAAAATATTATCTTTAAAAAATAAACAGTCCGGAAAATCGGAAGAGCTTTCAAATAATTTATTAGTGCTAAAAGATCACGATCGAATAGTCATTGCAAAAAATAAATCGGTACAAAAGAGTTTTGAAAAACAGATTCAAATCGGTGAAACAATTCAAATCAATAAAAAAAGTTTAACAATTGAGGAAGTACCAAAAAATAAAATCAAGATTGAGAAGGACACATATATCGAGTTTATTTCTGCAGATAAAATTAAAGGAGCGTTTTTAGTAAGGAACTGGAAAAATGGTGATAAATTTTATCCTATCGGAATGTCTGGAACTAAAAAGCTTTCGGATTATCTAAATGATGTCAAAATAAATTCGTCAGAAAAGAAAAATCAATTGGTTCTGCTTAACGGAAATAAAATTATTTGGGTTATAGGGCAGCGGCTTGATGATAGGTTTAAAATCACACCAACAACAAAAAAGGTTTTAAGATTATGTCTGAAATAAATCATAACTCTGCAAATAAACTTGTTATCAATAATGACGTTTTTATACCGTTTCTATCGGAAGAGACTCTTCAAAAACGTATTAAAGAATTGGCTGACCAGATTTCTGAGGATTATAAAAATAAACTTCCAATTTTTATCGGCGTTCTTAATGGTGCGTTTGTATTTATGGCAGACCTGATTAAAAATGTTTCCATAAACTGTGAAATAGATTTTTTCAAACTTTCAAGTTATGGTGATTCAAAAATTTCTTCGGGTAATGTGCGCATGCTCAAAGAGTTGAATTGCGATGTGAACGGAAGAGATATTATTATTGTTGAGGATATTGTGGATTCAGGGCTGTCAATTAAGTATATCGAACAGATTTTCAGTAAGCATACTCCTACCAGTATGAAGGTTTGTTCGCTTTTAATGAAACCGGATAGTTTAAAATATGATGTTAAAATTGATTATATTGGATTCAAAATTCCAACAAAATTTGTTATCGGGTATGGATTAGATTATGCCCAAAAGTATAGAAATCTTAAATCAATATATGTTCTAAGTGATGAGGAATAAATAAATCAATGGATTATAATTTTAGAAAATTTTTTATGAGTGATAATAATAATAAACCAGGCAACAAAGCGCCTAAAGGTAATGGACCCAACAGACCAGACGATAATTTTGATTGGTCTAAAGTAATCAGAATGGTTTTTGGTTGGGGAGCAGTTATTGTAGCTGCAGTAATTGTAATGCAGGTTTTTAGATCCAGTGCTGAAACATACACTGAGATTCCATTTAAAGAATATGAAAATGTACTTAACCAGCCAGAAAATATTAAATCAGCAAAAATCATTAAATCTGATGTTAATGATTATTCATTCAAAGCTGAATTAAATAATCCAATGACTGTGCAGGTTAATGGAAAACCGGTTACAGTAAAAGCGATTTCAGTTTACATCCCGGAACCGATGATTAAGGATCAGGAAGCAATTTGGAAAGCTAAAGGATTAGATTATTCGTTTGATAAAGAATCAAATGAATGGATGAATGTACTGATCGGATTTTTACCCTGGATTCTGATAATTGCAGTCTGGGTAATTATTATGAGAAGAATGCAAGGACAGGGTGGCGGAACACGTGGAATTTTTTCCTTTGGGAAAAGTAAAGCAAAATTAATTACACCATCCAGCAAAAGAGTAACTTTTAAAGATGTTGCCGGAACTGATGAAGCTAAAGTTGAACTTCAGGAAATTATAGAATTTTTAAAAGAACCAACTAAGTTTCAAAAACTTGGCGGAAAAATTCCAAGAGGCGTTTTGTTATTAGGACCTCCCGGAACAGGAAAAACATTATTAGCCCGCGCTGTGGCCGGCGAAGCAGGCGTTCCGTTTTTTACAATCTCCGGTGCTGATTTCGTTGAAATGTTTGTCGGTGTTGGTGCAAGCCGCGTTAGAGATTTATTTGAGCAGGGTAAGAAAAATGCGCCCTGTATAATTTTTATCGATGAGATTGATGCTGTTGGAAGACATCGTGGTGCAGGATTGGGCGGCGGACACGATGAACGTGAACAAACTCTTAATGCTCTGCTTGTGGAGATGGATGGATTTGAACAGAACA
>OEIU01001371.1_pt1 | contig 16014 bp, 20 predicted proteins | sample 1539221 | NCBI WGS metagenome assembly OEIU01 (sample SAMN03792071, study PRJEB22550) | activated sludge metagenome | feature: wastewater treatment plant; material: activated sludge; isolation source: Wastewater treatment plant of a petroleum refinery complex | place: Argentina: Zarate | collected...
GTGATGGCGATCGCAAGCAAAAGGGCGGTCGCCAGCGCAAGTCCACCGGCAAGAGGCTTTTTGATAAATGTCTTGCGAGCAAATGAGCGCCGGACAAGGCCGATTGTAATCATTTTGAAGAGTGTCGATCCATGAAGTGGAAAGGATCGACTGAACAAAATTCCGCATTCTGTTCTCTCTTCCGACTATGTGCGGTTTCTAGACTTCCGACCGACGTCGTGCGACAAAATGACTTCTATGAGTTTCCCCGAGTTCCGCGAGAAAACAGCCCCTTCACGCCGACTGAACAGAATGCGGAAATCCGTTCACCGGCCGCCCCGCGACAGGAGAGGGCCCTGGGGCCTCCGGGCCCGATCGGGCGCGCGCAAATATCTGACCCCCGGCGAGAGACGGCGCTTCATGGCGACTGCCGCCACCTATCCAGCGCCGGTTTGCACGCTCTGCCTGGTGCTGGCGCACACCGGCTGCCGCCTGTCCGAGGCCCTCGCGCTGACGGCGGCCGACATCGACCCGCAACGCGGGCTTGTCGCCATCCGCTGCCTCAAGAAGCGCGGAGAAACCGTGATCCGCGAGGTGCCCGTCCCGCCCCTGTTCATCCGGCAGCTTCGACGCGCGCACGCGGCGGCGTTCAGGGCGGTTGAATCCGGCCGCCTGTGGCCGTGGGGGCGCACCCGCGCCTGGCAGCTTGTGAAGGCCGTGATGCGCGCGACCGGCCTTTCAGGACTCCCGGCCACGCCCAAGGGACTGCGGCACGCCTTCGGCGTTCATGCCGTCCTGTCGGGGGTCCCCCTCCCGCTTCTGCAGAAATGGCTCGGCCACGCCGATATCGCCACGACGGTGATCTACACCGATATCGTCGGCCGCGAGGAAATCCGCGCCGCGCGCCGCATGTGGTGACTGCAGACGCTAGAAATCCGCGTCGAGCGTCCTGATCCGGGCCCATTCCGCCGCATCGAGCGCGGCCTTGAGCACGGCGTCCACCTGGTCAAGATAGCTCATCCACATCGGCCTGCCGGCATAGCGCACGCGCGGCCCGCTCCCTGGGCGTTTTCATCGGCGACCTCTCGGCTTCAACCATCACGTTTCCACGTGGTGACGTTATAACGTCAGATGCGTGACCCGGCCCGCTGACGGGTCGGCAAAGGCTCCCTTTTCGCATTTTACACGCTCCGGACGGCCGTAGGCTTGATTCGTTCGCGCCACGACAGAACGACGACAGTGGCGCGGGCGCAGACTTTGGCCGTGTGATTTGGAGCCATCGACCATGCCGCCGCTTTTCCGCTCCCCGCTGGTGGACGCCGCCTCACGGGTCAAAGGCCCGTGGGGATTGGCGGCATTCGTGTTCGCCGTCACGGTGGAGCTATGGCTGGATTGGAGACAGAAAGTCCGCGCCGGGCGGCATCCTGCGGCGCAAGAGGCGTCCAAGCCGCTTGGAGTGGGCGCGCGGGGAGACTTACCCGCCGCGCAGGGGCGAAGCGTCTCACGGCGCGCGGATACTGATCCTCAGCACGGAGGCCACGTTTGACTGCCCCGGAATTAGGCGAGAACCGGGACAAGCAGACTGTACTGCCTTATCGTGGCCTTATGCGCTCCAAATCCCCCCGCATAAATACATATAAAACAGTTAGTTACGCATTAGCTCTCTTCTGCCTGCTCCTCGCCCACCCCGCCCACGCCATCGCCACCGGCTGCGCCACCCCCGCCAGCAACACCACCTACTACGTCCCCACCAAGCAATCCTGCGGCGGCGCCAGCGTGCTGGTCTCGGACAGCCTGATGCCCGAATGGACGGCGGGCACCTCCAGCGCGCACGGTTGCGACGCCCTCTCCGCCGGGATGCTGCGCTACCAGGACGCGCTGATGCAGTTCTGCGACGGCACCGCCTGGCAGAACCTTTACAGCACGGGCAGCAACGGATTAGGCCTTGGCGACCGCATCACCTCCGGCACCACTTCCCTCGTCGCCGTCAGCGCCACCGGCTACGTCTCCCTCACGCAGGCGGGCGTGAATACGGGTTGGTTCGACCCCACCCTCGGCCTCGTCACCCTCGGCGTCAGCACCACCGGCCCGGTGTCGGCAACCACCGCCTACTTCAGGGGTTCAGTGAAAATCGCGCGCGATTTAGGGGCAGGGACTGCGGGCGGGCAATTGGTTATCCAAGGCGCCGGCAATGGTAACAAGCAACTTTGGGCGGGTGTTGATACCACAAACAACTATGGAGTTCTGCAAGCATACTTCCAAGGAAGCTCCCCTTTGCCATTAAGTTTGAATCCCTCCGGTGGCAACGTCGGCATCGGTACTGCAGCCCCCGCCGCCACCCTTCAGGTCAGCGGCAGCTTCATCGTCAGCCAAACCGGACAAACGACTACGCCCAGCCTGTATGTGAGTGCGACGAGTGGATATGTGGGGGTGGGGACGAACAACCCATCAGCACCATTAGAAATTGTAGGCAAACTGGCGACCGATGTTCTCAAACTTACCACAACAAGCGGGGGCAAGTGGTCTGTCCGCAATTACATCTATGGAGTATCCAACGATGGCTTTTCTCTCTATGATCTAACCAATAACTCAACACGATTTGTCGTCCAGCAAACTGGTAACGTCGGCATCGGCACCACCGCCCCCTCCGCCACCCTCTCCATATCCGGCACAATGATCCTCGGCGTCTACGCCGCCGCCCCCGTCGCCTGCACAAGCGCCTACACCGGCATGTCCGCCAACGCCCTCCACGGCGGCTACCCCTGCTATTGCAACGGCGCCTACTGGTCGCCCGCCGGAGATATTTCGACGGCTTGCAACTGGTAGCTGGTCATTCGGCGGGGCCCTGAAGTGACTGCCGGCGGGGCCCCGAAGCGACTGCGCTTGATCGAGAGCGTCGACGGACGGCCACCCCGATGAAAGGCCTGACGTCCTGTTGTCAGGGGATGCCCTGACAACAGGATCATGGTGTTGCCGGACGCGTGGATCATGTGGTCCGCTGACCACAGTCCCCTTCCCTCTTGCTGGTTAACGGCTCGTTAACCCGGTCCTGTTATGACATGATCATGGCGTCCAAAGACAACAGGACCAGCCCGTCCTGTGATACAAGGATGCCCTGACCACATGACGATTCGTTTTCGCGGCCGGGAGCAAAGGATCACGGGACGCAAGGATACGAGGATCATGGCATCAAAGGTTCACAGGGTCAGGGCATCATTGCATCCCCGGACCACAGGACAAAAGGACAGCGACATGAAGGTCATTTCGTTCGTGACGCAGAAAGGCGGCAGCGGCAAGAGCACGCTATGCATCTCACTCGCGGTCGCCGCCGAGGAAGCCGGCCGCAGCGTCTGCATCCTGGAAATGGATCGCCAGGCGACCATTACCGAATGGATGCAGACCCGCAAGAAGGAAACCCCCGAGGTTGCGCAAATCGCGGCGCCAAACCTTGAGGGCGTGATCGAGCGCCTGCGCGGCGGCGGGTACGACTACGTCTTCATCGACACGCCGGGCGTCGACAACCCCGGCACCACAGCCGCCATCCGCGTCGCCGACCTTTGCGTCGTCCCATGCCGCCCGACGCCGGCGGACCTTCGGGCCTTCAAACCCACGCTGGCGGCCATCCAGCGCCTCGCCAAGGAGTTTGCCTTCGTCCTCAACCAGACCCCGCCGCGCAGCTACCGCGTGCGCGACACCGCCGAAGGCCTCGCGGTGCTGGGGATGATCGCCGACACCAACATCGTCATGCGCAACGACCACCAGGACGCGATCGGGGTAGGGCAGGGCGTCACCGAGTTGAACCCGGAAGGCCCGGCGGCCGAGGAAATCCGCCGTCTTTGGGCCTGGATCGACAACCGAATGAAAGTTATTCCCCATGTCAAAGCCGCCTAAGCTCGATTTCAAGTCGCTGGTCGCCGGGGGCGCCACGCCGGTCACGCCGGCGGCGGCCCTGGAGCCCGCGCCCGTCGTCGCGCAACCGACCGCCGAAGTGGTGGACCTGACTCCGCCTGCGCCGGAGCCGATCCAGACCGTTGGCAAAGCGGCCGGTAAACAGCCACCGCTAAAAAAACGGTCGGTCCAGCAAACCCTTTACCTCGACCAGTCCGTGCACGATCAGCTCCGGGAACTGGCGTTCCATGAACGCAAGGCAATGCACGCGCTTGTGCTGGAAGGGCTGGACCTGCTGTTCAGGAAGCGCGGCCTGAAGTCCCGCGCACAGCTTGAGAAAGTCGCCAGCTGATCCGTGGATCATGGCATCCAAGGACGCCATTAAGCCGTTCCTGCGCCGGATGCTGGCGGTCAGCCCGCGCCGGTATCCTGATCGCCGTCAGGCGCGCCGAAGTTTCGATACAGGGCTTCGTAATCCTGGCCCCCGATGAAGATATTCACAATGCGAACCCGCGCCGGTTCGACCAGATAGGCAATAACGCCTGACTTTTCGAACGGGACAGTGCGCAAGCCGGGCCAAAGGTCATCGCGGGGCCGTCCGCCGCGCGGAGCGTCTCCGATGCGGAGGCAGCGTGAGCGGATACGCGCAACGAAGCCTTCCGCGGTCGCATGGCTGAGACTGATGCGATAGACGCCCCGGTAAATGTCTTCCAGATCATACAATGCGGCGGCGCGGTAGGTCACCGGCAGCCGTTTCATGCGCCGCGTTCTTCCCTTGCATGGGCGAAGAAAGCCTGCATGTGCGCGTCAACTTCGTCCGACGTGAGGTCGGGACGCGGATCTTCAATAGAGCGTTTGACTCGCGCCCGGATCGCCTCAAGTCTCTCCGCGTCCTCGACACGCTGGCGTTGCCAGACACGAACCGCGTCCCGCATTGCTTCACTTGTGGAGGCATACTCCCCGGCCTCGACGCTTTCGCGGACCGCCCGGAGCATGTCCGGCGTCATGGTGATGCTGATTTTCTCAGCCGATTGCATCGGTCGACCCTTTCATTGGACACTTATGAAAGTAGGATAAAATCCGACCTGACACAAGCGTTCCCTTTCCGTTCCCGGCCTCATTGCCGCATGCGGCATGCGGGATATCCTTGGATCATGGTATCCAAGGATGCCATGAATTCTGGCGCTATCCTGCACATTCGCGTTGGCGCGACTCGCCGGACGGCGTAGGCTGTACATATGGCACGCACGACCCGGCTCACCCTGAAATCCCGCGAGGACTTTGCGGGTCTCAGCCTGCACGAAAAGAACGACTACCTGCAGGACGTCGCCCGCCAGGTGGTGGAGGCGCGCGGCGAGGAGTTCGTGCCGCTTGGCAAGGACGCCCTGAGCCGCATCCGGCGCTACTACAGCCGCCGCAGCATGGCGGACCTTAAGCTGGAAGAGCTGCCCGACGACGGGATACGCGACGCGCTCGGCCGGCTCGCAGAGGCGATCCGCTCGGAAGAGGTCCAGAAGGTTCTGCAACACGCGCTGCCGACGCCAAAGGAAACCGCGCCACGGAGCATCGTGCGCGAGCCGCCGATCGACGACGCCCAGCTCAATTTCTTCGTCCCCAGCATTCACGACGCGCCGATCAAGGACGACTTCAACCTGATGGATATTGCGCCTTTCGCCCTGTCTAAAACGACCGGGGAGGGGATTATCCGCTACGAGCTGAAGGACTCGATCATCACCGTGGAAGGCGGCGCGGAAGTTGGCCTGGCGACCGCCTACGACTACGACATCGTCATCAACATGATCTCGCACCTTGCCGAAGCGACCCGGCGCTACCGGATCGACGAAGGCAAAGGCCTGCGACCGTCGCTCCCGGCGCGGGTCTACCGGCCGGCCGCGTCGGAAATCCTGAAGTTCTGCCGCCGCGAGCTCGGCGGGAAGCAATACGAGGATCTGGAGCGGGCGCTTGACCGCCTGCAGGCGACGCGCATCAAGATCACCAACCTGAACGGCGGCAAGGACAAGCGCAGTGGCCGCCGCGAGACGGAATCCTTCCCGCTTATTGGCCGCTACAAGGTTGTGACGCGGACGGCGCAGTACCGCATCGACCAGGTCGAAATTGACATCCCCGCCTGGGTCTATGAAGGCGTGGTGAAGCCCGATGGCAAGCCGTCGATCCTGACCCTGAACCCCGACTATTTCCTGATTAACCGCCCGATTGCCAAGTTTCTGTACCGCCTGGCGCGCAAGGCTGCCGGCCAGACCGAGGCCCGCTACGGGCTCAGCGAGCTTCACAAGCGCAGCGGCTCGAAGCTGCCCCGCCACAAGTTCAAGCAGGCGATCGAGGAGATCGTCGCGTCGGCCGTCCCGCTGCCCGATTACGACCTTTCGCTCATCGAGGGCGAGAAAGAAACGCTGCTGCGCATGGTCAATCGCACCCGCACGATCAGCGGGGCGCCGCAGGCGGCGGTTTGACAGTTTTCCCGTACTTCGGTCCGGCCTTCTTTGACAAAACGCGCCGGCGAGCAGGGGAGGGGGCTTTGTCAAAAGCGCCGTACTTCGGTCCGCCCCATTTTGTCAAAACGCCGTACTTCGCACCGAGTCGGGCACGCGGACTCCGATCGGGCCTTTTGTCAATTTCGCCGTACTTCACTCCGCGAGTTTTTGACAAAAATCGCCATCAGGCTTGCGGCAAAGTTATCCACAGGGCATCCGAAATTTGGCAATGATGACCGTACATCAATCCCGTCCAAACCGTACATCAATCCGTCAACGCCGTACTTCAATCCGTCATGACCGTACATCAATCCGTCAGCACCGTACATCACTCCAAAAATGACCTGATTTCGCCCGGATTTCCGAGGGTTTCCGGATCTAAAACTATATAAAACTTATATATAAAACTATAAAAACAGATTTTTAAAACGCTAGCGCTGACATTTTTAAATTGGGATTTGAAAGAAGGAGTAGGGAGATAGCTCCGCTGTCAGGGCACAGCGGAAGCGATTTGCAGACGTTTCCCCGTCTGGCATGAGACATCCATCGCTGCGGGGGCGAAAATGGACGGAAGCGCCTCCCAAGAAGGAAAGCCGTCCCTGACCGGAACGGCTCCCCAACCTTTACGGTCATCGCCGTCCCCGGCTGTACCGTGCCGCCAGTGAATCACGCCGCCGGAGCGACCGCAAGGCGAGGGCTCAAAAGGGAGGCGGCGCAGGTTGTATACGAACCTCCCCAACCTTTCCCAAATATCCTCGGGGGTGTGGGGGCAGACAGCCCCCACCAATAGAGCTGCAATTCGATTGAGCGCCCTCCGGGCGCAGCTCGGACCTCCGGATGGCACGATGGGGGTGCAGGGGGCGGAGCCCCCGCGGCGCCAATTTTCAGTGGCACAGCGGCCCAAGGTAGAGCGCCAGCTCGGCCGGCAGGATCTTCGCGACGACGGCGCCGACCATCAGGACCACGCCGACTGCGCGGGTCGACTCCAGCACGAGGCAAAGGGCGCCGATCGTGAGACCGACCGCCGGCACGGCATGCCCCAGAAAGGCATAGATCCAGCTTTCGAGATAGCAGCCGATAACCGGCCGCCAGCCGAAATGCACCAGGCCGGCATCGAGAGCGAGCCCGGCCATAAAGAGCAGCGCGATCGTCACCAGGTAGCTGCCGAGGTGCCGGCGTGCGGTTGCGGTGGAAGAGGACATCGGTTCGGTCTCGGGGTTTTGCAGACGTGGCGGGGAAACGACAGGGGAGGGGTGATGGACGGTTGCGGGTGTAACAGCGCACTTATACATTGCTGCGCAACATAGGTGCACCGCGGGCCGCCTCGGGCGGAGGACCGCGGTAAGGTGTCGCCATGAGGCGACAGCTGAATACGGGAGGACGCCAATGGCGTCGTACCATTTCGCGGTCCAGGTCCTGAAGCGCAGCAAGGGTCATAGCGCGGTGGCCGCGGCGGCCTACCGTGCGCGGACCGCTCTCAAGGACGAGCGGACCGGCGAGGTGCAGGACTACCGCCGCAAGGACGGTCTCGCCCACACCGAGATTATGCTGCCCGATGGCGCCGCGCCTTGGCTCGCCGATCGGGAGCGTCTGTGGAACCATGTCGAGGCGATCGAGAAACGCCGCGACGCGCAGCTGGCGCGGGAAATCAACATGGCGCTGCCGCACGAGCTCGACGACGGCCAGCGGGTCGCGCTGGTGCGCGGGTTCCTCCGGGAGCATTTCGTGTCCAGGGGTATGGTCGCCGACTTCGCGATCCACCGGCCGCCGAAGGACAGCCCGCTCAACCACCACGCCCACGTCATGCTGACCCTGCGGAAGGCCACCCCGGACGGCCTGTGGCGCGTCAAAACCCGCGAATGGAACAGCGACGAGCTTCTGAGCGCATGGCGCGCGGCATGGGCCGGCGCCCAGAATCACGCGCTTGCTCGCGGCGGGCATCGCGATCGGGTTGACCACCGCACACTCGACGCGCAGCGGACCGAGGCCGCAGACAAGGGCGATCACGGCCTCGCAGCCATTCTTGACCGAGCGCCGGAAATTCATGTTGGCGTCCGCGCGCGGTCCACCGTGCGCGCCGGGCACCAGCCGGCCAGCCGTGAGCGCGCCGTCGATTACCGCAAGCAGCCGCGGCTGCGGGACGGGGAAAAGCGCGCCGGCCGGGCCGCGCGTGTTGTCGATTACCCGAAGATCGATCGGGGGACGCGGCTGCGCTGGAATGCCGCCCTGAACGAGATCAACCGCGCCCGCGCGGCCGTGAAGGCCGAAAAGCGCGAGCGGCAGGCCGCGCGCTTCCGCACCCATGAAATGCGCGCCGAGCGGCGCATCCGCGAGCTGGATCGCAAGATTGCCGACGCGCGAACCTCCGGGTTCAGTTTTCTGAAGCCGAAGGTGGATATCGGCCGGCTGCTGCGGCAGCGCAGCCATGCCGTCGCGCGCCGCGACCTCGCCCGCGTTCTGCTGGGCGACATCGAGCGCACGCTGGCGCGGATCCTGGGGGCTTCCCGTACGCGGCATGAACGGTCGCGGCTCCTCTCGCGTGCCTGGCTCCCGGCCGAAAGCGGCCGGGGCAGGGGGCTGTTCTAGGCGGATGGCTGCAGATCGTGCGGCCAGGACGGCGTTGGACGCGGCGCCGGAGCGCGCTTGCGCCAGCGGTCCCAGCGACCGAACCAGCGGAAAACCCGGAAGTACCGGATCTTGCGCGCGAGGATCGGGTGCCGGACCGGGCCGTTCGTGAAAATCAGGGCTTGGTCGCGCGGCATCCGGAGGATTTCCGAGGGGTCGATCAGCATGCGGCCGGTCTCGGACAGGCCTTCGTTCTTCGAGTGCTGAATCAGATCGACGTTGCGCTGTGACAGGCCGTGCGAGCGGCTGAGGCGCGTGGTGTTGCCGATCGATTCCGCGAGCATCTTGGCCGTCGACAGGTCGTTCACGCCGAACGCGACTTTGCAGCCGGCGTTGGCGAGCATGGAGCGGGCCTTCGGATAGGTCCGCTCAACCTGGTCGAGATCCTGAAAGATCAGCAGCAGCCGCGCATATGAAGCGAGATAGCCGACGCCGGTCTCGAGCGGCTCGAGGTGGCCGAGCGCCGCGGCCTCGTCGAACAGCAGCAGGGTAGGGGTGCGCGGCGGCGCCTCGCTTTTGGCGCGCGTCATCGCCGCCAGCGCGCTGCCCATCATCACGCGCATGAAACTCGCGTAGATCGGCAGCTTTTCCTCGTCGACCACGATGTAGAGCGTCGCGGTCTCGCGGTTGAAATCCATCATCGAGAACGACGAGCGCTGGCTGACAAAGCCGGCCGGGCGGTCGGCCGCCCAGATCCCGATCGCCTTTTCCGCGTTGCTCATGACCGACCGGAATTCGTCATTGGCGCCGGCGCCGAGAAAGCTGGTCATGAGCTCGCGCAGGGTAGGGGGACCGAGCGTCGCGCCTTCCTTGAAGACCGGCTCCAGCCCTTCGATGCCGAGCGCGACAAGGCTGCGCACCTTGGCAAGGTTCCGGAGTTCGCCGTCCTTCGGATAGCGGTGCAGGACATACAGGATCAGGGCCTGCAGGAGATCCGTCGCGCGCTTGTCCCAATGCGCGCCGGTGCGATCGGGCAGGATGACAAGCTTCGCGAGCTCCAGCGCATCGTCGGCTTCGTGGATCGTGCCGACGCGGACCATGTCGAGCGGGTTGAAATGGTCCGACAGCGCGGGATCGGTGACGTTCAGCGTGAAGACGTTGCCGCGCCGCGCGCGGTCGCGGGCCGTAATCGCGTGATTTTCGCCCTTGGGATCCGTGCAGATGATGCTGCCAGGCCAGTCGAGCAGGGCAGGCACTACAATCCCCGTTCCTTTCCCGCTGCGAGTCGGAGCAAAAACAATGGTGTATCCGTCGCCGTTGAACCGCAGGAAGCGGCCGAGCTTCTTGCCGATGATCAGGCCGCGAGCGCCCCACAGGCCACCCCAGGCGATTTCCCAGGCGTGTGCCCAGCGGGCGGTCCCGTAGGTGTCGCCGGCGCGGCGCATCGACGCGGCCACGCCGCGGCTCGCCATCGCGGCCAGCCACCAAAGCACCCGGACGGAATGCTTCACCAGAAGCACGATCGTCCGGAGCAGCAGGCGCAAGACATCCATGGGTTCAAATCCTTGGGCGGAATTGATTGTCGGGGAAGGGGGGCTGCCCGGCTGCTATGCAGCGCCGTCGCCGAACTTGCGCGGCCGGGTGCGCGCTGGTTTCATTTCGCGGGTCTGACCGAGGCGGAGGCGATCAATCCTTTCCTCGATCACGCGGATGGGGGTGATGATGTCCTGCCGCCGCTCGATGAGATGCTCGCGTTCGCGGATAACGTCCGGCAGGCGGTCCAACGCTTCCTTGGCGCGGCGTCGACCGGCGGGAGTTACACCGCGCATGCGGCCGAACTCGAATGCCGCAGACACGAGACTGAGCTCGGTGACGTGCTTGATGGCGACCTCCGCGCCCCGGAATCTGAGGAGACGGTCAATTCCCCTTCGTGCTCGCGCGGGATTGGCGAAGCTTTGTCCAATTCCGCGATCGAGCGTTGAGCCGTTCACGTCGATTGCGAGTTGAATTTCGCGATAGAAATCGCGCGCAGCAAGGAGGGAGCGTTGCTCCTCCTCTAGCTCAACGTGGATCATTTCACTTGCTAACATAGGCTTTTTATCCTATACTAAGGGCATGCTAAGTGCTTGCCTTGATTGGGGATATCTCTGGTATGACCGGGTAATGAGCCGGTTCGATCCGCCGCCGCCGCGGACCTACGAGGAGTTCGAGGCTTACTTCCGAAAGAACCCGTGGGGACTGGAAATCTTGCGGAATTGCGCCGTCCGAGACCTGGAGCGCCGGCGCGAGCGCGGTGAGCGTCTCCACGACGCTTGATGGTGACCGGCGGCGTGCCGCCGGTCTATCTTTCGGGATACCCAGAGCGCCGCGATAGCGGCGCAGAGGGCGCGACCGAGGCCGAATAGCACTTGAATCATCGCCTGCAGGATGATCGCCGTGAGGCGGCCGGCGATGTTCACGAGAGCGGACAGGAGCTGCATCAGGGGCTCCAGCCCATCGGCAGGTTCTCAAGGAACACGAGCCGTCCCGTCGCTCTGCTTATGCCGTAACGCCGGCAGGCATAGCTGATCGGGTGCTGGTAGATTCCGGTCAGATGAAACGTCTCATCCTCGATCCGACCCCAGCGCATGACGCAATGCTCAATACCAATGAGTTTGCCGTGCATTGGCCCAAGCGGATCGTGCATAAGGGGCTCTGTGCGGGCTAACGCGGCCTCGATCTTCTCGTTGTCGGGAGTGCGTCGCTCGTAGGGGTCCGAGCGTTGCGCATGGACTAGAAGTTCGCTCAGCCAGTAGCTGTCTCTGACCTGTAATTGGCTCATTTCGGTTCTCCAGGTTTAGGGGAGAAGCGGGGCGGAGCGTTGCGCCGCCCCGCTTATGTTTAGCGGAGGCGGGCAAGTCGACGGGGAAGCCGGTTTTTCCGGCTGAGCCCCCACAGATCCTCTCGGCTGCTGAAAGGGCTCCGGTAGACGAAGCCCAGCGAGCCGTCGTGGGTGTATTTCTCACGCAGTCGGATTCCCGGCAGGCGGTACGTTACGGCACCTGACCGGAGTTCGTACATCGGTGGCCGCAGCGCGAAGATAGCGCGCACTTCCGAATCTGAGAATTTTCGTGTCGAAATGCGTACCGACCAGGGTGATAGTATATGGAACAGCGTGTTTGACATCGTTCATTCCCTTTGACTGCGCCTGCTCATCGAGGCGCAGCCCATTTTCGGAAGAACGTGCTGGCGAGATATGTTAATTTTTGTAATGCAGGGGTTCGAGCAAAAATTAATAAGCTTCTGATATCTTAATAAGGTTGTTCGGGGTTAGCTGATGCGGGAGCGTGTTAAAGATCCGAGCAAGCGGAAAAAGCCGCGGTCGATTTCGCTTAGCGACGAGCAGATCAAAGTTATCTCCGATCTCGCGAAGGCGCATCCTGAAAAATTCGGCGGCCACATTAGCCGAGTGGTTCAGCATCTTGTTGAATTTTATAGCGAAAACCGCCCAGCTGGGGAAGTTGAGACAATCGACGGCCAATCTATCGAACGCATAGTGGCTCTATTTCGAATGAGCATTATGTTTGAGTATGTAGATGTAGTAGAGCTTCAAAAAAGATTTTGTGGGTGGTTATTTTATGAGTCTTTCGAGCTTAGAGAGATTTTCAAAGATTTTCGGGGGTATAAAATCGCGATCGAGAGCTTTAATGACTTAGATTTGGATCATAGTGAAAAACTCTCTGCGATACAAACGTGTCTAGAGCTCGGTTCGATCGCTCGCTCTGGATTAGTAGCGGCGTCAATGCTCGACTCGTTAGCAGAAATAGGATCAAATTATTTAGATAAACGTAATATATTATCTAAATTCATCGCATCAAAAAGAGGAAACACCTATGAAAAGACGATTGCCGGACAATACCCTCATATTAGTTGGTTCCTTGATCCGGATTCGCTACACGCGTCAATTGGGTTCATGATAACGCGGCAGGACAAACTGTTTGATTTGATTGTGGCAGGTCTATTAGGGCTGTTCGCGGAACCGATGCCGATGCCCGATAAAAATGAGGAGCTTGACCAACGCCAAGTTCTAAAATCGTACGCTAAATCATTTTTGGAAGAGGCCCCGCGACGCAGTAGCGTCAGCAGGGCCCTTCGATCATAGAGGTTCGACAAATTGACCATTATCGTCCTCTGAGCCGGCCAAACTCGCGGGAGGTGAAGCTATAGCTTGGCTCTCGTCCGAAAAGCTCAGTTCAAGCATGAACATTGCCAGAGAACCGCGAATGATTGAGATGATTGCTTCGAAAGCCATCATCTCTTGTCGTAGGTGCATATCCTGAGGCCCAATAGGGTAGGCGCAGGATGATGTGATTTCAAACTCAATTGCGCGGATCCGACGATGCGCTGTCCCCGCTATCGAGAGGTAGCTCGCGATGGTTGTTTCCATGTTGTGGGATGAGGGTCCCCGCATGACGCCGGGGGCGTTGCGGGCAAAAAGCCAGGTGAGATTTACAGGCTCAGTGTGGGGCTAGGAATATAAACTGCAAGAGCCTAGGGCAGTTTTTTCATTCAGGTGTCCCGAGCTTGCGAGCCGTGCCGGCTAACGACCCAAAGATTTCAACGCGCATCGCGAGACCGGTATCAAATCGAATGCGGCGCATGCTCGCGTTAAAGACGAGATAGCGAAAACCACTGTCCGGCACCGTAAACCAGCTCAGCAGCGAAAATCGCCAGAGGCTGCGCTTGTCGCGCCAGGTGACGATCGCGACCAGCACGGGATCCCCTGCCCGGTCGTACGCTCGCCGCCAGCCCTCGAATTTTGCCGAGGGATCGCGGGCTTGCTGTTCCGTCACGAAAGCCTTGAAGGCCTCCGCCGGCCGCACGTCGCTGACGAAATGCGCCTTGAGTTGATCCGCGAAGGTTTCGCCCTGCCATAAGGCCGGGTCGATCGTGAGTTCCCTGGGTGTCATGAGAATTCCCCTGCCCCGCATGCGCCGCGAGGCGTTGCGGGCCGGAGGCCAAAACGGGAGTTGTTCCGCCAGCAGTCTGGCGAGCGCGCGCCTTGTCGACAAGCGCCCGTGCGCGCCGATTAGGCGTCGGCGACGCCCTGCCCTTTCCCACGGATGCTGATGCCGTGCTGCGGACTGGATTTCTTCAGGCTCTCGCAGGTGTTCCCTGCCCCGCCGCGGCCGGAACGGACGGGAGATGCGCCAGTCCCTGTCCTGGTCAATAGGCTGCCCGCTCCGTTCGGCTTCGCCTCCCGTGTTGCCGTGACCAGGAATCGGCCCCAGGGCCTCAGCTGACCGTCGCCTGAAATCTCCCGACCGGCCGCGAATGGCGTGGCCGGAGAAACCAACGGGAGAACCCCAAATGAAGAAAACCCAACGCAGCAGCCGGCCCACCCACTCCGTCTTCGTGGTGGAGGGCGAGGGCGAAAGCGCCTTCTGGACCAAAATCGGCAGCGCCTGGCAGCATGAGGACGGCGAAGGCCTCAACCTGCAGCTGCTGGCGGTCCCGCTTGGCGGCCGGCTTGTGATCCGCAAGCCCAAACCGCAGGCGCAAGGGGGAGCGGGGGAATGACCCCTGCCGCCTCCCGGCGGTTCCGGGTCTACCTGACCCGCTCGCAGGGCTACACCGCGGAAATCAAGGCGCCGAGCGCCGAGGCCGCGGAAATTATCGCAGCCTTCCTGGTCGAAAACGACATCTGGGAGCACGCGTTCGATCTCGAACACTCGTTCGACGACATGATCGAGGCGGAGTGTATCGACGCGGAGGTATCGGCATGAGGCCCCTCCCCTCCTCTGAAATGTGCAACACCATTCGGCATGGCGACTGCGTGAAGCTGATGCGGCGCATGGAGACCGCGAGCGTCGACTTCGTCCTCACGGATCCGCCGTATCTGTGCCGCTACCGCGACCGGGCCGGCCGGACCGTCCGTAACGACGACAACGGCCGCTGGCTTGTGCCCGCCTTCGCGGAAATGCACCGGCTGCTGAAGCCCGACAGCTTTTGCGTCAGCTTCTATGGCTGGCACGTCGCCGACCAGTTCTTCGAGGCCTGGCGCGCCGCGGGATTCCGGATCGCCGGGCATATCGTGTTCCCGAAGCCCTACTCGTCCTCTGTGCGGTTCCTGCAGCACCGGCACGAGCAAGCCTATCTCCTGGCCAAGGGAGACCCTCAGACGGCCTCTGAGGCGATTTCCGACGTGCTGGGCTGGTCCTACTCCGGAAACCGGCTACACCCCACCCAGAAGCCCGTAGAAGCGCTCCGGCCGCTGGTGCGGGCGCTCTGCCCCGCCGGCGGGCTCGTCCTGGACCCGTTTTGCGGATCCGGATCGTCCTTGGTGGCCGCGAAAGCTGAGGGGCGCGCGTTCCTCGGGATCGAGCTGGACTTCCGTTATTGGCAGACTGCCAGGCGGCGGCTTTTGCCGTGATGCTCAAAGGCCCGCGGTTACGCGGGCCTTTTGAATGTGCTTAGCTCGTGGAGCTCCTGGACCGCTCGCATGAAGTACAAGCTGACCGTTCCCGTCTTTGCGGCTGCCGCCGTGGCGGTGGTGGTCGAGCGGTATGGCTATCAACTCCGTTGGGCTCTCGCCGCAGCTTGTCTCGCGTTCTTGGGCCTCGTTGCGGTTTCGATTTGGTTTCCTGCCCGCCCGCCCGCGCCAGCTTGGAAGCCCACTGAGCCCCCTCTCCCGTCGAAAAAACCAAAGTTTGTGCCGCGACCGGATGGCCGGATTGCCGAGTTGCGCAAGAAGTTCGGTGTGCCCTTGGACGCGCCGCCTGGCGGACCGGTTCGCGATCCCGACGAACCATTGCTCTGAGCCCTGGATTCCGCACCAGCGGCCAGGCCTCAAGGCGACCCTTCGGGCGCTCACGCGGCCTTGACCCCCGGCCGCCAGCGCGGGGTTCTGCTCGACAGGACAAAGCCCTAGCTCTGGGCTTTGTCAGCCTGATGCATGCAATTCTGTGGCAAAGCTCGACAGCTATGGTATGTTTTCGGCATGGCTTCGACGAAAACCGCCCCAAAGAAAGCTGCTAGCTTCGTGCTGGGGCGCGGCCGGCTGGAGAAAATCAGCGCCGTCGAAGGCATCAAGACTTCCAAGGCGACCCGT
>OEIU01001372.1_pt1 | contig 16008 bp, 11 predicted proteins | sample 1539221 | NCBI WGS metagenome assembly OEIU01 (sample SAMN03792071, study PRJEB22550) | activated sludge metagenome | feature: wastewater treatment plant; material: activated sludge; isolation source: Wastewater treatment plant of a petroleum refinery complex | place: Argentina: Zarate | collected...
AGCCGGGGGGCGGGGCCGCCACCTGTGGCCGGGAGCGCGACCCTCCCGGGGTGCCGCCGGACCGCCGCTACCTCTGGCGCTGGCGCAGCGGCAGGCAGCTCTCGTTCGACGAGGAGGGGCGGCTCACCGCCGTCGAAAGCCCGTATGGTCTGAGCCTGTCGCTCGCCTACCAGCCGGTTTCCGGGCTGCTCGAACGCGTGTCGGCGCGCAGCGGCCTGGCGCTGCGCTTCGAGTACTTCGGGGAGTCCGACCGTGTCCGGGGCGTGCCGGGCGCCTGGCCGGGCCGGCTGGCCGCGGTGCTCCAGCCCGACGGTACGCGCGTCCGTTACCGGTACGACGAGACCGGGCTGCTGGCCGAGGTGCTGCATCCGTCGGGCGAGAACAGCCGCTTCATCTATGACGACCCCGTGACTCCGCACGCGGTGACCCGCTGGACCGATGGCGAAGGCCGGCCGCGCGGCGACTATCGCTATGACCAGCAGGGCCGGGCGGTCTATTCGGCGCGAGCGGGCGGCGTCGACGCGGTCTGGGTGGCTTACCGGCTTCCCGCGCGGGCCGGCGACCCCGGCGAGACCCGCGTCGTCGATTCGGCCGGCCGCGCCAGCCTCTTCGTCTGGCGCTATCTGATGCGCACCCACCAAGCGATGATCGTGTCGGCCAGCGGGGATGGCTGCACCGCCTGCCCGCCGGTCGGCGTAGAGCGCCGCTACGATCGTGACGGGCGGTTGATGGAGGAAAGTTTCGGGAACGGCGTGTTGCACATCGTCCGATTGCACGGGCGACTCGCCGAGTTGCGCGCGGTGCAGGGGGCCAGCGCCAGGTCGCGGATCGGAGTGCGGCCGGAGCCGTCGGCCGCATCCGCGGCATTCGTTCGCTATCGCCATGCGAGCGATGATCCCGACGCGCCGCTGGCGGCGATCGAGGTTCCGTCCGTGGCGCCCGGCCGGGTGCGCCGCGTGCGATTCGAGCATGACGAGGCCGGCCGGGTCACGGGGCGCATCGAGTCGGGCTTCGCCCCCGATCTGCGATCGCTCGGCCGTGACCTGATGCCCACGCGATGGCTGCCGATCGAGCGGCGCACCACCTATCGCTGGATCGGACACGGCAGCGCGCAAGGGCGGCTCGAAGCCGTCGACGGGCCGCTGGCCGGCGGCGGCGACAGCATTCGTCACGAATACGATCAGCGCGGCTGGCTGATCGCCACCCTCCGTCCAGAGGGCATCGCCGAAAGGTTCGTGCGTGACCGTTACGGCCGGGTGAGCGAGTGGATCGATCCGGTGGGGGTCGTGCAGCGTCACGAATACGACGCGACCGGCTCGCTGTCGGCGGTCGAGCGCGGCGGCCTGCGCGCCTCGATCGACTACGGCCGCGGGGTCATGCATCCCAGCCTGCACAGCCCTGTGCTGGGCGTGTTGCACTTCGCATTCGACGATGCCGGCCGCCTCGCGTCGGTCACCGATGCGCTGGGCGGCCGGCTCGAGGTCGAGCACGACGACAGCGACAACCGGCTGCTGCGCTCGCGGATCGGCAGACAGGTGGCCGGTGGGCCGACGACGATCGTCGATGCCGGTCCGGGCGAACGGCCGGTTCCGCCGAACCCTGCCGCCTGGGGCAGCGGCAGTTCCGGCGTCCGGCATACCGGCGATGGCCGCACGCTGTTCACGATCGCCGGCCGGCCGCGGACGATCTGGCTGCGCGACGATTTCGGTCGCCTGGTCGCACAGGGCAGCGCCGAGCATGGCGTGCTGTTGCATCGTCACGACGAAGCAGGGCGCCGCATCGCGTCGGCCGATGCCGAGGGCGTCGTCGTCGTGCGCCGCTTCGATCCGGCCGGCCGCCTGATCGCCCAGGGAACGCCGGCCGACCCGCTGAAGGTCCAGTACCGGTACCAGGGGGCGCTGCTGAAATGGGTGTCGGATCCGATGCAGACGATCGCATACGTGCACGACCGGCTCCGGCGGGGGGGGGCGGAGGGGAGGGTGATCGAAAACCGTTCGGGCCCTCCGCCCGCGCGCAGGGTCTTCGTGACGACCCGCCGATTCGACGACTGCGGCAGGCTGGCCGGCGAGACCTTGCCCGATGGTCATGCGATCGGCTACGGATACCTGGCCAACGGAGCGCTGTCGGCGGTGGCCGTGCGCACGCCCGCGCGCAGGTTGCAGGTCATCGCGTCGGCGATCGAATGGATCCCGTTCGCTGCGCCAGGCAGCGGCCTGACCGGCTTCGTCTTCGGCAACTCGATCCGCGCGGCATACCGGCACGACCGGTTCGGCCGCATCGTCGAAGTCGACCACCAGCGGCCGGGCGCCGCGCCCGTCGCCGATGGCCTGCCTCGCCAGCACATCCGCTACGACGAGCGCGGCCTCATCACGTCGATCGATGAACCGGCGCGCCGCTTCGGCTATGCCCACGATGCGGCCGGCCGCCTGACCGCCGCGGCCAGCGCCGGCACCGCAGCCGACGACTCCTCCTTCGACTACGAAGGCTTTGGCTACGATGACGACGGCCGCCGGCGCATCACCGTTGCCGGCGGCGGCCGGTGGTCGCCTGACGGGCAGACGATGCTGCGCACGGTCTCGCAGGCGGTTCACCGATATGATGCCGGCGGTGCGCTGGCGGCCGAGGCCGCCGGTGCCGCTGGTGCGGATGCAGGCAGGGCCCGGTCGCCGTCGCTGCACGCCTTCAATCACGCCGGCGAACGCGTACGGTCGACTCCCGCCGACGGCGACCAGCGCCCGCGCTACTTCATCCATCACGACGGGCAGCTTGCCGCCGAAATCGACGCCGACGGCCGTCTGCTCAACGGCTACGTACGCATCGGCGGCCGGCCGGTGGCCACCTTGCGCAGCGGCCCCACGGGTGACACGATCCTGTACCTGCACTCCGACCATATCGGTACCCATCGCGCCGCCACCGACCAGCGAGCATCGGTCGTGCAGGCACTGTCGTACACCGCGTTCGGCAAACCGACGAGCCATGGTATCGAGCCACGCGGCGACGGTCCGTTACCCGACCGCACCGCCCCCAGCCCCCGTCGCCTCGGCCAGTTCGCCGACCCCGGCGACCCGCTGCACTACAACCAGCGCCGCTGGTACGACCCACGAAAAGGCCGCTTCACCCCCCCCGACCCCCTCGGCGTCCTCGCCGGCCACGACGCCTACGCCTACGCCGCCCACGACCCGATACGCCTCACCGATCCCAGCGGCCTGTACGAGACCGACATTCACTTCTACATGATGTACTTTCTCGCCCGCGTGTCCGGCCTGTCGGAACCCACGTCGCTGACGATCGCGCAGGCGTCTCAGTTCGTCGATGACAATCCGGCGACGGAACCGCTGCCAAATGCCAGCCTCACCACACTGCCGCAACCGCAGCGTTTGGCCAGTTATCACATCACTCAGGACGGGCGCGATCCCCCGAGACGACCCGGCGAATCGGATATCGACTATGCAATGCGGCGGATTCTAGACCCGGTCAATCCTCAACTGACGTTGTTGCTTGCCCATGCCAATCGCAATTTGCAAACAGCGGCTACTCCTGGTGGGAGCTCCCCCTGCACCCGAGCGCAGTTGTTCGGCGAATATCTGCATGTGTTCGCGGATACGTTTGCACACCGGAACAATCGAAACGAACCCATTCCGCTGTACGGTGGATTGGGCCATGCGCTCTATGGATCAAGTCCTGATTTCACCTTCAATCATGTCGCTCTCCATCAATTCCTCCCGGCCCCTTATCCACCTACTCCGGCCGTCTACCAGTTGAACGAATATCGAACGCTTCAAATGGAACGAGCAGTCATGAACGAGATTGCCCGCAATTTCGGAACAGAGGCCGTCGGCCCCGACGGTTTACCACTGCGGTTCGAAGATGTGGAGCCGGTATTGCAGCGGTTCAATGCTCTTCGGGAGTCAGGAGAGTGCGGCAATCAGAGTTGCTGGGCAGGCAAGATTGCGCTGCTCGAGGGAGCGCTCAGTGACCTCGGCTTGGGGCAGCTACCGCGTTACAGCGCGGATGAGGCAAGAAACGCTCGGATTCGAAATCTGCAGGGATTGAATCAGTCCGAGTATCCGGGTGCCGTATTGACGACCAAGTGATAGCAGATCTGTCGATGTACGAATTTCTCGTGAATGTCTTGGGAAGATATGCACTACCCGCCGGCGGATTGATATCGCTGGTTCCGGTCATGTTCGCCAACTGGTGCATGAAGTCGTCACTGCTCGGCCGCAAAGGCGGCACAGTGAGTCAATTGCTGGCCGCTCTTCTAAGCGCGCTTACCAGCCCCTTCCCGATGCGATGGACATGGATTCCGTTTGTTGTCGCGGGGATTGCACTGCCATTCTTGAAGCACCGGCCCGACCCGGGTAAAGACTCGTGGTCGAAGGCAGATCTTTTCGGAAGCGTTGTGCTGCTTCTCATGTCGCTGGTGCTCGCGGTTTCCTACTTGTGGTTTGGGCTGCTGAGCAATGCGCATGACCAGCGACTGGCGGGCGCGGACATGATCGTTTCCGCGCTGGCATTCATCGTCGCCTGGCGCCGCTGGACGATCATTTCGCCCCAGTAGTTGGAACCGCTCAAGGCACTCTGCCTGAATGCCTCAAATCCTCCGAAAGCCACGCACCGGAAGGCACGGCTTGCATCCCGATCAACCCAATGATAGAGTTGTGTTGTGATTCCCGGCTTCGATGCGGCTACCGGCAACCTGCCCGCAGGCGAGCACTCGGCGACATGGCTGGAAATGCTGGACCGCTACGGCTATACGCTGTGGCGCCGTCGTTTGCTGGATGGGCTGCTGGATGCTTTGCGGTTACTGCGTGCCGCGGGCTGCGCGAGGGCTTACACCGCAAGGGCATCATCGTCATCGACCTGAAGGATTTGCCATGATCACCAACCAGCGCCAGTACCTCAACTCGCAGGCCCAGGCCGCGCGGTTCCGGCAGGCCCTGGCTGCGCCCGGTGCCGAGGGTCTTCACCCGAAGGCAGCGAAGGCCATGCGTGAGGGGCTACGCAGCCAGCTCGAAGACCTGGAGGTCGAGTTGGCCGAATACGATGCCTTGCGCGAGGGCCGCGTGGTCACGCTGGAAGCCGAATCCATCGTCGGCATCGGTGAGGCGCTGATCAAGGCGCGCATCGTGCGCAGACTGACGCAAAAGGAACTCGCCGAACGGCTGTCGCTGGCCGAGCAGCAGGTACAGCGGTATGAGTCCACGCAGTATCGTGGCGTTGCGGTCGAGCGCTTGCAGCAGGTGGCCGATGCGCTCAAGCTGCGCGTGCGTGAAGTGTTCACGCTCGAACAGACTTGAACCGCCAGTGGGCTTTCATCGAGCCCGGCTGGCGTCACCATCAACGCATTTCGCCGAGCGCGAAGACGTTCCTTCGGCCATGCTCGAAAAGGCCGCATGGGTCTTCAATACGCCCTCCCCAGATCCACCAAATCCGCCGGCCTCTCCCCCCGTTCCAGCGCCGCCAACCCGGCGAGCACCTTCGCGCTGACGGCGTCCGTGACCTGGGGGCTCAACGCACAGGTGTGGGGGGTGATGAACACCTTCGGGTGGGTGTACAGGGGGTGACCTTCGGGCAGTGGCTCGGGTTCGGTGACGTCGAGCGAGGCGCTGTCGAGGCGGCCGTCGTCCAGCGCCTGCAGCAGCGCGCTCTGGTCGACCAGCGAGCCGCGGGCGACGTTGATCAGGTGCAGGCCGGGCCTGGCATGCGCGAGCGTCTGCGCGTTGATCACATGCCGGGTGTCGGCGGTGCCGGGCGCGGCGAGCACCAGGTGGTCGCTGGTGGCCATCAGGTCGGCGAGGTCGTCGGCGCGTTCGACGCCGGCGATGTCCAGCGGCTGAGGGCTTGCGCGCAGTGCCCTGACCCGCATGCCGAGCGCCAATGCCTTGGCGGCGAGGGCGCGGCCGATGCCGCCGAAGCCGAAGATGCCGAGGGTCTGGCCGCCGATCGCCGGCGCGCGGCTCTGGCGCCACCGGGCGTGCGTCGTCACGCGGCGTTCGTCGAGTCGGTAGGCGCGGCGCAGCACCTGCGCGAGCACGTAGTCGGCGATGGTCTGCGACGAGGTGCCTCGGGCGGTGCTGACCATCGTGCCGCGCAGCAGCCACGGCGGATAGTTGTCGAGGCCCACCGAGATGAGCTGGATCCAGCGCAGGCCGAAGGGCCAGCCTGCGGGGGCCGGGCGGACGCGTTCGGCCGGTGACACCGGATACGCGAGCAGCACGTCGACGTCCGCGGGCAGCGGCCATTCGATGACGCGGCCGAGCGGCAGGATCTGCAGGTCGGGCCGCTCGGCGCGCAGCGCCTGATCGAAGTCGGTGCCGAACTGGCTGGCGATGCGCCGGATCGGAGAGGGGGCGTCGGTACTGCTCATCGAGAAACTCGTCGGGAGAAGGGTTGTATCGGGTACCGGATGTCGGAGGGCCGCCGGCCGGATAGACAGTACACGCCTCTGCGTCGGTCTGCCGGCGCGGCCGGAATCCGGCGGCGCGATTGCGTCGTCCGCGGATTCGGCGCGCCTCGTTCAGTCGACGCCGATGCGCGCGGCCCCGTCGCGGAACAGCGCGATGGCATCCGGTTCGAAACGGTAGGCTGCACGGAAGTCGGCGAAACGGTAGCTCGGCCGGCTGCGCCTGATCGTTGCCAGCCAGAGCTCCGCCTCGTCGTGCCGGCCGGCGAGCGGCAGCAGGAAGGCGGCCAGTGCATGGATGTGAGCATGGGCGTTCGCGCAGCCGGCCGCCCGCACGGCCCAGTCCGCCGCCGCGTCGACCCGGCCGAGTCTCGCTTCGGCCATGCCGCGGGTCGCCAGCATGCCGAACAGCAGCGGATCGTAGGGGCTCAGCCGTCTCGACATATCCGACGCCGCCGCGGCCGACCGGGGATCTCCGGCCTGGCCATGGACGAACGAGAGCATGTAGTGGGCGAAGGCGTAGCTGGGACTCAGGGCGACGCTGCGCTGCAGTGCCTCGGCGGCTTCGTCCTGTCGTCCCTGCAGCCACACCGCACGGGCCAGCGAGCAATGAGCGCCGGGGTCACGTTCATCGGCACGCAACGCGTCGAGCGCGCTGTCGAGCGCCCGTCGCGCCGACGCACGCGGGTCGCCGCCCCAGTTCTGGAATGCGTCCTGCCAGTGGGTGAAGGACAGGCCGGCGTGCGGCCGGGCGAAGCCCGGATCGAGCCGCACGGCCTGCTCGAACAGCGCACGGGCGCGTGCGTTCTCGCGGCGATCGAATCGATAGAGGTGCCAGAGGGCGCGATGATGCGCCTGCCAGGCCGTCAGCGATGCGGTATCGTGACCGAAGGCCCGTTCGCGCTCCAGCAGCTCGACTTCACCGGCCACGGCCGCCGCGACCGAAGAGCCGATCGCATCGACCGCCGCGCCCCAGTCGCCCGGCGGATGTTCGAATCGCTCGGCCCAGACCGCCTGCCAGCGCTGCGTCTCGACCAGCTCGACGTCGACCCGCAATCCGTTCGTTCCGTCGACCAGCATGCCGTTGACGACGTAGTCCGCGCCCAGCAGTCGGGCAGCCTCGACGATGCTGATGTCACGGCCCTGCAGCGCGAACACGCTGGCGGCTGCGAACACCGCCGCCATCCGCAGCCGGGACAGCCGGCGGATCACGTCGCGGGTCAATGCCTGTCCGGCGATCGCGGCCCAGGATTCGGGCAGCCCGTCCGTTCGCCCGGCCTGTACGGAGAACGGCATCACGGCGATCGTCGGACGCGACTGCTGAGCAGATGGCGCGCCAGCGGCGGACTCGCCGGGCGGGGCATCGGCCGCAGCAACCGTCCCGCCCGGCTGCCAGGCGATCGACGACTCGTCCGCCGCCCCGTCTTCGGTCATCGGGGCCGCATCGCCTGTCGCGTCGAAGGCTGCCGGCGATGACGATCGCGAAGCCGCAGGGGGACGCGGGGGCCGCAGTGATCGCCATATCTGCCGCAGCGGCGTCGGATCGATGCCAGCCGTCTCGAAGCTGCGCGACGCCTGGGCGACATGCTGTCCGGCTTCATCGATCCGCCGCGATCGCAGCAGCGATTCGAGCCACTGCCGATGGGCGTCGATGTCGTAGGGCGCCAGCGCCAGCAGGCGGGCGAGCCAGGTTCGCCGCTCCGATTCGCCAGGCTCGCCGCGTTCGCCAGGCTCGCCAGGCCCACCAAGCTCGCCACGCCCGCCAAGCTCGCCGCGTTCGCCGCGTTCGCCGGAGAAGGCGACCAGCCGCGCGAGCACCCGGACGTGACGCTCGCGCCAGGCCAGCCGCTCGGCTTCGAGCCAGACGTCGAATTCGGGACAGCGGTCGAGGGCGAGCCCTTCGGCAAACTCCCCGCCGTAGCAGTCCGCCGCGGCCCGCAGCGCCGGCCACCCGACCGTCTCCAGCCCGGCATCGAGCGTCGACTGCACCGCCCGGGCATCGACATCGACACCGGCCAGATCCAGCTCGACCGTACCGCCGGCGACCCGGACTCGCGACGCGCCGGACGAACCGTCTGTCAGCGCCCGCAGGCGACTCAGGCACCAGCGCAGTTCGGAGCGCGGGTCCGCCGGCCCGTCCCACAGCAGCCCGATCAGGCGCGACCGTTCGATCGGCCGGGCCGTGACCGCCAGAAAGGCCAGCAACGCTCGCACCTTCCGCGACGCCGGCAGCGCGATCACCTGTCCGCCCGCGCGCCATTCGATCGGGCCGAGCAGACGCAGCGACGGGCGTGTCAGGGCACACGGGCCGGCATGGGGCGGGCGCGATTCCACAAAGGCTCCCACGCCGGCTCACACGGTCCGGCGCGAAGCTGATCTTCGGTCGCCCGGGCCGGCCGCGTCAATGGTCCCGGACGGGCCGGCCTGCAAGACCCATTCCTTCAGCAACGAGATCTTCACGACAGGAGTTCGACATGTCCGCACAGATCGCCCCCCAGTCCGCCGCCTCCACCGTCGCGCCCGCTCCGGACCTGTCCGCCGTCAAGGCGCGGCAGCACATCGCCTGGTCGTCGGGCGACTATGCGATCGTCGGCACCACGCTGCAGATCGTCGGCGAGACGCTGTGCGAGGCGCTGGACCTGCGCGCAGGTTCGACGGTGCTCGACGTCGCGGCCGGCAACGGCAACGCCTCGCTGGCCGCCGCCCGCCGCTGGTGCGACGTCACCGCGACCGACTATGTCGCCAGTCTTCTCGAAGGCGCCCGCGCGCGGGCAGCGGCCGACAAGCTGCCGCTGACGATTCGCGAGGCCGATGCCGAGGCGCTGCCGTTCGCCGACGCCACCTTCGACGTCGTGCTGTCCACCTTCGGTGTGATGTTTGCACCCAACCAGGATCGCTGCGCGGCCGAGATGCTGAGGGTCTGCCGGCCGGGCGGCGCGATCGGTCTGGCCAACTGGACGCCCGAGGGATTCATCGGCGGCCTGTTCCGCACGCTGGGCCGGTACGTGCCGCCGCCGGCCGGCGTGAAGTCACCGGCGCTGTGGGGCACACGCGACCGGATCGATGCCCTGTTCGGCGCCGGCGCCTCGTCGATCGCGACCGAGAAGCGTCACTTCGTCTTCCGCTACCGGTCGCCGGCGCATTTCGTCCAGATCTTCCGCGATTACTACGGGCCGGTCCTGAAAGCCTTTGCCGCGCTCGACGAAAGATCGGGCGCTGCGTTCGAGGCCGACCTGCTCGCGCTGATCGGCTCGCTGAACGAGGCCGACGACGGCACGATGGTGGTGCCGAGCGAGTATCTGGAGGTGATCGTGCGTCGACGGTGACTCACGCCTGCTGCCGGTTCCCTCAGTTCCGGCCGGCCAGCCGCGCCACCCAGCCGTCGAGCTCTGCGCTGGCGGCCGGAAAGCGCATCAGCACGTCGGGATCGTGGCCCTGCACGACCAGCTCCGGCCGGTCGGCCAGGCCGTGGAGGCGCCGATAGCCGTCGATCATGTCGCCGACGTTGTAGACGATCGGAAACGGCCGCCGCTGTTCCATGTTCGCGTAGAAGTGCGAGGCATCCGAGGCCAGCACCATCCAGCCCTGCGCGGTGCGCACCCGCACAACCTGCAGCCCGTCGGTGTGGCCGCCGATGTGATGGATGCTGAGCCCCGATGTGATCGAGTCGTCGCCGTCGTGGAACTGCACCCGCCCGTCGAACACCCGCTGCACCATCCGCGTCACGTCCTTCGGATCGAACGCATGGCTCATCACCGGGTGACACATGCAGCGCCCGGTGCAGTACGCCATCTCCCGGTTCTGCAGGTGATAGCGTGCCCTGGGGAACAGCTCGCGATTGCCGGCATGATCGTAGTGCATGTGCGTGACGATCACGTCTTCGACGGTCGATGCATCGATGCCGATCGCGGCCAGCCCCTGCTCGACCGGGCGGATGATCGTGCGGCCGCGTTCCTGGCCGGCGGCCAGATCGAAGCCGGTGTCGACGATGAAGGTGCGGGACGCACCGACGATCGCCCAGACGAAGTAGTCGAGCGGCATCGGCACCTCGTGACTGTCGCCGCCGAGGAAGTTGGCCGACGACATCCGGTCGTGGCGGGCGTACTTGATCGCGTAGACGCTGTAGGTCTCGTCGCTCTGGGCTGGCATCGTCCCCTCGCCGTCCGGGTGGGTGGTGGGCGACGATGATAACGCCGGCATTGCAGCCTGTCTGCCGGCATGCATGCGGATCGATGCGATGCTCGGCGATCGGGAGCGCAGGCGGGCCGCGGGCCGTTCGTCGGCCTCATACGCTCTCGAGGAAGGCCGCCAGTGCATCGATCTCGCGATCGTCGAGGGGCAGCGGCTTCAGCAGCGGCGACACGCGCGCCGCGCATGTCCGCAGCGGGTCGGCGGCCTCGGCGGCGTTGCGGGCGCGCAGCTCGCCGCCGCCGCGCACATAGAGCCGGATCACGGCCGGCAGCGTTTCGAAGAGCCCGTTGTGCATGTACGGCGCCGTCCGCGAAACATGCCGCAGGCTGGCGGTCCGGAACGCGCCGGCGTCTTCGCAGCGGCCGCTGTGTTCATGGCGCCCCAGGTCCTGCGACGGTTCGCCGTAGAACGAGATGCCGAGGTTGTGGAAGCGGCCGTCGGTCAGACGCGGGCCGTGGTGGCAGTGGATGCAGCGGGCCTTGGTGCGGAACAGATGCAGGCCTTCGATCTGCAGGTCGTCGAGCGCATGATGGTCGCCCTGCACGAAGCGGTCGAAGGCGGTCGGCTGATCGAGGCTCAGGACGAACTCGCGCAGCAGGCCGATCAGCGTCTGCCGGTCGCCCGCGTCCGGAACGTCGGCCGCTTGGCCGTGGTAGCCGTCCGGGCTGCGGTGGTCGCGCAGCGCCTCGGCATGGGAGGGATCGCGCCGCAGGACGGCGAGGACCTGGTCGACCGAACGGTTGCCCATCTCCGCGGCGTCGGTCAGCGGCGCCAGCAATCGTTCGTCGAGGCTGTGCGACTGCCCGGCCCAGCCGTGCGGGCCGTTGCCGGCGACGGTCAGCAGCGACGTCGGGTTGCGCCGCCCCGTCAGTCTGCCGCGGCCGGTGCGGCTGGCCACGGTCCAGCCGGTCCGCGGTGCATGACAGGTCGCGCAACTGATCGTGCCGTCGGCCGACAGTGCGGGGTCGAAGAACAGCCGTGCGCCGGCCGCGATCCGCGCCGCCGAGTCGGCGGCATGGTGGTCCGTCGACGGTTCGGATGACGCCGCGACGATGCCCGGATCGAGCCATGGGCGCGGCCATTGCGCAGGCGGGCGGCTGTAGTGCGGACGCAGTGCGGCGCCGGTTGGCGAAGGCCGGTGTGCTCGCGCCGTCTCTCGGGGTGCCCGCGCTGTCTCCGGTTGCGCTCGTGCTGTCGGCGGGTCCGCTCGTGTCGCCTCCGGGTAAGGTCGTTCCGGCCCGTTGCCGGGCTGCGCGATCGCACCTGCAGTCGCAGCCAGGCCTATCGTCGCGGTCAGCAGCCATATGGCTCCGGCACGCGCCGTTGCAGTGCGGGCATGCAGCGATGCAGCCGTGGCGCGTTCCCGATGGGGCAGGGTCTGCGGATTCGGCCGCATCACCCCGATACGGTCGCCGGACGTTCCGATGCGGCCATGACCGCTCCCGGCGAGCCGCATCGTCAATGGCAGTCCGGCCCGGTCTGATCCAGATAGGTCTCCAGCGCCGCGCCGATCGCCCACGCGGTGCGGCGCCGGTCCCATTCCTCGCGGGTGCCGACGCTGCGCAGCGCCTGGTGCACCGCCTGGCCGAGCGTGCTGGCGCTTGCGCCGGGCACCAGCACCGTCAGCGGCCGGGCCTGGCGTGCCGGCAGGGTCGCCGAGAACTTGTGCCAGTCCGGGCGTCGCGACAGCGCGTCGAGCAGCGGCGATTCGAAGATCGCGGCTGCACAGCCGCCGGTGCGGACCTGCGCCAGCGCCTGTGCCGCCGCATGGTGCACCTGGAGCTGCGCGCCGATCTCGTCGGCGAGTGCGCGGGCCCGCGCATCGTCGGTCGAGCAGACGATCCGTCCGCGGAGATCCCGCCAGCGTCCGACGTCGGTGTCCGAACGCATCACGACGCCCAGGCCCGGCTCGTAGCCGGTTCGCAGCGCCCGCACGCCGTCGGCGACGGGCATGCGGCGGTGCTGCCGCGAGATCACCAGGTCGACGGTCTGCGCCGCCAGGGCGGCGTCGAACTGCGACGAGGGCAGAGGCACCAGTTCCAGCGTGGCCCCCAGATGCTGCGCCAGATCGCGAGCCAGCATCGCATCGAGCCCGGCCGGCGAGTAGTCGCGCGTGCCGTTGTTGATCGGCAGCGAGTCGGGTTCCACGCCCACCCGCAGGCTGGCGAGCGGTTGCGCGACGGGCGCGTGCGTGGCCGCTGCCAGGGCGGCTATCGCGAGCGACAGACCGGTCAGGACGCCGGCGATCAGCAGCGCCAGGCTCTGCACCTTGAGCACATCCCATGGTGCGGCGCCGGGCGCCCGGCTGCGTACGGGGGACGATGAATCGGGCCTGGTATCCATCGCGGGCGATCGATGAAGTGTTTCGCGATTCTGATCACGTCGCGGCCGCCATGCTTCTGCGATTTCCTGATTTGAGTGGTCGGATTTGTTCTTTGACCGGCGGCTGCGCAGTACCGACGATGAACGGCTTCGAACATCTCGAACCGGAGGAACCCATGTCGATCGCATCCACGATTCGTTCCGGCCGCGGCGGCCGTCTGCTGGCCGCCGCGGCGCTGTCGCTCGCGCTGTGCACCCAGGCGCCGATCGCCGCCGCCGAGCCGCTGCCGTCGATCAATCTGCAGCTCACGCCGTGGACCGTGGTGGCCCGCGCCAAGGGCATCTTCAAGGAGGAATTCGGGCGGATCGGCACCCGCGACGTGAACCTGATCGCGTCGGGCGGCGCGGACCTGATCGGCGCCGAGACGGCAGCGGTCAACAAGGGCGCGATCGCGATCGCGCAGCGGATGATCTATCCGGCCACCGTGCACCGGGCCAACGGCCTGGACGGCGTGATCATCTGGGCTTCGGAGACGTCGAACCGCTATCGCGCGCCGCTGCTGGCCCGCGCCGACAACGACAGCATCAGCAAGATCGCCGACTTCGACGGCAAGAAGTTCGCCAGCAGCCGGATAAGCTGCTACTGGTCGTCGCCGTTCGAGGCGCTGACCGCCGCCGGTCTGCCGCTCGACTCGCGCCAGAAGAAGGGCCGGGTGCGCTACGAATCGATCGACAACGCTTCGGTGGCGATCGCCGCGGTGATCTCCGGCGCCACCGATGGCACGACCGCGCACCTGGCGGCCGGCAATGCCACCGGCGCCTGGCTGTCGGGCAAGCTGAAGGTGGTCGCCCATTCGCCCGATGACGGCGTCTACGTGAATCATGCGGGCCGCGTGACCTACTTCGCCCGCCGCGAGTTCGTCGACAAGTATCCGGACGTGGTCAAGGCGTTCCTGCAGTCGCGCGAGCGCACGATGGCCTGGGTGCTCGACCACGTCGACGAGGCCGCGCAGATCATCGCGAAGGAGACGCGCGTGCCGATCGAGGTCGCCAAGTTCCAGATCACGCACGCCGGGCAGTGGGAGTTCATGGCCGGCGAACCGAATGCCGACCGTGCGCGCAACTCGATCAAGACCTTCGTGAACTGGTACATCGCGCAGGGCGACGACATCCTCGGCGAGCGGCGGTTGTCCGATGCGCAGATCGATGCGTTCGTCGACGGCCGCTTCTTCGTCGGCGGCAGCCACTCGATCTACCGCTAGGACGTTGCGCGATGAGCAGTCTGGCAGAGACCATCGACCGGCCCGCCGCGCTGACCGGCAGCGCATCGCCGCCCAGACGTCTCGGCGAGCGACTGCGTCGCATCAGCCTGATCGGCCTGGTGCTGCCGTTGACGATACTGGTGTTCTGGGAGCTGGCGTCGAGCCGCGGCTGGGTCGACAAGGTGTTCCTGCCGGAGCCGCTCTCGGTCGTGGCGGCGTTCTGGAAGATGCTGACCACGCAGGATCTGCTGAAGGATTTCGGCGCCAGCATCTTCATCGTGTCGCAGGGCTTTCTCTACGGCGCGGGGGCGGCGATGGCGCTGGGCGTGGCGGCGGGCCTGTCGCAACGCGTCGAGCGCTTCTTCTCGCCGACCTTCGACACGATCCGGCACATCCCGGGCATCGCCTGGCTGCCGCTGATCGTGCTGTGGCTGGGGCTGGGGGCGCCGGCCAAGGTGCTGGTCATCGCCAAGTCGGTGTTCTTCCCGGTGTTCCTGAACACACTTCAGGGGATCCGCAACGTCGACCGCAACTACATCGAGCTCGCCAGCGTGATCAGGCTGACCCGCTGGCAGCTCGTGCGGCGGGTGATCCTGCCGGCGGCGATGCCCAACATCATGGTGTCGCTGCGCTACGCCGCCGGCCTGGCATGGGCGCTGGTGGTGGTGGCCGGGGGCCGGAGCGGGCTCGAAGGGCGGGGCTTCCTGATCTTCCGGGCGCAGGGGCTGCTGACGACCGACCAGTTGCTGGTCTGCATGGTGATCATCGGCCTGGTGGGGTTCGCGATCGACCGCGGCATGTTTCTGCTTCAGCGGCGCGTGCTGAGCTGGAAGCAGGGATTCGACGGATGAACGAAGAACGATGGTCCGATCGTTCCGGGTCGTCCGTGATGACGACGGCCAGGCCGCCGACGCGCCGCGCGCGGCTGGCCGCAGCGGGCCGGTTCTCGGCGCTGGCGTGGCTGCTGGTCTGCGGCGCCGCCCTTGCGGTCGGCGCGCCGCCTTCATCGGACCTGCCGGACCTGTCGGCGGTGCGGGCGAAGATCTACTCCGGCGACTACGCCCGCGCGGCCGCCGAGCTCGGCACGCTCGCCGAGACGGTGCAGCACGCCGAGGTCTACAACCTGCTCGGCTACAGCCTGCGGCAGCTCAAGCGTTACGACGAGGCCGCCCGCTGGTACCGCGAGGCGCTGGTGTTCGACCCGGAGCATCGCCCGGCGCTCGAATACCAGGGAGAGCTCTTCATCACGCTCGGCGATCTCGACGGGGCACGGAAGAACCTGCGCTATCTCGAGCTGTTGTGCGGCGGGCGCGACTGCACCGAGTACCGCAAGCTCGAGCAGGCGCTGCAGGCGGTGGCCGACAGGGCGCGGTAGTCGGAATCGGCGGTATTGCCGCGATCAGCGGTCGCCGAACCGCCCGTGGCGCCCCTTGCCGGCTGCGAAGTCCTTCGCGCCGGCGAGCGTCTCGCCGGAGTCGATGACCGCCAGGCCGCCGCGCATCTCCTCGCGGATCGCGGTGTCCTCGTCGAGGTCCCACTGGCGCAGCGCGGACAGCCGGTCGGCCCGCATGCAGCGCTGGGGGAACGCCGCGATCGCGGCGGCCAGTTCCAGCGCCACCGTCAGGGCGTGGCCTTTCGGCGCCACGCGATTGGCGAGCCCGAACTGCAGCGCCTCCTGCGCATCGACCGGGCGGCCGGTCAGGATCAGATCCATCGCGCGCGAGTGGCCGATCAGTCGCGGCAGCCGGATCGTGCCGAGGTCGATCAGTGGCACGCCGAAGCGGCGGCAGAACACGCCGAAGGTCGCATCGTCGGCGACCACGCGCA